>Ga0208644_1000314_pt1 | contig 38564 bp, 39 predicted proteins | sample VirMetDEL_Nov_18_FD_184517 | JGI IMG/M metagenome (GOLD analysis project Ga0208644, IMG submission 184517) | Aqueous microbial communities from the Delaware River and Bay under freshwater to marine salinity gradient to study organic matter... | ecosystem: Environmental > Aquatic > Marine >...
CTGTTTTAATAAAAGCTCTAACATTCCAACCAACTGTATCTGTACTTGCAAATCTTAACTGAGTCTCATTACCAGAAATATAAACATTTTGATTTTGATCTATTTTTAGAGCCTCTGTTAATGTACCTGAATTTGCAGTATATAGTTTTAATACTCCATTACTTGTACCCCCACTAGTACCTGCACCTATTTTTGCTAGTGACACGCTAGTGTTGTTATTGTAAAAATCTATATCTAAATAATCTTCAGTCGCATTAGAAGTAGAGCCCCATATTCTTGCTGCACCAGCTACATTTAATTGTTTACCACTGTGCGTAGTACCTATACTCACATTATTTCCTAATGGATTAATAGATAAAGGATGAGAGTCTAGGGATTGAATCCATTTATACCCGCCAGTGCTATAATCCCCTAAAGCTAAACCATCTACTGCTTGTGAAGGTTGCCAGTCTGTATCTATCGTTAATATTCCATTAACTTCTAATCTTGTAGATGCACTTGAAGTGCCTATACCTACTGAACCACCACCACTAGCTATAAGTACATCTGCAGAATGAGAGTCATTAATATAAACTTTTGATGTAACTTTTCCTCCTCTAATATAGGTATGCTCATCTGTCGCATAATTAAAATGACTGCTGTATGTTGTCCCGTTAAGCTTAGCTGTCGAAGTGCCAGATCCTCTTGCTATTTCAAGAGTCGAACCCGGACTTGTAGTTCCTATCCCTACGTTCCCATTGGCATCTTTATAAATTTTATAATAAGTTTTTGACATACTTAGAACCTTTTAATTACCTTAACTTGAAAATATGAATTACCTGCATGATTAGATATTTTTAATCTTACTTGATAACTACTTGCTGAACTATTCGGACAACTATCTGATTCAGTTGAACCAGTTAAAAATACGGCTTCTATTATATTACCAGACGCACTACTACCACTAGTAAAAGCCTCTCTAGCAATCGGGGCTATTTGTGTACTATATACATAATTAGTTACAGCTGAGCCATTCCATCCTACTCCATTATACACGTATATATGTACTGGATCTCTATAAAGAGCAGATCCGGCGCTATTAGGATTAACATGCCCCACGACCTCTAACATTCTAAATTCATCAGCAGTAAATCCAGTGTCAATTGTTCCACCTGTGGAAGTTAAATATTTTTCTTCATCTGTTTCGATTACGTTACCGGAGGAATCTACAGCTAACTTTTGCGCAACTGTTCCTGTATTATTTCCTGATCCATAAGTGTTAAACTGTACCTGACCATCAGCTTTTATTCTTAATTTTTCTGCATAAACAGAAGAAGAGTCTCTTAACTGAAATGTAAACGCACTATCATTGTTACCATTTGTAGGCGAAACTAGATTAATTATACCAACTGCATTATTAGTTCCATTGTTAGAGCTAGCTAACATTCTGATAGATGAATATGCTCCGCTCGTTGTTGTGCTTTGTAATGTACGAATTTGCACATGGTCAGCAGAAGATGACGAAGATGAATAAGCAGATGTATTACTTAATTCTACTTGCAGTTTGGAGCTAGGACTATCTGTACCTATACCTACATCACCGTCTGCATCAATAGTTACTCTAGGGTTGTTATTTGTATGAAATTGTAAGGCTGTGCTTCCTGTTGTACCTAAAGAAGTTGCATAAGCTAAACCACTGCTAAATAAAATCCCATCACTTCTGTTAATACCTAGAATAAATTCGCCACCTGTATTAGTCGATTTTAAATATGTATAACCTGTCCCGGCTCCAGTATTAACTAAAAATGCAGAGTTAGCTGAATTAACTATTTGTAGCTTTGCTAAAGTAGGAGTTGCAGTACCAATACCTACATTGCCATTCGTATTGATTCTTACTTGCTCAACATTAGAGCCAGTATGAAAAGCTAATTCTCCAAAATTTGGGCTAGTTGCAACATGAATTGATTTAATGCTAGTAACAAGCTGATCAGCAGGACCGCTGTTGTCGCCAGAGAAAAATTCTATAGCTCCGTGTGTTCCTCCAGCATCAATTGCATTATTAAGGTTAGAAAGCCTGATAACCGGTCCAACAGTGGTGCTAGAGTTTGATACTTCTAAAAGTTGATTAGGACTTAGAGTGCCTATACCAACTAATCCAGCAGAAGTAATACGCATTCTTTCAGTAGGCAAATAAGATCCATCAGCAGTAGTTGAAAAAACTAATCTAGTAGGCAAATCATTTGCGCCCGGAGTACCATCTACTACAGCTTCAATAGAAGCTCCCCATGTAGCGTAATCAACTCCATCTGCACCAGCCCAAATAATTTCTCCTAAACTATCACTCGCTTGAACAATTGTATTACTATAGTTAGTAGATCTGTCTTTTAAGAAAAATAATTTATTTGAATATGCATCATTAGTGCTACGAGTAACAGCAATGCCGTGACCTTGTATATTTGCTTGCGCTGGCCCTATGTTTGATGTAATAGGCGTGATACCGACACCCAACCTACCACCGCTATCAATGCGAAGGCGTTCAGTAAGGGCTGTAGCATCTTGAATAACCAGCGCACCACTTGTGAGTAAAAATTGCCAGTCATTAGTCGCATCTCGCTCCAACCTCAAATTGTTTGCAGTCGAACCTAAAATATGTAATGAGCTTTGAGGACTTGTAGTGCCTATACCAACATTGCCACCAGAATGTTGTAGGGCTAAAGCTCTTGTTGTAGGATTGTGATCATAAACCTGAAGGCCGAACCAACGATTTGTTGCATTACTAGCAGAAGTAGCAGATGTAAATCTTAAATGCGTGTTAGTTGTCGTTAATGAAGATGTGCCTTGAATTCTTGTTATCTCAGCAGAGCTATTATCGGTAACACTAGCCTCTACATGTAACTTAGTTGCTGGACTATCTGTACCTATACCAACATTACCGTTTGGTATCCAAGATTTAGCTGTAGAAAAAACAGCAACGTCAGAACCAGAAGCCCAAGTGTTTGTTCCAGCAGTTCGTCCACCTCTTCTAATATGGAATTGCGTGTTACCTTGATCCCGCCCCATATCAAGATAAACATTATAGTCTGCACTTGAGTCATCATGAATTCTGACGCCACCATAAGTATTATTTGTCACATCGACGATTAGGTCGCCCCTAATGTCTAATTTTGCAACAGGACTTCCATTATTTATACCTACTCGCTGATTAGCGAAATCAAAGGACGTTAATGCTGAATTATAAGTAGATCCATTAGCATTGGTAAATCCTGCTACATGTAAACTACCTCCCGAATAAGCTCCTATATATGGACTATTACTTATACCTCTTGCTATAAAACCCCAATTTGCACCATTGCGTAAACGCATAACGCCTTCAGTGCTGTTAGAGAAGAGTTGAATGTGTTCCAGATCTGAATCTGTGTCTCTAACTATAATATTTTCTTTTACATCTAATCGAGCTGTTGGATCTGCTTTACCTATACCTATATTAACTCCTGACTGAGCTATAACGCTATCTCCTAACGTATCAGGATCATCCCATTTAGGAATATAATTTGTCGTACCTCCACCGCCTACACCAGACAATACATCTTCAATAGATTGCCACTGTGGACCGCCAGCTTGAGAAGCTAAAACATACCCAGCTACTCCTGTTGAATTTGTGGAATCGTATAAATAACCACTGATTATAGCGTCACCCTCTACGTGCAAATCATGTTGAGGAGTTGCTGTACCTATACCAAGACCTCCTCCTAGTAAATAAGAATCTGCATTTGCAGCAATATATGCTTTAACTCCACCTCCAGCTTGATATAACGCAAACTCACCGTACCCTGCAGAATCTTGAATAGCGCTAACTATACCACTACTAGTTCTAGTTAATATTAAAGATCCATTAGTAGCGCCAAGAACATCTAGTTTCGCACCCGGAGTAACTCCTATACCTACGTTACCATTAAACAAAGAATCTATATAAGTGTTTCCGCCGCCTAATCCAAATCTAACTATTTCAGCGCTTGATTGAGTAGAGTATATTGTTAAACCATTACCATTTACATAATTCCAAGCTTTATTATTAGGTAAATCATAAAATACTTTAAATTGATCTGTGCCACCTTCATCTCTAAAGTTTAAAGAGGCGTTCCCTGCGTTAGTAGTATTTTCAATTGTTAATACTGATGTACTTGCACTAGATATATGCAATTGAGTAATAGGCGTAGCTGTGCCTAATCCTAAGTTGCCATTTGTATCAAGATAAAAATCGTTTTGCCCGTATCTTCCTGCAACAATATGGCTGTCTGCAAAAACTTCTAAAACTGGTAAACCCGCTGCGTCATTTACAGACATTAAGCTGCCACTTAAATCATCTACTACTTCGAATAAAGTGCCGTTTGTCCCATCGACTTTTAGGACGGAAGAGCCTGATGTTCCGTCGTAGATATTTAGAGTAGATGTTGGTGAAGTCGTGCCTACACCAATGTTTCCATCGTCTTGAATAACCATGTGCCAAGAAGAACCAGCTTGATTTCCTATAAACAATTTTCCAGCATAATAATCAAACTGAGAACCAGCGCCGCTGCTATCAGGATAAAATTGTAAATCTCCGTTTGAGATTAATATATCCCCATCATGCACATGCAATAAACTAGTTGGAGTCGTGGTATTTATTCCAACTTTACCGTCAGAAAGAATTGTGAAAACATTACTATCGTCATGAGTGAATATCTGGAATGAGTCCGAAACGCTACCCATTACCTTCAAGTTCCAATCACGAACATCATTTCCTATTTTTATACCAACATCAGAGTCAGCATTAGGGTTTCTCAAATGCAATAAAGAAGTAGGGCTTGTAGTGCCTATTCCAATATTACCATCCCCATTGATTGTTAAACGATCAGTAGTACCTAAACCATTATTTCTAGCAATTTTAAATTTATCGTCATCGCTATTATCTATACCAATAGTATAAGACCTGCCGCTAACATTAAAATGTAAAGATGCATCACCAGTAGAACCGTTTTGTAATAAAGCTGTAGGGGTTGCATCCGTATCTGGATTAACTACATGTAATTTACTAGAAGGAGTTCCAGTGCCTATTCCAATAAATGCTCCATCACTAATTGTACCGTGAACAACTAAACCTTCAACAAGAGAACCTCCAGTAGATCGAGGCATTAACACAATGTCAGTTCTAAATGCACTAGCATTAGTCCTAACCTTTATATCTCCAATAGGAGTATAACTATTGGTATATGGACCTCTGAATCTTAATATACCAGCATCTGTATTGGTAAATGTATCTAAATTAGATCCGGCTTCTATAGTACTTATAACAGGAAGTGAACTTTGACTAACTGTAAAAATAGAAGACGGGCTATTCGTGCCTACACCAACACTACCACCAGTAAAATAAGAAGATCCTGCAGTTCTTAAATTTACTTTTGTTACATTGTTGTCCCTTAAATCAAGTATACCTTCGGTGCCATTATCGTATAATAAACCTATTCTTAAACCTGTATCTTGATCTAAAAATTCAGTGTCTCCTCTAATTGAAAAATGAGCATTAGGGCTTTGATGATTTACAGATACATTTCCATTAGAATCTTGATAAATATTACCTGTTGTTAAAGTATCTTCATCCTGCCACAAGGGAACGTAGTTTGCGGTCCCTGATCCACCAACACCCGAAAGCACATCTTCGATTTGTTTCCATTGAGGACCTCCAGCTTCCGAAGTTAATACATACCCTGCCTCTCCAGTAGTATTATTGTAGTCGTAAAGATAGCCACTTATAATAGCATCACCATTAACATGTAGTTTGTGCGCTGGATTTGGTTGTCCTACGCCGATACTACCTGCAGTATTAATTATTAAATCATCAGTCCCTGCAGTTTCATTTCTAAATGTTAAAGAACCAGATAAATCAGCTTCTCTTACTGACATTTGCCAAGTACGGGAAGCTGTTTTTAGCTTTAATAAACTATTTGCACTAGCAATAGTATTTTCAAAAAGAATAAAATCATTATTAACTACATGGAATTTAGAATCTGGGTTGACTGTGCCTATACCTACTCTAGAACCATCAATTGTCATTCTAGCAGAAACGCCCCCTGCATCTGCTGTTTCAAAAGCTATCCTTCCTTTTTCAGTACCTGCTGTAGGGTCATCAATTAAACCTACTATTTGAGCATAAAGTTGAGATGCACTTCCATCATCTAAAGCTTTATATTGAATGGCGGCTATTTCTGCGTTTGCAGCGCTGTCATTGTTTTCTAAAATTACATCTGTTCTTGTAACATCATCTCGATTAATATGTAATAAGGCAGAGGGATCTGTAGTGCCTACCCCAACATTACCATCAGATTTTAGATATAAAGTGTCGTTCCAACTTCCAGCATTTCTAGTTTGTATTTTAAAATCAGCAGTTCGATTTGCTGTCGTTGAAAAATCTGCTTTAGAAATCGCTTGAAATAATACGCCTGCGACATTATTTGCGGGAGCAAAACCCAAATTTACGTATCTATTCGCAGCAACGGCTGAATTTCTAATAAAGACGTAAGGGTTATTAGAGCCATCAATAAATGCTATGTTGCCTGACGCATCTCCACTACCAGCATTTAAATGAAATTTTACTGCAGGACTTGTAGTTCCTATGCCAACCTTACCATCGTCCTCAATTCTCATTTTTTCAGTTCGAGAATTTGAAGCGCCAGTATAAGTATAAAAACCTAAACCATTCGTTTGGCTATCTCCTGTTGATATAATTGCGCCTATACCCGGAGCTGAATTAAAATAACCTGAATTAGTAAAATCGCTTGAGCCTAAATATATCTGACCACTAGTAGAAGAGTTAGCGCCGTAAACACCTATATTGTTTCTTACGTCTAGATCTGTTAGAGGGGTTGCAGTTCCTATACCAACTTTGCCATTAGCATTAAAATGGGCAGTTACATTAGTAGGAGGAGTGCCTTCAGAAGGCATATCAGTTAAAATCTGAATAGATCCCTCTCCACCTGATGCATGTGCTACCCCCCTTATTATACCAAATACGCCGGGAGTAAAATCAGTGTCATCACTATTGAAAAATTGAATCTCCCCTAAGGTATCACCTAAAGATACGCTACTTGTTTTATTTGTAAGTCTTAAAACTGGAGGATTATTTAAGACACCTCCTATATCTAAATGTCCACTAGGAGTTGTATTGTTGATACCTATGTTTCCATTTGAATCTTCGTAAATACTACTGTTGCCTAAAGTGTCAGGATCGTTCCACTTAGGAATATAGTTAGCAGTTCCTGATCCACCAACACCAGACAATACGTCTTCAATCATCTGCCATTGTGGGCCTCCGGCCTCAGAAGTTAACACGTAACCTGCTGTTCCAGTCGAATTAGTCGAATCATATAGATAACCGCTAATTATAGCGCTACCTGATACATGTAAATTGTGTTGAGGTGAAGTAGTATTAATACCTACTTTAGAATTTGCTATATCAACGTGAATAGTACCATCAGCAACTGCTCTATTAGAAGAGTTACCTACAAATAATCTACCTTCATTTAAATTAGGAGTAGCATTTGATCTACCAGCACCCATGATTTTGACGCTACCAACTGTAGCGTCTTGTCTAGTAACCTTAGCTATCTTTTGTATCTGAGCAGATTCTCCTGCTGGAACTGTGCTAACTAATTCACCAGCAGTTGTACCAACAAATAGTTCTGTGCCTTCAGTCCAACTAGAAGTGTCAATATTAGAAAGAGTTCCAAAAGTATATATAGTAATATCAGAATTAGCTGAAGCTGTTTCCGCTGCAACACCAAATGCTGGCATTTTCGAGGCATCATCTGCATCCGCCAAAGATACAACGGTTTTATTACCACTAATTCCAGATATATAAACAGCTTGACCTTTAGAAATGTTTTCTCCAGCATTAGCTTTAAATACTACAGCGCCCCTTAAGTCTCCTATAAACTCTTCAGCTTCAACTCTACCATTAACTGTTAATGCTTCAGCTAAAGTTGTAGTACCGATACCAACACTAGTTCCGTTATCATAAATAACTCCACTAGTTAAATTAGTTTCTCCGTCCCATCTAGCTACGTAACCACTAACACCTGATCCACTAATTGTGCCACCTCCAGCTTGAATCTCTTCCCAAACTGGCCCACCATTTCTAGAAGTTAAAACATAACCATCTTGCCCGGTTGAGTTGGTATAATCGTAAAGGTAGCCGCTGATTTGCGCATCGCCTGAAACATGGAAATCATGAATTGGAGGATTAATTCCTATGCCAACAGAACCCCCAACAAGAGTCATAACTCTTGATCCATCAACCTCTAAACCTAATTCAGTGTTCGCACTGGCGTTACTAGCATCCGCCCTTAATTTTAAATTACCATTATTATCTTCAATAATACTAAAAGCATCATCAGCATTATCTGTATCCTCGAATCTAATAGCTGGAGCAGCGCTTGATAAATGTAATAAATCGGAAGGCTGTGTAGTACCTATGCCAACCTTGCCATCACTTAATATAGTTAAGAAATAATTATCATTAGCTCTTAAATGTAATTTATTAGCATTATTATCATAAGCAATTCCGCCGACATTTTGGTCAGCAGAATCACCCATGTCTAAAATACTAAATCCTGTCGTGCCACCTATAATTCCAATTCTAGAATTATTAGAAGCTTGAGCATTATTAACAGCCAACAAACTGGTTCCTGCAATAGGAGATACCGTAGAGCCACCGCTAGAAACTATTTTTAATTTAACTTCAGGTGTATCAGTTCCTATTCCTACATTTACTCCTGACTGAGCGATGACGCTATCAGTCAAAGTATCCTCATCTTGCCATAATGGAACGTAATTAGCTGTTCCGCTTCCTCCGACACCAGACAAAACATCTTCTATCATTCTCCAGACAGGGCCACCAGATTCAGAAGTTAACACCCACCCAGATTGTCCACTGCTATTGTTTATATCGTATAAATAACCACTAATTTGGACATCGCCGCTTATGTGTAGCGCATGTTCAGGGTAAATTGTGTTAATACCAATATTTGCGCCAGATTGATAAATAAGACTATTACCTATAGTATCTTCATCTAACCATAAAGGCAGATATCCGCTAATACCTGATCCATCTATGCCAACCCCCACTTCTACCCATGAGCCATCTTTCTTGAGGTACTGCTTGTCTAAGTCAGTAGCTATATAAAAAGCTCCATCCATTACTTTGGATAGTAATGAATTTTTTTCTTCATCTAAACCTACAAACCTGTCTCCTGCGTATCTTGTAATAGCCATCTCAGTACTGAACCTTTCTATGAATTACACTCTGAGGCCGTGATATTTCGTTAGATAAATAAGGTAAACCAGATTTATATTTATATAAAAATGAATTATAGTTTTTTTTCGCTTGCGAAGCTGAAATAGTAGTATTATATAAACCCACTCTAAATATGTAGCCTTGGAAATAATTAGGTGTTAGAGATGTCACTGGGTAATCTCCAAAACACATTTTTGCCCCATTTTCATCAACAAAACTCGTAACATTCCTATCGTAAGGATTAGTGAATGTTGCTATTGTTTTAGGAGACCCTGTTTTTAACGGATAGTTCTCATCAGTAAAAGATAATATATCAACACTGTTAATGTCTGCTAAAAGTGAAGAAGAACTAAAAGTCGAAGATCCTGATCTATAAATATAATAGCCGGAAGCAGTAGCGACAGTATCCCAATTTAGTTTTACAGATTGTTTTAATGAATTTGTTGGCACGGATAGAACGCTTGAGCCAATAGACTCTCCATTTCCATCATATGAAGATATTTTATAAAACTGAGTGCTATTATTTTTAAATCCTGTTTGTTGAGTTTGCGCTGTAAAACCAACTGTTTTTACTGAAGCCTCGACATTGTTAAAACTAAAGTTTTCTGGTGGCGATAACGTTGAAAATACAGTAGAAGTAACTAAAGACCCATTTATATAAACCTTCACTTTTTGCCCCAATGCAGCATTTAAATTAATAGAAATAATTAAATGATATAAGTTATTGGTTTGTATTACCTGATTAGTTGTATACCCAGCAAAAGTTTTATTATTAGAAGCGGAGAAGCTAAAATAAACTCTTTGGTTTTGAATATAAATATGATGAGGGTAGCCTTGGTTATCTACAAATAAATTATTTTGGACGGAGGATGATCTAGAAAATAAATAAGCTCTAGTGTTCGAAGCTAATGTTTGCTTAAACCAAAAATCAAAAGATTGATTCGTGTTGCTACCCATTGAGAAAGTAGAACTTTGGTTGCTTTTTAAATTTAAATCTATAAAACCGCCATCATTTAAATTATTTCTTTTGCCAAAAAGTAAATAACCTGCCGAATCATAGTTAGCGTTTGTTTGGCTAGAATTTTTAGAGTTGCCAGTTAAATCTGTTATGGTTCCTATAGATGATCTAGAAGTGGACGTAAAATGAGTTTTATGCTTCTGCCCCTTAAACATAACCTTATTGCGCTCGAACTGCATGTTCTTATACAATATGTATCCCGTACTTATGTCTCCATCTGATGCACTATAAATGCCTCTAGTAGGATCAAAGCAAACAGCGTAAGATTCTGAAGTTAAAGTCGTGCCTGTGTTTCCAGTATTACCTACGTTACCTGTGTTTCCAACGTTACCTACATTACCTGAGTTGTACCCTCCAACTATATTAATTTTACCACCTACGTACGTGCTGCCATTTCTCCTTGAGTTATAATATAAAACGCTTGGCGCATTATATGGAACATTAAAAACAGCGTATCCATCTAAACCTTTGTTTCCATAATAACTAAAGCCATTTTGATAACTATTATCTCCCGCTCCAGAATCTATAGTTGTTGATATATATAATTCATCTAAAGAATTTGAATCATTAGTTTGAATAAAAACATAAGTGCCGCCCTTGTATAAATATAAAGTTTTGCCTTCTACATTTCCTACAACAAACCCAAAACTAGACCCTTGGTTGTAATAAGGGTGCGCTGCAGTTTTATTTTGAACGCTTGTTTCTAAATATATAGGACTAGTTGATACTGCATTTACTGCTGGAGGAACAAAAACTTTTTCTTGGATCGTTTGCCAAGTTCCTTTTCTATCGCAGTCGTAATCACTAACTACCGTAGTAAAAGATCCAGATAAGTTAGGGTTTAAACTAAAAACTGGCTGGTCTCCTGTTCTTGGATGGTTAGCTGAAACAAAAACGTCTACGGATGCAGTATAAGTTTCGCCCCTAATAATATTTATAAGAAAACCATGTTTGTTTCCTCCTCCAGTTTGAGTTGGGTTATCGTCATACTGGCTAGTTGTAAAGCTGTATTTATATATCGAGTCTGTATCTAAGTAATTCCCAGAGGCATTAGTTTCAAAATCTGCGTAGGCTAATTTATCAAAAGATCTAGCGGAGTCTGCTGGTTTAATTTCGAAGCCAGCGTTATTAGCTGGTTGAGTAAAAAGATTTGTAGTAGGCTCTCCGTTAAAAGAACCTGCCGAAAAATCATATAATAAAACACAACTTTGTCCAGCTGTATCGTAAGAACCATGTACCGTGCTCATCTTAGTATGTTCCTGTATAAATGTTAGAAGACATTATGCATTCTTCCCCATCAGGAAAAACCATCTTATTAACAAAAATATCTCCTGTCATATAACCGCCCGACTCAAACCCACTTATTCCGCTTACAAAAAAAGTCGCATCATCTGAAAACTGAGTATAAAAATAATTATTAAGCCCGCCCGGATTAATATAATCTCCAGTAACTGGAACTATATTAATTAATTTAAAATTAGTTCTGGCATTAAAGTTTTTCTGACCAGAAATAGTTTGATTGTTCGAAACTAAGTCAACAAAACTACTTCCGCTATTTGAAAAGACTCCTTCTAAAGATGTAATTCTTGAAGATAAAGTTCCGCTAGTAGTTGTGATTTTTGTATTTAAAGTAGTGTCTTGAGTAACCACATAACCACTAAGATCGCTAATATCTCCAGATAAATCTGTTCCTATGGCATAAGCGTATCCTGTCGATACAGTTTGAGCTGTATTTACATTACCTGAAACAGTCGCTATATCAGCGTTTGACTCTTCTACGTAGCCACTAAGAGTATCTATTTTAGAATCTAGAGTCTGCCCAGTAGAATTAAGATTTGTAGAAAGAGTTTGACCAGTCGTTGCTAGATTAGAAGAAAAATCCCCACTTAGTGAAAAAACATCTCCGCTTAATTGCAGGAAATAAGAATCTCCACTAATTGAGGATATATAACCAGATGGATTAGACTGCAGATAGTATTTAGCGTCACCTATTTGTTCTACATAACCGGAGAACTCAGGTTTATCTATCTGTTTTAGCCTAATAAGATTTGCCATCTAATAAATTACACAAATTATCTACCTTCCGATAAAATCTTAGCTACTTCTTTTGATATTTTCTTTTGTTTTTGTTCTGTTTTGCTTGGAGCTTGAAAAGAAGATGTATGTCTAATGAATTCTCTTTCTAATCTTGCGAATAAAATTTCCATATTATCAATAGGAACAATGCCTACCTCTATAGCATGGTTGTGAATATCAGTTCTATTTAAACCTTTAATGTATTCCCTATACTCATCTACATCAGAAATGCCATACTTAGTAAGCCCCGTCTCGCCCCATATCTGATCTAAGGTCATAGGTTTTGAAGGTTCAGCTTTACCGTCAATTTGCTTGAGTTCTTTTAATTTCTTTTTTCTAGGCATAATAATAAATTATATTTAAAGATTGTAGTTATATCAAAAAAAAACCCGCTAGGGGTTAGCCTAGCGGGTAAACTTTCGTTTATATTAAACAATAATTCCAGAAAGAGCCCTTGCATCGATACAGATGCGGCCTTCTTCCATTGCTCCGTAGAAACCAGTCTTATCGGTTCTTTGTAAGAACTGATCGTCAGGCTGAACGGTAAAGGTACTTCCAACTTCAGAGTTGGTTGCAACAGGGCGAATCATAGCTCCCTTAGAGTTGTCAACACCAACAAGAATCTGGTGAGTACTAGGATTGAAGGTTGCTCCAGTAGGAATGGTGGTGATGTAGTTGTCGAAAAGAACGTTGTACTTCTTACCGAGGCCAAGCTCGATCAATTCAACAATATTAACACCATAGATTTCCTGCATACCAGCGTTACGATAAATCTCCTCTCTCATTCCGTCAGGAAGAGCAACTGCGGATTCGGTGCTAGTGCTAGAAGATCCAGCTGTTCTCACGCCACCAACAGTGTTAAGAGGATTGTAAGCAAACGCACGGATCTTTTCTTTAATCTCAGGAGAGACGTAAAGATCAGTTAAACCAGTGCTGTAAGGGTCAGCAGGAGTACCGCCAGCCCAAGACTCATTGATTCTCTTAACTCTGGTCATTAACTTATTTAAATCATCTAATTTAAACTCAGTTAAAGTACCAGCTTCGGTATAGTGCTTAAGTGCGCTACCGCCAGAAGGGGTGGTAGAAGCTTCACCAAGAGCTTTAAGAAGAACTGCCCAAGCATTACGTTCTTGCTTGACTAAGACTTCCTGAGACATACGCTCAACCAACTTAGCAATAACGTCTAAGCGAGCCTGACGAGCATATCTCTTGTTGATGGAGACGGCACTATCCAAACGATAAGTAGCGATCTTAACTTCCTGTACTGCAGATACGTCCTGTGAGCTAGGTAATCCACCAGCTAAGGTCTGAGACCAAACGCTAACATATCCATTGGCCAACTCGTTGTAATACAAGTCGAGAGGATAAGAAGGTGAATCATTTTCATCGAAAGGAGCGTCAGTATAAATCTGAGATGCAGTACCTGCCTGTTGGATCACTCTTTGAATAACAGGGCCAAGGAAAGCGGCGAAAGCTTCAGAAGCTTCAGCTGCAACAAGCCTGTTCTTTGAACCAAGAGCTTTGATTAATTCAACTTGTTCAGGGGTATTTTTTAATTTAATTCTCATTATGATATATCCTTTATATTAAAGTTCCAATTTGACAAGAGTGTCGTTGTTGTTATCTTTGGCTCCTAAGAACTTTCCGACGGCTACGGCGCTACCAGCGCTGCTAGCGCTGATCTGACCGCTAACGCCTGCATAAGCAGTACCACCAGCAGCAGGGGTTCCAGCAACGTCCTTAACCAAGAAGATACCTCTGGTTACGACAGGAACTGCTTGGCCGGGAATAACAGCCTGCATTTCAGCAGCTTTACGAGGGTTGTACTTAAGTAATTCTCCGTTTTCGTCTGCATCCTTAACATCGTAAAGAGTCATACCGAGAGGAGTTTCGCCAGTGGTGGTTTCGATAACCTTTGCTACAACGCCATAACGCTGAGAAGTAACATTGGTTGGATCAAGAGTTCCAGCACTTCCAATAAACTCAAGGCCACCGCCAAGCTCTGCAGAAGAATCGTAATTCTTCCATCCAGTGCCAATTTTAACGAGGGTACCCTTGGTTACGCTGATAGATCCAGCTGTTAAAGCTGAAGTATCATAAGCAAACAAGTTTAAAACATCATGTTCGCTGTAATCTCTAAATGGTCTAAGTGAGTAAGCCATATTTTTTCCTTATTTTATAATATATTGTTTTGTTGTTAGTTAACTAACTACGAAACCGTCGTAGTTGAAAGCTGTTTTGTATTTTTCGTAAATGGTTTCTTCAGAAGCGGTAGAAGTCATAGGAACGTCAACGACTTCCTTTTCTGCCTTCTCTGTAACTTCTTCTACAACTTCTTCGGCAGAAGCAACAACTTCTTCAGTTTTAGCTTCGGCGACCTCTTCCTTCTTAACCTGTAAGAAAGCAGAAATCTTTTCCTTGTAAGCAGAGAAAGCTTCTTCATCAAGCCCAGCAATATCAGAAGCAATAACTTTTCTCATCTTGTCATCTAATTCGAATTCAGACTCGAAACCAGACATTCTGGCGTTAAATGCTTCAGCAGCTGCGGCTTTATGAATTTCTTCTTGAGAAGCCTGTAGAGCTTGCTTTAAAGATTCCATTTCTTCTTTAAGGGAAGTCTGAGATTCTAAAAGAGTCTCATACTTTTCTTCTGTAGCTTTAAGAGCTGAATCTACCGCTCCCTTTTCGGCGGCAAATTTTTCTGAAGCGTTCTTAAGCTCCTGCTCAATAAGCTCTGAAATCTGAGAAGCTGAAATTTCTTTCAAGTTCTCATCTGTTATATCGTTAATGCTTGTGATTTTCATAGACTTTTGATCTTTACTATTATTTACATTTGTTTTTTCGAAATTGGAAATATTTTCTTCACTTGCAACGTTTTCCTCCTGAACAATTTCAGGTTCTTCAGTCGCTAAAACGGCATTCGTTGCCACTCCTTTGACATCAGCTGCAGGAGTTTCAGTTAAACCGATACCTAAAGGAATAACATTTCCAATAACTTTTCGATAAACGAACTTATCTTCGTCTACCTTTCCTGAACCACCAAAGGCTCTAAGTTTAGACTTCATACTGTCTACCTCTTCCTGCTCAGAAATCTCTATTCCGTCTTCAATATTTTTAGATTCACCTTCGACGACTACTAAGTTGTATTCGCTAAATCCTAGCTCCCAGCTAGCGCTAATCTTCTGGTAGTTGTCGCTTGAAGCATCGCTAGAATCTTCAATAGCTTCAGCCAAACTTGGATTTGCAACTTTCCATAAAACGCCACCTAGGGTAATATTGAATGGATTTTTTAAATTTTTTACATGCTCAGCGGTTAGAGGAGCATCAGTTCCAAACTCGCTAAAACCTGCTGTTAATATAACACCAAAAATTCTCTCCCTATTATGTTCAAGATTAATTGGCTTGTTAATAAAATTTTCATACATGGCTACAGCCGTTTCAGCGTCGATAACATCTCCATTTTTGTTGACACGATTAACAACCGCAGCATTAAATGCCACAGGTAATAAATCTATATTTTTTTCAGTATCAACGTTAGGAATAAAATTACCTACTTCAACTAGAGAAGCTAAAGCCAAATACTTATCTTTCTCTTCTGAAACCAATGGTTTCAAAATAGAACTAAATGTAGTTGTGTATTTGTGTTTCATAATTAAATTTCAAACCATTTTTCAGTTTCTTTTTCTTCGTCAATATAAAGTTCATCTATATTGTCGAAATCAAAATCTTCAAAACCTTTAAGGTCTAAAGCAGCTAATGCGAGATCTTCCTCTTCAGGCTCCCAAAAATCTGAGATATCTACAACTGAAGCTTTAGCTACATCTTGGTCAGCTTTTCTGTAAGACTCTTTGACTTTGCCGCCGCCCATCATTCTTAAAAACATATTTACTCTAGCCATTGCCCATTGACCTCTAGTTTTACCGGGCCTGTGAGATTGGCTAAAAGCACCAGCTCCTCTTCTATAAACTTTTTTTAATTGAGAAAGAGAAACTTTTCTTGAGTGTTTAGCGTTATGCTCCTTAACTTTGTTTTTAAGCGACTCTACAACTTGAACTGAAAATTCAATAGCTTTCTCTGACTTCGAAGAAGCAGATCCGGGTTTATTTTTATCAGAGCCCTTCCTTTTTTCACTAGGTTTAGAAGGTGTTTGCGCAGAGCTTTTAGGTCCGGGCCTTTTAGCAGCTTCGATCTCTCTAGAAAAAAAATCCACCCAATAATCGGAGTCTATTCTTTTATTGTTTTTGCTATTAGAATCCATTACGATTTTCTTACTTAATTTTTACACAAAATATTAGGAAATTTGACTATAATTTAAAACCGCAGCAGAAAATAAATCTAAATCAAAACATTCAGCGAGCTGATTTAAGTGATTTAACTTATTTTGATTAGTTTTAGCTTTACCATTTGAATGCAATTCTATAGCAGCAGACCAATTATCTTTATCTTCATTAATAAAGATTTCCTTAGCCATTTCTTCACAAACTTCTTTCTGTTTTTTTGTTAAACTTCTTTTACTATGCTTCTTTCTAAAAAAAGCTTTTACTTCATCTTCAAGTTTTTGATAATCCTTGAAGCTGTCTGAAACTTTAGTCATTGAATAATTAGCAATCGCCGGAGCCTTCTTATTATCTCCTTGAGGGGAAACATTTTTAGTAGACTGAGGGGTTGAAACGCCCGGAGGTCTTCCAGTGTTTATTGGGGCTCCTCCAGCATTTGGAGTAACGGGAGCGTAGAGCCCTTCTTCTTTCAAATCTTTGAATTTTCTTTGAGATTCTACGGATTCTTCATGATCAGGAAGCCTACCGTTTTCTATAGCTTGAATTCCTTCTTCAGCCGTCAAAACCCCTAGCTGCATTAACTGAGCTACAACCCTTTGCCAAACTGAAGAATCTTTAATATCTATTTCTTCAAAATGAGGAGTAGGGAAATTTTTAAACCCTAAGCTTCTGCATAATCTTTTAACCTCTGGCATTAAGAAGTTGTCAAGGAAAGCCTGTCTTCCCTGCTCTAATCTTTGCAGAAAAATATTTACTTTAATGCTTGTACTTGAGAACTTCTCTTCGCCAATGAGAATATTGTTTAATCCTTGTTGTATGTCAGTATTAACAACTTCGTATTTTCTAGGGTCAAGGATTGCAGCAATATTAGGAATGACAAATTCAGCTTTAGTAGTATAATCAGAAACAAGAACTTTTCCAACTGACTGGTTCTGGAAAAGAGCTTGCATAGCCTGTATATTTTTTTGATTTACATTAAGAGTTCCATTCTTTAGCTCACTACCCATCGTAATCAGCAGTACGGCTTGCTGAGTTGTCCGAGTTAAAGCCATGTCCATTTTTTTCATCTCCTGCTTCCAGTTAATGTCTTCTAGAACAGGGAATCCCATTGGCACAGCAAATGGTTCGTAGTCTTGTTTTTTATAAAATACAGCGCTAACCTTATCTACATTAAGGGGTAACGTAATATAAGATCCTGTGCCAGCTAAAGTTTTTTTGCTTAATTTCTTTCTATTCTCTTCGCTTAAACTTCTTAATACTTCTCGATCTTCTTCTGTAGTTGGGTTTTTTAATCTTTCTAACTCGTAGTCAGTTAGTATTTTATAATAATTGGTGCCGACAAAAGAAATGTTTCCTCCATACTGAATATCAGCAGGATTTAAAACCATGTAGTTAGAAGGCAGTCTTAGGTCTTGCCCAGCTTCTGCTGCTAAAGATCCAATTTGATTGCCAAACACCTGAGTAATTTTAGGTAAGTCTCCTCTGTCTACTTTATAATCAAATCTATAAGTAAACACATTACCAGATCTGTAGTATTCTCTGAAAAATTTATCAGTAAAACTATTTATGTTAATTTTCTTAAATAAAGCGTGAAGAAAATCTCTAGACTTCTTATTGCCCCCCGTAAAATAAATAGGGCTGCAAGAAAACTCAGTCATTAAATCAATAACATTTCTAAAAGAAGAAAAATTATAGTAAGCCTTCTGACAAAGAATAACAGCGTCTCTAACATTTAAGGCGCTTTTGTTAGAAACCATATTCGAATACTTGAACGGCACTAGCCCGTATTCAATATTATGAAAACGGTCTGTCCTTTCAATTGTGCCAGCAATATTCCTTCTTGATTTCAAAGTATCATCGCTACCTGAAGAAGCTGTTGCCATCAAAGGCGTAATATCTTGAATTGTTTTCTTTGTCATTTTTTAAATTTCTATTAGACTATTTTTAAAGTTCCGCCGTCACTATAAATAGCTCCTGCCGGTAAACCAGAAGAGCTAGTAGGCAAATTAGGCATAAGTATAGTTCCGTTTACACCACTAATTACTATAGCTTGACTAGCATTTCTACCTAAAACTAAAGTAGTATTATCAAACATTTCTAAATAAGCTAAACCAGCCGCATCATTAACAGCAAATAAACTACTAGAGTTGCTCCCCACCCCAGTCTCCACGAAAGACATAAAAGTACCATTCGAGCCTACTACCGAGACAATGCCTGAACCCGCTACTAAAGAAATTTCAGTAGGAACGCCAGCTCCACTTATATTTACAGTTGGCGCTGTGATTTCAGAACCAAAAACTTTATCTCCAGTAAAAGTAAAATTACTTCCACTAACTATGCTGTTAACAACAGTCGTGCTAGAACTATTACTAATCTCAGTAGATAAATTTCCTGAAACAGTATTTGTATAACTAACTAGATCTCCACTGGTAGTATTAATCTGAGTGTTAAGGGTTCCACTAGCGGTATTAATACTAGTGTTTAAATTTCCACTTACAGTTCCGACATACCCACTTAAATTATCTATGTTTGTACTTAAAGTCGTACCTGTAGTTTCTAGTCTGGTTGATATTGCTCCGCTGACACTATTAGTATAAGAGGTGGCTGCAGAACCTGTTTGACTAATACTTGTATTTAAAACTCCTGAGGTGCTCTGAATATCCGTATATAATTCTCCAGAAGTAGTGGAAAGCTCTGTTGTAGTAGCAAAACCAGAAGGGTTAGTAGATAATGGGTAATAGTTAGAATTACCGACATCTACGATGAAACCGGAAAACTCTGTCTGATCTACTTGCTTCTTACGGATTAAATTGGCCATATCCTCTAAAGAATTACACTAAAACATTACAGGAGTGAAAGTATTTAAATTTTGTTCCACTTTTTGTTGCATTATATCATTATAACATTTAACTCCCCAATTAGCTAACATAAAGGCTGAGTAATTATCTTTTCGGGCTTTGTTTGCCGAGCTGCCTCTTTTTAGGTGCTGCGGCAAGTCAAAAGATTGCTGCCCTCTGGAAGTGGTTTTATATTCTACTAAAGCGCATTGCTTTTTAGTTTGATATATGAAGTCGTCTTGATTCTCGATGAAATCTAAAGTCGTCCAATCTTTTTTGCTATCTACAAATATGCATTCTTTAGGGAGATTGATTCTAATGGTGTTATCAAAAAACGCTTCGTTGGAACAAGTCCTTGAAGCAAATAAAACTTTCTTGTAATCTATACATGCTTGCAAATATTCATTTGCCTTTCGAATAAAATTAGTAGAGAACACTTGGTTAAATGCTATTTTATGTTCCGATAAGTTGTACTGTATTCTAGCCGACCTTAGTTCATTCTCATACTCAGGGCTATCAGCTTCTGGAGTAAAATTAAGAAGCTTCATATTGATATTAGCTTTCTTAAAAAATTCAGACTGATTACAAGTATCAAAGAAAATATCTCCGCCAGCGTTATCACAAATAATCATAACTACATCAAAGTAAGTCATGATATAACTAAAATATTTAACATGATTATTGAGATTGCCTAATCCAGCATAAGTATGAACTAGCGTACCGATACCAGTCTCTTCATCTAACTCCATGACTGCTATAGCAAAATAGTCAGCGTTTGGACTATCACTCATGTTAGGGTCAATCCCAACTACATATTTTTTACCAGCGGTGCCTTTTATTAAAGTGTGGGGATGCTCGTCTTTCAACGTGCATTCTTCCATTTTCTTAGCACTGAAATAACTGTCAGAACCGTCTGTAAACTGAGCGCAATATTCTCGAAGAAAAGCTGAGTGAGAAGTCCCGCCGCTTTCTGCTTCTTCAATAATCGTTTTATCAATCATCTCCGCAGGCAAAGCTTCATAACTTAATTGAGAAACAAAATAAGATGATTCATCTCTTTCGGGAGAAGTAATTTTATTAATCCATTCTTGATAAGTTTTATATAGGTTCTCAAAAGTATAACTTGCAGATGATAAAGCTATCATTTTAGAATTGTTTTTGAAAACCATTCTATCTTCCTCTTTCATCTTTCCTTCTTTAATAAGAAGGTCTTCCATTTCTCTAACGTCAATACGTCGCTTCATGTCCTGAGGGGCCACTAGGAACGGCATTAAAACGTTTTTGATTAATTCCTCAGGTAGCAAAAGAAACTCGTCTAGAACTAGTATATTGGCACGGAAACCACGAATCTTTTCGCCACTCAGAGGGATAGCTCTAATAGATCCACCATTTATATCCCATTCATATAAATCGTTTCTTTTACTCTTAGCTCCGAATGCTTGCATTAATAATTCAGCACCTTTACTGTCTACAATTTTTTCTATGTTGTTGAAGATAGCTCTGGCCGTTCTAAAAGTTGGGCCAGCTATTAAAATTTTTGTTTCTGGTTCAAATATGGTTTGGAGTACACAATACAAACCAGCTATAAAAGATTTGCCACAGCCACGACCCCAGACACACATACTGAAGTTTCTATTAAACATCCCTTTAAGAGTCATCTCTTGGTAGGGGGCTAATTTAATTCCAGTAAGTAAATAAGTAGTGAAGTATAAATTTTGACGAAGAAACTTTGCTAGACTTATTTTTGCAGTTCTATCTTCCAACTCTCCTTTTAGAGATCTAAAGGTATCGTTAAGATTTGTTAGCTCTCCTTTATATTTATCAGCAGGTTGCCACATACTATAATAATTTTAAATTATACATTAACTGCAAATCGTATTTTTTAAATTCGCTTTCGCAGAAAAATATTTTCTTCATTACCCTTACGCTCTCCTCTCTTCCTTTAACAAAAAGAAATTGAATCTCAGGATACTTTTGGATAATCTCTCTTACATGAAAAAAGATATACTCAGGAGTGACTTGTGTTTTTTTGAATACCTCTTCAACTTTGTTAAAATTCAAACAATCAGATAATGGACTTTCAACTAAAACAACTAAATGAGCGTTTGCAGCGATAGCTCTTTCTATCTCTCTACAAAAACGTTCATAGCCACCGCTTAAAGTTCCAATAAAATCTTTTATAGACTTTCTTTCTATATAACATTTATTATCGGGATCATTTAAAGCGTAGTCTCCGAATTTCAAACCTCGAACCTCAGTAGGGTAATCTATCTCTAGCGGCTGTTGCTCTCTAGTATCAATAAATATTTTAAATCCTTTTTTTATTTTAAACTGCAAAGGCTTTGTCGGATACTCGTATTTGTTTTTAAAATTTAATTTCTTACAAGTGTCGTAGTAGCTTCCTAAAACAGAATTGTAATACGATAACGGCGGGCTAGAAATTGATCTAAGCTCTACCTCTGTGGGCGTATATTCAATTTTATGTTTTTCTTTTCTTTTTTGTAATAAGTTAAATAAATATTCTTTTTGTTTTTCTTGTGGCTGTGCTTTAAGCCACTTTCTCATGTTATCTTTAGAATTGAAATCGTTTGAGAAATAAAAATCTTTACTTTTAAAATAAATAAATTCTCCAGTAAACAAATCTTTTCGAGGTTCGTACTGATAGTAGTAATCCTCCATCTTCATTTTGTGAGCTTTTAAATGTGCATGAAGTTTTCTATCTGTCTCGTATTCTTTTTCACACGCTTTACATTTAACCATCTAATACCTCCTCTTCAGTGAGTCCAAAAATTCTAGCTTTAACATCATCCATAGAAGAAAGTTTGTTAATCTCAGTTTTCAATACTTCCCTACGCATATCAGCCATCTTAATCATTTCTTTGCGGCTTTCTTCATCTTTCCACAATTGCACTAAATTTAAAATAGAAGCATTTTCTTTTACTTGTTTTGAAATTCTTTCACTTCTTTTTACTTTTAAATCATTTAATAATTTTTGTTGACGGCCTACGCATTGATTGTACTCTGTTCGTGCTGAATTCACTGCTTCGACTAGAGTCATAGGGATCTTTTCTCCTGATTCTAATTCTATAGCAATTTGTTCCTGCATCGTTTGAATCGTGCGCTGAATATTTGCTGAAATAACAACTTCTGTGCATAAAACAATATATTGATCAACTTCTTCTTGGGTTAAGTCTGCTTTATCGTATGTATATCTGATAAAACTACTTTCGAATAATTTTTTATCAACTTCACTGGGATAAGTATTGATTTGATGAATAAATCTATAAGTATTAAGGTATCCAGACAAAGATTCTAAATTTTTCTCTTGCTGGTTGGTTCTTTGTTTACTAAAAGCGTTAGTAATATACTCGTTAACTCTTGAAGCTAATTTAGCCACCGATTCCGGTGCTAGATAGGTATCTTCATTACTTCTAGATATAACAGCGGCTACTTCTTTAGATTCTTCCGTAATATTTTTTTTGTAAGCATCTACTGCCCTGCATTCTTTACTGTTGTTTTTTAATTTATTGTTTTTAAATAAAAGCTTTGCAGTTTCTAAGTTATCTTCTGTTATATTATTTTTTATATATTCTTTATTCTCTTCTGAAAGCTCTACTTTTTTAGGTACATATGGACCTTTTATAGTGGCGAGTCCAAAAAATGTTTTAACAGCTTTAAACTCCCTACTTCTTTGGGTTAGATTTGGCACACCGGGACAGGCTAGTTTAGTTAAATTAATAAGAGATGCGTAATCTTTATCTTTTCCATTCCAGCTTTGTTTTAGTAAATCTTTTTGAGCTTGAGAAAGAATTTTATCGACTTCTTCGTTTGTCATAACTCTACTTCTCCTTCATAAATAGCTTTTCGAGCTTTAGTTATAATTGACTTTTGGATACTCCTTAATTGTTTATTATATCCGTTTTTTATTCTTTTATCTAGAGCCTTACAAGCCTGTTCTTCGGAGTTCTGTTCGATATATAAAAGTTCATAAACTCGCCATTCTACAGGTTTCAAAATTTTTTTCATAATATTATGCAAACTTTGAGTTGACTTTTCAATATCAACATAGTCTTCTGTAGAATTTGACACTTCGTAAGGATGGTCTTCTATAGAAAACGCCATTTTTATATCATAAGCGTTTTTCTTAGTGTTAGTCCAATTGAGAAACAAAGGGCAGCTGCTTAAATCTTCCCTATAAATCCTGCAGCTAGATTCACCCATGAAGGCGGCGCACTTTAAACAAGGTCTTGTATAATTACCATAATTATTACGTATTATATTTTTTATCTGATTTGATATAATACGATTGACCCAAGGCAGCAAAGGTTTAGAGTTGTCATATAAACTCCATTTTTTATAAATATGAAATTTAATTATCTGCGAGACATCATCAAAATCCATCCAGCTTATCGCTGATAACGTCCATTTATGCCTTCTCTTACTTATTTCTGTATCAATTAGATCTATTATAGATTCAAACTGAATTTTACGCTTCTTCATCTAGATTTTGTCTGGACGAGTAATAACCCGCTTCCCTTTTAAAGCTCTCCATAAATTCTTTTTGATCTACTGGAGCCACTGACCCTTCAGACAATTCCGATACGTCTCCTTCTTTTCTAGTTCCGGCTATGTCCCTTAAAGTAGTTTTTCTATTCGGCGCTGGACCAATATCCACATCTAAACTCGACATAGCTCTAATCTGATCTAGAGACGATTCGTCATCAATTTCGCTTTGGAGCTTTTTAGGTGTAATATTAGGACGAGGAGCAGGGGTTGCTCTTGAAAATGCGGTAGAAGCTGCGCTAGTCCTTACATTAGAGAAGCTAGAACCACACTTTGTACAAAAATTGGGTTTTTCATAGGTATAATCAGTACCCGACCCGCACTGTTGACAATATACTTTCATAATATTTATTTTATTTATGAATGATAAAGATTTTAAGTTCAAAACAGACGAGGGCTATAAATATAAAGTAGAAAATCACGTTCTACCCCCTGTATTTAAAAGAGCCGCTGGCATCTGTTACGATCCAAAATCCGAAAATCCATTAATTATTATAGATCCTACCCTTTCACCTCGTAGAGAACTCTCCGTTTCCATCGAAGAATTCGCTCATGCCTTCTTTTTTGAAAAAACAGAAAAGAAAGTACGTAAATTTTCCGCTACCCTTGCTAAATATTTATACTCTAGAGGTTGGAGAAAGACCCTTTAACTTAGAGACCATATATTTAACTAATTCACTACGCATTATATCTTCTTCAGTCAAATAAAACGAATAAATCCCAAACTTTTTACTTTCATCATCATTAAAAAGGCTGCAAAGCTTTTGAAAGCCCCCGGCTTTCCCATTAGTTAAATCAGTTTGATCTGGATCGGCTAATATAAAACACTTACTAAAATTACCCATTCTAGTCATTAATGTAATAATTTCCTTTTGAGTACAATTCTGCGCTTCATCTAAAATTACAGACTTACAATTCCAGCTCATCCCTCTTACAAATGACAATGGATGACCCATAATTCTATTCTGCTTATGTAATAACTCTATATCAGCCTTTGTTAACAACTCATCTAACTTATCCGAAAAAGGTAAATTATAATACTTTAACTTCTCATCAGCATCTCCGGGTAAAAAACCTATCTTTGAATCGGAGCTCTCTACTGGAGACCTAACATATATAATATCACTTACCTTCTTATCCCTTATCAAACATAAAGAACAATAAATACTCAAAAGAGTCTTCGAAGACCCAGCGGGGCCAGAAACAAATATAATCTTAGTCTCCTTATCTAAGCCCAACCTTATAAATTCCTGCTGCTTCTCCGTCCATTTCAAATCCTTAATATTTAATCCAGTTGTTAACTTTCCCCTTTGTGTCACCTTTGGCGACTTATCTTGCTTTGACATCCTTTTATATTATATATAAATACACAAAAAACCCCAATTATATAATTTATATAAAAAATCACCTTTTTTAACAAATAACCCCGACCAAATTTTTAGTTTGCTTTTTTCCGATTTTTTTAAATTACAAAACTTACTTTAAAAAGGGGGTGGGGAGAATGAAGAAAAGCTCCCCCCCCCGCTCCCGAAGATCGAGAGCGGAGGGTTTTTGAAAAAGGGTCCCCTTACGCTAGGGGACCCGTGGGTGTCAAGCTTTTATTTCACTTTCTATGCGCTCAATCTCTTGGGCAATGCGCTCATCTTTAACCGATGCCTTGGGATCTCTAGGGTTAAACCGATGGTGTGCCTTCTTGCCTAATTTCCAGCCAGCAGGGATAACTTGTTCTTCTTGCCATGCTACCGATTGCTTTACCCAAGAAAACCATGCTAGAACCCGCCTCCTAGTCTTTAAAATCACGTTGACGGCTTGCCCGTCCGTATGCCTATCAAGAAGGTTAGCAAGAAGTTGTTTTTCTAGTTTCTGACTTGTCTTGATAGTGTGGCGCAAGCGCATGATCTCATTGATAACGTCCACATCATTAGCGGTTGCCATTGCAATGACGGTTGGAGTCTGAGTTTTATAAGCGGCCATCGCCCGCTGTCCGATGTTATTGTCTTGGATCGTGTCCATGGAAATAAAGTCTCATATCCTGATCAGGATTGCAACAAAAAAGTGAGAAAAAGTGAAAATAGTTATAAGGTGTTGAAAATCAACACCTTATAACGGTATCTCAAGAAAAGTGATCTTTTTCGCTTTTTAGTGCTTGACAATAGTGGGGAAAATGTGGTATTCGCACACGCCCGCCCGCACCCGCACGGGCGCACCCGCCCACGCCCGCAGGCGCACCCGCACCCGCAGGCGCACCCGCCCGCCCATATTTAGCGTATTTCTGGCGAACTTGGCATTCTTGCCTATTTAGAAAATGTCTGGCATTCTTGGGTTACCTTTCCCAAGGTGCAACGTCAAAGCTCAAGTCTTCCTCAAAGCAGTAGTAGTCATGGTGGCGGTTCTTCCAGTCATACATATAGATGTAGTGCTTACCTTCCCAATGAGTGGGGACTTCATGGCCGTCACAAGCCATGCAATACATTGCGCCCCTAACAGGGATTGAATATTGCTTGCCATTGTCAAAGGTGTAGGTGCGAAGGGTGATTCCGTTTGATGTAGTATCAGTGAATGTCATGTGATTAAATTACCATATCTTGTTCAGGAGTCAATAGGAAAAAAGAAAAAAGATTCCCCTTGATCTCTCAAGGGGATTTTGTTAGTCAGGCTGCGCAGTCCGCCCCGTTCGATGATGGATGCATCCCCAAGGTCTCGCACACCGTCATCCAGATCCCCCGCTCACAGTAGTCCTGCCTCATGTCGTTGAACTGGTCGATCATGTCCCGAAGCTTGTCGGATCTGTGAGGGTTCTCAAGCTGGTAGGAATACCTGTGGATCGCATTGGCGAGTGAGTTGAGCTTCTTAGCGGCTTTGGTTATGTCTTTCGTTCCTGTCATGTGATTAAATTACCATATTCCATTTGAGAGTCAATAGAAAAAGTGAAAAAAAAGGGGGGCCGTTTCCGGCCCCCTTGCACGTATGATGAACAATGACAATACTACGATAACCAAACGAGGGATGAAAATTTTATAAATACTTCTTGACTTTCTGCCAATACTTGATAGTGGCTTGCTTCTTGTGTCCCTTCGGACCGCCATTCCAGATCCTTGCCTGTTGCTCTAGCGTCTTGCCTTTGCCATACCTTTTGATGTAAGCGTTGAAAACTTTCTTGGCGTAATCAAGCTTGTGGCAATCCTGATAAGATCCTCCAATGCTCTTATCATACTCTACAGCATCAAGCCAGCATACCTTGTGGATCTGAAGGGGGCCGATAGCTTTGCCATTATCCCCAACAATCCCTGCTCCAGTCCTGCCACTGCTTTCCACCATGTGGATTGCTTCGACCAGTTCTCCTGCATTGATTGAACAAGCAGCCAGTAAAAATAAAATGATGTTTTTCATATGCACGATTAATCTAATGGAAAGAGCGCTTGTTGTCAAAGGGAAAAGTAAAAAAAAGAGCCCCCCGAAGGGGGCTGTTGATTGTTCTTACATAACCAAAGCAAACTCAGCACTTGGCTTGACTTTTAACTCTGCCAAAGCCCCCCTTGAGAAAGGATTACTGTCTGAAGGGTTAGCAGCAAGGTTCAAGATATCGCAGAACTTCCTTCGAGCCTTGAGGGAAGCATCAGCCTTGATCTTTTCCCAATCTCTAAAGAGCCGTGTCCCTGCGTTAAACAAACGGTAAAGAGTATCCCCAAGCCCTTGTTCATCCTCTGAAGGTGACACCCAGTTGACTGCAATGCGGGCTGCTGTAGTGGTCGAAACAACGTTTTTGCTGCAACGGATCACATTACCCAAGATGTTGAAAGCATCCTCATTGGATATCTGAATCTCTTTCATCTTATCAAAGTTCCTTAGGTCGTTCTGAGCCTCGACCAATCCTTTCTGAAAAGTATCAGCAAGGAAGGAAAGGTTGATCTTCCCATCCTCCCCCAGCAAGGAGCGAGAATGTTTACGTTTACTCTTGGCTTGAGCAACGGACACTTCCATGCCATTCAAACAAGCAAGGCGTTTGATTGAAAAAGCCCCCTCTACTGACCAAGTGCCATCATAAGAGTTTTTCACTGAAAAGACTGGATTGAAGTCTTCCTTATCACTTTTCAAATCGGAAAGGATATCATAGTTCAAAATTGCTCTTGAGCCGTGATCAAATACCTTTGCATTCATCTCGAAGTCCATCCCTGCACGTTCAATAGTTTGCGCCACTGCTTCATGCACTTCCCTGTTGGTGATCAGGCACTTTGTCTGATAGTCGCCAAGGTAGTCGTCATTGTCTTCCCTAAATACGCCCCATGGTCCAGTGGGTTTTTTGGTTCGGGGGGAAAGCATTCGGTCTTGGTAGACTCCAAAATCCCAATCCTCAGATTCGGCGCTGCTTTTCTTCAATTGCTCTACTGGCGTCACGCTCTGAAAGCGAGGAGTGCCAGTCGTGATGACGCTTGTCATGTCGTAGTGTCCAGATGATGTTAATTGAATTGCCATAGTTTTTTGCAGTTAGTTTTTTTAGTTGATAGCCGCTTAATGACTATGGGATCAACCTATCAGAATTCAATTGAATGTCAACACTTAAAACAAAAAAAGATTTTTAAATTTTCTTGTTGACAGCCGCCGTTGAATATGGTAAAATAGTAGTGGTGCCCTGATGTGCCGTAGCTAAGAAAAAAAGTGAAACTTTTTTGTTGACAACGCTTGACGCTTGTGGTAAAATGTAAGTGGTGCCCTGATGTTGCCGCCGTCAAAGACTACACTCCCCCCTGCGCTCCCCCTTCTTTTATACAAGGTAGCTTGCAGCTACCTTGTATAAAAAAGATTATACTGAAATCAAATTTTCATGTCAACACCTAAATCGAAAAAAAGAAGAAAAAAAAGAGCGGGGACCGCTCCCCGCTCAAGACATATGAAAAGTATCAGCACAATCAACTGATACGGTTTGAGCCTGCCCTTTTTGACTGGATTTGTCAACTAGAAAAAAAGAAATTTTTTGCAATTTTTTTGTTGACTGGTAGCGATGCAATTGGTATAAAATAAGTGGTGCCCTGATTTCCCCAGTAAATAAGGCAAAAAAAAGAGGGGGCCAAAGCCCCCTTGATTAAATCCGCTCAAGGATCATTACGTTCCCGTCGGTGTCAATGATGCGGAATCCCAGCCCCTTCAAGCCCTGCTCCATCTCGTTGTAGATGGTTTCAGAAACATATCCCGCCAGCAGAGGAGCAATCTCTTCATCCTCAAACACAATGCGAGTCTCCTCGCTGCCGAAGCCCCACCGTGCGATGTCAGGATATATCTCCTCACCTTCAACAGTCATCTCATACTTCTCGATGAGTCCAGCAAAGAAGCTTTCAACTTCCTTGATCCGATTTGGTTTGTTCATTGTTGCCATAACAGTAAAGAAATTATCAGATCCTAATTGAGTTGTCAACAGATTCTGATCAAAAAAAAGAAAAACTTTTTTGCATTTTTTGCTTGACCTACCCCATAGGAATTGGTATAAAATAAGTGGACCCCTGATGAAAATTAAGTAGCTCAGACTCCCCCTTTCTCTCCTCCTTTTATACAAGGTAGCTTTCAGCTACCTTGTATAAAAAAGATTATAACGTCACAATCAAAATCTCGTCAAGCATAATCGAAGAAAAAAAGACAAAAAAAAGAGGGGGCCGAAGCCCCCCTTGTTTACTCTTCGAACCTATCCCATGGGCACTTATCGCACCATTCGATAGAGTCTTGGTTTTCGTCCCTGTACCACCTTTCGCCACATCCTGAGCAATCAAGGATTCTCTGCTTCCTTTCTTTTAAGGTTTTGTTCTCTTCCTTTGAATCGCCACCTCTCCAGTTCTCTTCGTCGTCTGAGTTGTTGTAGCGGTCCCAGCAGATGTCGTAATAGGCTTGATCATTCATACGATTAAAATCTAATTGAAATATGATATCTTGTCAACGGTTAATTGCAAAAAAAAGAGGGGGGCCGAAGCCCCCCTTGCCTTACCTCAAGAGAGGTTCCCAATTGAACGTCTCAGGGATAGAGTCTAAGATCTGCCGCCAGTAGCGGGGCATTTTCTTGAACAACAGCCCCATTTGCTTAGTGCTGAGAGTCCGGCCCCGCTCTACCTGCTGAGCAAAGCTTGAAAGGATCTCAGCATCCATTCCACTGAATCCCACACCATTCTGAGCCATGGTGAATCCTGCCCCTTGCTCGTCTGCGGTCTGGAAGCCGTAGACGACGGTTAACGCCCTGAGTGCCCACTTGGGATTGGTTCCGAGTTGGTTTTTGAGGGCGGCTTGTTTTGCTTTCTTTGTGACCTTCATGTTGGAAATAAATTATCAGATCCCAATTAGATTGTCAACCGTTAAAATGAAAAAAAAGAAGAAAAAAAAGAGGGGCCGAAGCCCCTTGTTTAATCATCAAAGCATTGATCATCTTTCCATGAGTCATAGTCCCTGTCTACCTTCTCCCAGTAGGCCAGTTCCCTTTCTTCCATGCTCTTGTCTTCCTCTCCAATGAAAGCTCTATCCCTGTCAAATCCTCCGAATGTCCTGTCAATCATATCTCTCCTTTCTTAGTATCCAAGCCAATCAAGCAAGTCTTGAACGGTCCATTCTGAAGCATCATGCCATTCCGAACACCAGTCTTTTGCGCCCTTGGGCTGGAAAACATCCTCAACAAATAGCTGAGTCCTTTGCCTGTTTGTAAAGAACCTTTGGTCATGCTGCTTTAAGATCCTTACCAGTTTGTCAATTCCTGTCATACGGTTCTAATCTACTGGAAAAAAAGAAAATGTCAAATGGAAAATTATCAGAAAATAATTGAAAAAAGATCTTGCAATCAAAGGATCAAAATGCTAAATTGTTATCAGTTAAAGGGAAGGTGGCGGCGATACCGATAGCCAGTGAGGAGATCAAACTCCAAGAGTAGGGGACCGGACCCTGCCCTAATTCATAAATAGTAAAAGACTCTCATTTCATTTTAGCATTTTTTCCCCTACCTTGTAAAGCTTTTTCTTCAAAAAAAAGTACAAAAAAAAGACTCCCTAAAGGGAGTCTGTGCAAGCTTAATTTCTATACATTGTCAACAACAAATCCAGACAAATCTTTAATTGCTTTACCTTTAGCCTTGAGCGCAACAATGCAATTTTTAGGATCTAAAAATCTCAAATCATGCTCGTCTCCATTGACTACTTTATACTTGCGACCCTTGAAAGTATACGTTCCACGTTTAATGACTTTCTCATGGTCCTTGAATACCATTGCCACATTGCCACCCTTGCGGAGTATGATATCGCATAGTTCATCATTGTTTTCTGATCTAGAAAATGTTAAGTGATAGTTTGCTGGCATTTTACCGTCTAAAAATGAGACCATTCTTTTAGCTCGTTTTGTGTAATCGTAAAATTGAGTTTCCTTTTCAGTTTGGAAAATGTTCTCATTCTCCCATGCGATATCACTTGTTCCATTTAAACGCACAACAAACCGATTGAATTTCTTCTTACCCTTCCTAATTTCATCCTTCAATTGTGCAATGAATTCTTGCTTGTCAGTAAAGAATCTTTGCGTTTTCTTGATCCTTGCTTGCTTCACGTTATCCATGCTTCCACGGCCAGCAGTAAAAAGACAAGCTTGTCTACATCCCTTAGAAGCATTGGGACAAGTGTTTGCAATCCCTGATTCATCGCTTGGCGCAAGGTATACAATGCCAGTTGTGATGCCCAATTTTTGACCTTTAATGGTCTTTGCGTTTGTATCGATTCCAAGTATTGTCTGTTTCATATGCACAAACAAAATACCACATGACCAAAGGGAGTCAATTTTTTTTTCAATTAAATTCTCATAGCACAAAAAAGAAAGCTACACCTCCCCGAACGGCTTCCCTTCTTATACAAGATAACCGAAGGTTATCTTGTATAAGAAAGATTATACCAATGCACCAATCAAGTCGTCAAGCAAATTCGTGAACTTTTTTTATCAAATTTGTGCTGCCAGAATTCAATTAAAATCTTATAGTTTATATACTCGCCAATATTATCTTATATAAGATATCATTATTTAGTTATTTAGCAGTAATCTGGCATTCTTGGTTATTTAGGTAATATCTGGCATTCTTGAAAGGTTATTTAAGAGCCATCCGACAACCTTGGAGGTTATTTAGTTATTTAGGGGGTATCCGGCAACCTTGGAAGGTTTTGGGGGGCTTGCGCCCCCCGTTTTGGTTCTGGATGGAGATTAGGATTCGTTGCTGACGAACTCAGCATGTTGCTCCCAGAGTTCAGAGAAAGCCTGCTTGATCTTGGTAAAGTTTACATCATCAGCCCGATAAGCTGCCCTAGCGAGGGCAGAGGCAAAACCTCCTCCTCTCAATTCCATGCTCTCAAGTATCCGATAGTCCAATTTAGTAGGTAGTGTTTCCATATGCTTTTTTGTTTAGTTTATTATTTGTCAATCAAGACCCCCTGATAATGCCAGAAGGTAATTAGCAGTCAATAGTTATTTTTAAGAATCGAGCCACTCATCAAAGGTTTTTATCTCCTCCTCTGGAACTCCCATTGACTCCATACAGTCACGGTAGATGTTGTATCGGTCTTCTAGTGTTCCTTCCATATTTACTCCTCGTTCATCATTCTGGTGATCTCTCGCCTATTAATGCAAGGTAAGTCCCAAAGCACCCCGTCAGGGTTTGCTGGCTCATCCAGTTCGTGGATCAAGTAATTGATTAGATCATCATAATTGGAAAACATTTTCATGATATTGTATAACCTCTGGTCATTTTGCAGCCAAACAACAGTGTTCCAAGTTTCCCAGTTACTCCAGCCATTGTAGCAACGGCATCCGCATGTTTTGGTTTCTATTGCTGTTTTCATATGCTTATGTCCCTTAAGACCCCTCCATTATGGACTAGTGAGAGGTATTGTCAATACTTTATTTATTTTAAATAAACGCAGTGGCTACCGTCAGAATCCCAGCCGTCAGGAGCATTATCGTTATCATGGAACTCCCCACAATAGCAACATTTATATTTGCCTTCCTCCCTTTCAAACTCCTCCTCTACCTGTTCAAGCCAATCGCCCCAGCTTCCAGCAAACAAATTACCGTCTTCTGAACAAATTGTAGTATCATAGGTATCTCCTCTATTAATGTATTTAAGAGATCTCCCGCAAACTTGAATTGATTCTATTCCATATATTTGGTTACTAAATCCTAATTCAATTAGTTTATTTTCAGCTTCTTTTAAATTCCTGCTATCTGAAATAGCTTCGACTAAAGCTGCGCTCCAATCCTTATTTATTAAAATACTGCTCATTCTAGATCTTTCAGTTTATTTAGATATTGTCGGTGCATTTGCCTAATTAACTCCTTAGCCTGATCATGATACTCTCTATCTGATCTAAAAGCTGGTGCTGTATTTGGCTCCGTCCTCTCAATATAATTTAATATTGAATCGAGGCTATTTATAGCTAATCGCAATTTCATTAATTGATCGAGACTCAGCTCGATCTGCCGACTAGCAGAAGTAAATTCTTGTATCATCTGTGTCATTAAATTTATCCTCAATTGACATATCCATTGTGCGTTGACCAACAACCGCATTGATACCGGGCTTCTCTCCTTCTGGAACCTGATCCTTCCTTAGATGCTGGTATCCATGATACGCTCCGTGAGACATCAGCAGGTCATCTGCAAACATTATCAATGTTAATCGTTGGAGTTTGTTTAACCCACCAAAAGCTAATCGGTTATTGATTGCATCTTTGATAGCCTCGACTGGTATGGTCTTCCTGTTTCTCATATGCTTATTTAAGTTATTTAAACCTCCTCCACTATAAGCCCAATGCAACCCCTGTCAACCCCTTTTTTGAAACTATTTTCTGCATTCTATTATTAATCAGACAAGGGTATTTCGATCTATTTATATTCACCCTAGGGGAAAAGTAAACCCTTATTTACATAAGATACTGCAAACTAGTTATTTACAGAAAATACCACAAACTTGGTTATTTATGATAAATCGGACATTCTGCTGCGAATTCTTATTTAAATTATTTCGATTAAACTTGACATTCTTGGCCCTTTATTGTATTTAGGCCCACTCTGGCAAACTATAATTTATTTAGAATGTCTTTGTTTATTTGAAAAAAGCCCAATAAATCGCAATATATTTAAAAAAACTCAAAAAGAGATGTTATTTGGATATATATCTTTTGGAGTCCTAGCATTCCCTTTCTTATTGCTTTCTTATTACCTCTCATTTCTTCTTTATCTCCTATATTATCTCCTTTATTATTTATTCTATATTCTATTATTCTTCTTATATTTCCTTTAATATCTGTTTATTTGGTTACTACATAAAAACATATGTAGTGTTTTTAAAGGTTAATTAGAGATTTAAAAAAAGTTAAATGGAAAATGTAAAAAAGCTGATCAAAAATGTAAAAAAGCTCAGTTGAAATGTAAAAAAGTTAAAGGAGTTGTAAGTTCTCAGCCCCGATCAATGTAGCTTTTCGTTCACATTCAGTCACTAAACCTGTCCCTCTGAAGGGTTGTGGCTTCAATCGTAAGTCTCTTTTCATGTCCCTGTAATAGACATTGTAGCAGTCGCATCGAGCTGTCCAATCATTGGTTGGATCGTAGTCTCCCTTCTGGATGAATCGGGCTTTGGCGAAGTATTCCTCCCTAGAGAGGTAACCGCAAAACCAAGCTAGATCCCTCTTGAGATTAACTCTGAAGAAGGCTACATGATCATATCTCTGATTAGGATTATAGTCGGTGATCGAAGCTTCGTAATTTAAGTCAACCCAGTCAACTGTAGTCTCCTTTGATTTAACTTCAACCTTACCTAAAACAGGATGTAATATGTCACAATCGAATACCAAATCCCCTACGACTTCTCTCTCAAGAGTCTCCCCTCCGAAGAGTTCAGCAAACAAGAGTTCACCTATGTATCCGACAATATTACCCTGACCACTCCTAATAGAGTTCCTGCATTCCCCTAAAGCCCCTGCTCTGGTCTCAGCCATGGCTTTGACACAGAGAGGGATTCGGGTTCTGAGCGGTGTGTCTTCCATCACTCCAAGACTAATACCTCACCATCCAGTTTGGCAACACTTATTTGCTCCAAATTAAACTCTCGAAAGCGTCCAATTGGAAGGTTATTTCTGATTGCTTGCTTGACTGTAGCAGGTTTAGATTTTGATTCATTACCTGCATCAATAACCAATTTAGTAGAGATCAATCCAAATACTTGAAGTGAATTGTCTTTTTGATTGAATTTCAGCCCCGAAACAATGTTTCCATTTCTGTCCTTCACGGGCTTATAGACCTCTTTCTTAGTGTAACCCTCGTTAGACCTCTCTAAGGACTTCTTGAAGGATTCTAAGAGTTCCTGAGCTGCATTTAAGGACTCTCCCTCCATGCTCTGAGACTCAATCTCTAGTTCCGTAGCTGACTTTTCAATCAGATTCCTGTAGTTAAATCCAAGTTGGATCTTGTATCGAGCTTTCTCTCCTTTGCTCGTTGTGTATTCAAATGATGCAAATCGGGCTTTCTTGGCTTGATCTGCAATCTTCTGAACTAACTTATTCATTCTTACCTTTCGTTTATTGTTGAATTACTCCTCTAGTCTACAATAGGAGTAAAGACTGTCAATACTTTATTTAACCTCTTCTTCCTCCTCCTCATCTTCCCAGCTTTCAAACTCATATGTTTTCATCGTATCTAAGAAATGACCGATAATCTCACCATAATCCTTGCTCCGATCTTCGCATCTCAAATTATTGCTACCTCTCCACCATGCTTTGCTGTGCCAATCATCATGAGTTTTATCAGTAAATACCTGACAACCTGATTCAGTTGGCTCATCCCAATTGTATTCATTCTCTTCAATTTCACCATAAGCATCTTCGCTTACATCCCACCATTGACCACTTTGATCATTAGCATCGTCAAATTCAATGTTTCCATCATTATCTTCTAAATACTCTTTAATCTTCTCATCGTCCCAATCTTTCATTTCTCGAAACGAGTTACGAAGATTATCAGTATCGTATTTCAGCAATTTGGAAGTTGTGGTTGACCAAATTTCCCATTTTTCTACATATATTTTCATAGTTTTTTATTCTTCACTCATTGATTCTGCTTCTTGTCTAGCTTCTTCTAATGTATCGAACTCCATGTCTTGATCTTGGTCTATATAATATTTATCTTCAGTGAAAAGAGGTTGATTCTCGTCATACCTACCTCCACTTTGGGTGCATTTATAAATTATATAATCTCCTACCTCTTCTTCATCATCAAACTCTGGTAACTCCCATTCTTCGATTATACTTATTTCTCCGTCCTCTATATTATATACTTGACCGAAACCTTGCTCCTCCTCCCAAAATACATGGATAGATTCTTTCGGGTGCTTTTTACTTAGAGCAAATATAACTGGTTCTGCTGGACCCCAAGCAGTTCTGAAGTTTATATAATTATCCCCTTCATTATATTCTTCGTCTGTTGCAGCATCCCATTTAGTTCCCCAGTATTCATTGCACCAACTATACCAATCAACGCATCCATACTGCTCCATGAGCTTATCATGCTCTTCTTGAGTAATCCCTACATCAGATGGATAACCAAGGTCAAAATTAGCTTTTGGTTCGTTGTTATACTTTTCCCAACAAGCATCAATCTCTTGCTGAGTCATGATTTTAAGATGCGTCCCTCTCTGAGCCATGCCTTCTGGCATTGGAATAAGTTTCTGGAACGTAGCTTCGTTCTTGTCGTTAATGATATCTGCTAATACTTTTGGATCAGCAGTGATTGTAGTGAATACCCAGTTTGGCATTTTAGTTCCTTTCTAACCACTCCAGAGGCAAACAAACTCTGTAGCATTTAATTTTTTTATAATATGTTCCGTTATCTTCTCTTTCCCAAGTCCAATCGGGATCTGCGTGTTCTCCATAATTCAAATCATGATGATTCAGTTCTACGTCAATATCGCAAAACATGCTGATGGTTGAATGCCCATTCTTGAAGTAAGGAGTCCTAGGATCTTCATCTGGACAAATGCAATCAATTTCTGTTTTCTCGAAGATCATATCAAGAACTTGAATCTTGGATTTGCCGATCTTTTGCCCAGTTGGAATCAGTGGGTAAATTTGCTGGAACAAACAATCAGATTGCTCCGCTTCTTCAAGCACTCTTGCCCAATGAGCAAGACAGGCTTCCATCTGTGCTTTCTCAAATGAATCACGATAACTAATCTCAACAGTATTCATATCTATTCAGAGTCTAATTTTACGATTTCAGTTTTAGCTGGAGAAGCATATTCTGCTACTCGACTAGGAACGAAGGAAGTGTTGGTTGGAGCATCGCTATCTTCTGAATGCCCCAGAAGAAACCCTTTACCAACAAATGGCCTATCCTGACCTAACCAAAACCAAACGCTTTCTGGAACCTCTGTGCTGCGCTCAATGAATTTATCTGAATCAGAAAGTGGTTCTGCATCTAAATACATTGCATTCCGATCATCAACGATAATTTTTGCGACCTTCTTTGATCCTACAATATCGCTGATTGCTGCTTCCCAATCACCGTCGAAGATGATTGGATGAATTGACCTAATTGCTGGGTCAATTAAAATACCTTTAGTTTTCATAATTACAGTCGTTTTCGTATTCCCTTTAAATCTACATTCAGATTCAAAAGTGTCAACACTAATTTTAGCTTGGATTGAAAACAAGCTCCGCTTTAGATAGATCAGGTTTCTTACGTTGCTTGAGAATTTTGTCAATCAAAATAAGAACTACTGTTCCCTCATATGTCCATGAATCGTGCTGGCATTCCTCGTAATACATTGCCAAAGCTTCGATTTCCTCATCAGTCAGTGCTACAGTCAGGTCTTTCATAATTACCACCAAGATGTATATTCTACTTCGTAACCCTCATCAAGACTTTTTCTTGCCTCCGCTATGAACTCAAGATCCAACTGCTTGCATTCCTCGTCGTGTTTACTGCAATCACCAAAAAAGAAACCGTCAGTTTCGGGCAACTCTCCTCTTAGAATTATTAATTCCAAATCGTCTAAGTCATCAGAGTCGAGAGTTAGAGTCTTGCAATTGAACACTCCTTCATCTCCAGTCTTGGTGCGGTAAAGGTCAGACATATAACCTTCAAGAGCATTATGTTTGCGCCAGTAAGCTATTTCAGTCTTGACTATTGTTTCTGTAAGGGTTTCGGCATTGTATTCCCTTTTAACTTTTTTTGCAAATTGATCTAATCCCATTTTGCCCTCCAATTACTGTTCTTATTCTGACGCTTCAAAAACAGAAAACCATCCTGTTTTATTTTTTGTGATTGCAAATTCATCTTCATTCGGATAAGATTTTTTATTATACTTTTCAGCCCAGTATGGTCCAGTATAACAATCACTCATATTCCCGTCCTCTTTCATGTGAGGTAGCTCTATGTAGAGTGTTCGCTCTCGGTTATTTCCTATTTCTATAGCTCGAACTTCACTTGGATCTCCG
>Ga0208644_1000316_pt1 | contig 38469 bp, 58 predicted proteins | sample VirMetDEL_Nov_18_FD_184517 | JGI IMG/M metagenome (GOLD analysis project Ga0208644, IMG submission 184517) | Aqueous microbial communities from the Delaware River and Bay under freshwater to marine salinity gradient to study organic matter... | ecosystem: Environmental > Aquatic > Marine >...
CGCCGATTTTGTTATACTTTAGATCCAACGTCGTCAGCGTCGTATTGGTCTGGAGAGCCACTGAGAGGGCCTGTGCTCCGGCATCGCCGATTTTGTTATACTTTAGATCCAACGTCGTCAGCGTCGTATTCGTCTGGAGAGCCTCTGAGAGGGCCTTTGCTCCGGCATCGCCGATGCTGTTATCCCCTAGATCCAACCCCGTCAGCGTCGTATTCGTCTGGAGAGCCTCTGAGAAGGCCTGTGCTCCGGCAGCGCCGATTTTGTTATACTTTAGATCCAACGTCGTCAGCGTCGTATTGGTCTGGAGAGCCACTGAGAGGGCCTGTGCTCCGGCATCGCCGATTTTGTTATCCCTTAGATCCAACCACGTCAGCGTCGGATCGTTATTGGCCACTCGTCGTATTTTTTCTTGTAAAAATGGATTATTTCGTTTGATTAAAGCCTCTATTTGCTTATATAAGGCATCGCCGATGTTGTTCCAACCTAGATTCAACTCCGTCAGCGTCGTATTCGTCTTTAGAGCCTCTGAGAGGGCCTGTGCTCCGGCATCGCCGATGTTGTTCAATGTGAGATACAACTCCGTCAGCGTCGTATTTTTCTTTAGAGCCTCTGAAAGAGCCTGTGCTCCGTCATAGCCGATGTTGTTATACCCTAGCCACAACCTAGTCAGCGTCGTATTGGTCTTCAAAGCCTTTGCGAGGGCCTGTGCCCCAATATCGCCGATGTTGTTACTATCTAGATACAACGTCGTCAGCGTCTTATTCGTATCGAGAGCCTCTATTAGGACCTGGGCCCCGATATTGCCGATGGTGTTATTATCTAGCTCCAAGGTAGTCAAACTAGGATCATTCCCCTCAAGTCTTTTTATTATTTTCTTCAACTCGTTATAATCCATTTTTTAACTCCGTATTTCTGTTTATTTTTTCTTGTATTTCTTCGATTAATGATGAAGATATGTCGTTGAATTTTAGATACAACGCCGTCAGCGTCGTATTCGTTTCAAGAGCCTCTGCAATGGCCTTTGCTCCGTCATCGCCGATTTTGTTCAATGTGAGATACAACTCCGTCAGCGTCGTATTTTTCTTTAGAGCCTCTGATAGGGCCTGTGCCCCGATATCGCCGATGGTGTTATACCCTAGCCACAACCTAGTCAGCGTCGTATTTTTCTTTAGAGCCTCTGAAAGAGCCTGTGCCCCGATATCGCCGATGCTGTTATCCCCTAGATCCAACCCCGTCAGCGTCCTATTCGTCTCGATAGCCTCTGCGAGGGCCTTTACTCCGTCATCGCCGATGCTGTTATGCCATAGATCCAACGTCGTCAGCGTCGTATTTTTCTTTAGAGCCTCTGATATGGCTTTTGCTCCGGAATCGCCGATGTTGTTCCAACCTAAATCTAACCAAGTCAGCGTCTTATTTTTCTTTAGAGACTCTGCGAGGGCCTGTGTGCCTTCATAGCCAATTTGGTTACACCCTAGATCCAACTCAGTCAGCGTCTTATTTGTCTCGAGAACCTCTGCGATGGCCTGTGCTCCAACATCGCCGATGTTGTTACACCCTAGAACCAACTCAGCCAGCGTCGTATTCGTCTGGAGAGCCTCTGCGAGGGCCTTTGCTCCGTCATCGCCGATCACACTTTTCGAAAAATCCCAACTATTCATCAAATTAAAAATCTTTATTTGTTCATTTAAAATATCATTTTTCATTTTTCATTTTCCTTAAATTTCTATAAGTCATTTCAATTTGCCATTCAGGGGTTGCCCTGTTATTAAATTGTGATCCACTCTCAACATCAATAATGGTACGCCGTAGATTATTTATGTCGGTTATCCAAGATTTAGTGTCACGGGCGTGGTAAAAGGATGCACGTTTTAGAACATCCCTTTTTTCGTCACATGTCATTCCGTGACAATGTTTATGAATTAATTCTGTATAGTTTTTTTTGGCCATTATGGAAACTCCGGTAAATTCTCTGTTGGGAATGTTTCATCAATGGTCTTTTTTTTGGGCGTTTGTTTAAAATGTTGATTGATTTTGGATAAAAAGAATTTGAGTTGTGCGTCTGATTTAATCCCAAAAAAACCAGCATCATTAAACCCATGCAATATGTCCAGCTGTTGTGACTCGTCTGATACGCCATTTTGTATAAAGGTCATAACTATTTGCTCGATGTATTGTTGATTAGGGTATGAATTAAGTGGTTTTCTGGGGGCTTTTTTGGCCTCGTATTGTGTTGGTTGTGTTTGTTGCTGTGCAGGGGGTTGTTGTTGTGGCTTCTGTTGTGGCTGTTGTTGTTGTTGGTTAATGGCGTTTATAACCTCGTCGGCCGAGGCGATAGAGCCACAAACACCAATACCATAGATACCAAGACACCGGCCAATGGCCGACGTCTCGCAATTCTCAATAAATGAGGTCTTATTTATGTATGAGCTGTTCTTGTCCTCACTGGCATGCCCTACGGCCACAACTTTACCGTTAATGTTTAAAGAAGCCTTCATGATAATAGACTCCGCATCAATATTAATAATCTCCGTTAATATCTGTGAATCGGGGTAATTCTCCCGTAAAAATTTAATACGCTCGTCAACGGTTACGTACTCTTTGCCTTTAATATTAATGGTTTTCATTAGTCGTCCTCCTCATTTGGCAATTCAACATCTAGCAAGAAATTAGATACGCCCATCCATTCCCTCATTCGGTCAATGGCTACAGTAAAATCAATATCTGGCAATGTCTCCCCTTGGTTTTTTATTTTTTTCATATTAACTCCTTTTACTTATTTTATAATTTTATTATACGGTTTTAGCCTCAATTTGTCAATGTTCTTATGGTGTTTTTTGGTCCTTTTCTTCTTTGGTTTCGTCAAAAAATAATCGTCTGGCCGTTGATTGTTCGTAAGGTTCATTATTTATAATTGCATCGACATGATTTGGTCGTTCATTGATTACACGATCAATCACGTAATGGTTATCACATATTGAATCAATACTAGCCAGATCATACGCATCGCCACGCCGTGTGCCTCGTATCACCTCAAGGCGTTCATACAGATGATTTCTGATAAATCCTTGAAGTTCTGGGCAAGTCTTAGCCATTTTTTTTAATTCGTTTAGTGATGAATTTTTAAAGGTATGGTTTAAAATATCACGGCTCCTTGTGCGTCTGCTGGATCCGCTTCCAATTGGGAATTTTCTATTTTTGATCGGGTTCATCGCTCGCCTCTATACTAATTTTTTCTATATTGAATGTTATATTGTTGATATTGTAATGATCCCTGATCGATTGCGAATTAATAACCTGATCGATTTCGTCGATTATTGTTTTTGTTGGTATATGTTTAAGGCAATCAGCTACCCCATGGCAGGAATGAAAACCACATCTATTCATTAGATTATCACGCACGGCCCGATCAGCTTCTGGCCTGTCGTGAATGTATTGTTTTAATTGTTTTAATGTCATTTTGTTTATATTTTCTGTTAATTGGCTTCTAGTTAAATGTTTTTTGCTTCGCAAATAAAAGCCTCGTGTCATCGTATTTAATTTATTGAATTTGTTTATTCCTCGCATTTAATTACCTCTTTCGTTATTGTGATCGGCATGGGTCTTCATCCCAATTATTATCATTAATTTCTATATTTAGAATTTGACGATCCCTCAAAACCTCATCGATTGTTTTTTTTTGTATTGGTTGTAAAGGTTTTGGTTTTTCTGTGTTTTTTTTCTCGAAATTCGTTGGCTCACTCCGTGATCGTTTGATTGGTTTTTGGACGTTTTTCATCTCATTTTTTTGAATTGGTTGCATTTTATTTCTCCTCTACAAAAATTTTTCCACAAAATTGGATATATTCTTTACCCGTCTTAGCATTACAAAAATGAATATATTGATTTGTGGGGGCATAGTCTTCGTGGGCTATTAGCTCACAATTTAGTTGGTATAATAATTTTTTAAACATTTGAACTCCTTTTACTTATTTGATATTTTAATTATCGATAAATTCACTCCTTTCTTTATTGCTTATTCTTTTTTTTTCGGTACTTTTTCGGCATCTAGGTCTGATTGTTCAATTTTTTCGAAAGTTTGCTTAGATTTTTGAATCCATTCTTGGTATTTTTTTTGTTTTTCTAAATATTCAATGATCGCCTCAGCTATAAAATGCGTTTTAAGTAATTTTGTTTTTCGGCAAAACTCGTCCATTTCATTCACTAAATCCGGCTCCATTCGGAAATACCGTTTTATGTATTTTTTTTTCATTTGCACGCACCTCCCTTCCACATACAAAATAGGCCAATCAACATCACACATAAAAGAATCAAATTAATATAGGCTATTTTCTTCTCTGTTCGTCGTCGACGTCCGCCATATAGTTGATACACTATTTACTCCTTTCGTTTATTTTTTTTAATTCCCATTCTTGAAAATCGATATATAAAACGCCATAACTGGCTACCCCATCCACTAAATACCCGCCACGGGCGACATTCTGTATGCGTCTATAATCCACCGCCTCTGGCTCCATCGTTATGTATGATTCAACCCCTCCACCAAAACCATCATAATTAAATGAATCGTAAACCTCTTGGTGTTCTGTGTGATCAATGTATTGATAGTTTTTATTCAGGGCTACGGTCAATAACTGATCATCAAAACCATTGTATGCGTCATCGTGTATCTCATAACCTGTTTTAGTTTTAATTATAGATGTCATCTTCATGCCTCTGCTTTCAACATTTTATTGGCTAATCGTACCCATTTATTTATCTCGTCTTCCTCTGCATCTAGTCCGAATTTATCGGCGATAGCATCAAAATATTCCCAACAGTCATAATATTCATTGTTATACAGTCTTGAGATTTGATTATTAATGTACCATTCGACTTCTTTTGTTATTTGCATTTTTGAACTCCTTTTTCTTATTTGATATTTAAATAATACAACAAAGGTTGGCAACTGTCAACCCTTTATTTAATTATTCAATATAAGTTATACGGAAAATCCGGACAACTGTTATTTTTTTAGTCACATAACCCATAAAAAACAAAGATTTGTTACTTTAGAATGCGTTACAAGGTTTTGTTACTTTTTTTTGTGCGTAACGTTTTTTTTAAAATTGTAACAATGAAAATGTATCAAATACGATCGTTATTGGTACACAATCAAACAGGGTTATTTTGGCCGTTATTAATATACTGGTTAGATTGCAGCCTTGCTTGAGTTTAGGTATTCCATGCAAGGCGGCAAAAACAAAATGCTAGAATTATTATAATCGTTTATTTTTAGGGATTCAAGTTTTGTGTGCCTTCCTGAAGAAAAAAACCCATGAATATTGGAAGGCACGAATCATTATCATTTATAGTATATCATTTATCTAATAGGTCGGGGTGATATTTTTTTACAAAGGCATGCATCAATTTAGTTATGGCGTAGGTATATGTGTACCCTTCCCGCTCACAAGCAACCTTAAATCTTTCTAATGTCTGGAAATCCATTCTAATATTGAATATTTTTTTAATCATATTGATATTATATCAGTATAAAAAAAATGAATTGTAAAGCAATGTAAAGATAAAATACCTATTTTTTCATGTTATAATTGCACTTATGAGCGTGAAGTCACTGAAAAACACCCCAAAAAAAACAAAAAACCAAAAACGTAAAGAAATTGACATCGATTCCATGCTTCCCGAAAAGAAAAACACAATAGAAAACACGCTTGAAAACGAAGAATCGATCAATAAAACACTAAAAAAATCATTCTTAAAACACCTTGAAATGACATTCAATGTATCGCAAAGTTTAAAGCGGTCTGGTTTATCGTCTAAACAGTATAATTTATTTTTAGAAAATGATGAAGTTTTTAGCCAATCGGTCAAAGACTTAACCAATTCACTTATAGACATTGCTCAATCTAAACTTCTAAAATTAATTACTATTGATCCCGTATGGGTTGACTCCGACGGCAACCCACAAAAACACCCCGCATGTGCTGAATTTGTAAGGGCAACCACATTTTTACTTGAAAGGCTTGGGGCTTCTCATGGTTGGAATGGTGAACCTATCCCTGATTTATTTAAAGAGAAACAAGACAACGAAATAAACGTGTATATTATTAAACCTGACGGGACACGCACAAAACAAAATAATCTTTTAGGCACACAAAATGAAACAAATTAAAGACATAATTTTAGAAACAAAAAAAATTAAATGGGTAGATATATTAGACCTACAACCTATCGACTTAAAAAATGATTATCATAGCCACAAAACAAAACAATCGATCATCGAAAATGGATTTAGCCGTGCTATTTATGTATGGTTGAACCCTGAGGATCAACAAACCTATATTATCGATGGTCATTTAAGGACCGATTTATTAAAAGAATTGGTAAGTGATGGGTATGACGTGCCGGATATGCTCAACTGTACGTTTTTGGACCTACCTGACAAACCAACCGCCATTAGATACCTATTACAGGTATTCAATCAAAAAACAAACCCTATTAGCCAAAAAGCATTGGGTGACTGGTTTGAGGAATTAGATTTATCAATACCTGAATTGAATTTGGAAATTGACGACCTGCATATTGAATTGGATGATATCCCGCCAATCATAGAGACTGAAGGCGATGACGACGTTACAGAATCCGCCCCGCCTATAACTCGTCGTGGGGATGTGTATGAACTTGGGGGTGTTCATCGTGTCATGTGTGGCGATAGTACTAGCATCGATGATGTTGAGGAATTGATGGCTCAAGAAAAAGCCGATATGGTTTTCACTGATCCTCCTTATGGCGTTAGCTATCAATCTAATTGGAGAAAAAAAAGCCAGAAATTCGACGTATTAAAAAATGATAATGAGTTTATATCTGAATGGATTAATCATCTGCCTTTAATCAATAAAGGGTTTGTTTTTATTTGGACTTCATGGAAGGTCTTAATGGAATGGATCGAACTGACAAAGCCACTTGGCAAAATGAGTAACATGATTATATGGGATAAAGGCGGGGGAGGCATAGGCGATTTAGAAAAAACATTTCTAACAGACTACGAAATTGCGTTGGTTTGGCACAATGAGAATCAAATCAAAGGAAAAAGGATTGGCTCTGTTTGGGATTGTGGTAAAGATAACCCATCAGATTACCTACATCCAACACAAAAGCCAGTAAATTTAGCAGAAACTGCAATATTATCTGTAACACAAAATTTACAGATTGTTACGGATTTATTCCTAGGCTCAGGTTCAACCCTCATTGCTTGCGAAAAAACCAACCGCAAGTGTTACGGCATGGAATTAGACGAAAAATACTGCGACGTCATCGTTAAACGTTACGTTGATTTTTGCCAAAAAAATAATCGTGAATATTCCGTTTTTTTAAATGGCAAAGTATGCAAGGAATTTGAAGCCGATTAGATTATCGCTTCCACGTATATGTACATGACTTTTTTGGATTCATCATTTAATTGGATTTTATAAAAATCCTCACGTGTCCAAGGCGTTTTAATTATTATTTCGTCTTTGATCCAAATTTCGGTGGTATAGTTTTTAGGTATTTCTATTATTTTAATTTTATTGTTGAGGACGGCCTCGACTACGTTCGGCAAGCGAACACTCCCATATTTATTATAGTCATTGAGCACGTCCTCAATCTGCGTAATGTCATCACCACCTAAATAAAACCCCTCTCGCAACCTGAACGTGTATTTAGGCCAGTCTTCTTTGTATGGCCTTAATCCATTGGGTAATGTATTGTTACCAACTAAATCATGATATAACACCACCTCATCGGGCAATACGGCCTTGGTTATCCAATAGATTATCGTGTCTACGGGTAATTCATCGATTAGATTGGTTAGTTTATAGCTATGACCATACCATGCAACCGCTTGCCCTGCTGTGTAGCCCTTGGCCTTAAATTGATCAATTCTTATTAATAGTTTAGCGATACGCTCCGTTTGCCACATCGATTTATTGGCGTCGACAACGTAATCACTACTCATCACCAACTCTAACTCGTGGGCCGTGTATAAGTGTTTGAATATGATGTCCCTTATTTCCCTATCTTGGCGTAAAAAATCGTATAGTACACCATTCCCGCCCTCGACTAATATTTTTTTATCTTCCATTAATAATCTTGTAACGTTGGGGGTGGGTATTGTGTCCGCATACACGCCAAAACACAATAAAAATAATACCAAAATACGGAAAAGCATATTTTGATTAAAAACAATTAAAAAAGTTTTGTCAATAATATAATTGGGAGTATCACCACCACAAAAATATTAAAAAAAGATAAAAAAGTTAATAAGATATAGAATTTTCGGATGTCCTGATCGACGTTCTCCCATCTGTGGTACGTTACGTGTTGTATATCAGTTAATCGCTGTTTAATTTCGTATAAATCTTTCTGGTTTTTTTCTATTTTTTGATCGATTAAGGTTGGCATTAAACCACCGCCTTCGTGCGTATGATAGTGGTATGGCCATTGCGTTCGATTGTATCCATAATATTAAACTAGATTGAATTTCGATGCCAAAAAAATAATGAGCTTCAAAAACAATAATGGCTGAAATGAGGTTACCGATAACCACATCGGCGATAGACTCTTTGACACTATCTATTTTTTTTTGCATGGCGTGCAATACGGTCGTTATTAACTGCAAGGCCCACAAGCATCATTCTGGCATCCTTTGGGCTAATGTTGGTATTAAAAATGCTAGTATCTACACCTAATTCATTTAGAATCTTTAATAATAATTCCGAACAAAAATAAGCCTTTGAGTTTTCGTTTTTTTTGCCAAAAAATCCTGTGATCAATGCCGTGTAATCGTATGGCAATCCAACCAATTCATCATAAAAATCGCTTAATCTTACGAACGTGTCATTTGGAATTTGTATTTGGTAATTTAGTGATGAGTGTGATGATAATTCAGTGGGACTTACTACCCCACCAAAAAAGCTCGCTTCGTATAGTTTAGACTCGTTGTAAAATTCGGATTTAAGCCTGAAACTTACATGATAAAATATGTCATTGGATAGCCATTGAATTAGTGCCGTTGTCCATCGTTTTGGGTCATACCATACAAATTTCTGATCGTGAAAATATATGGTTATTTTATTTACCATTTTTGATACCCATTTGTCCCTTGACCGTATAGACGACTTTGCTCATCTCATCGTATTTTCTTTCGTTTTTTTCTATATCTGATCTCACCAATCTGATTTCGGATTGAAAATAATCTTTCATTGCCACGGTTGAATTCTGTAATTCTACGCATGACCCTTGTACGTTTCGAATTAACATAATCGCTTTAACTAGGGCGTATGTCATGACTATCTGGTATATGAAAACAATCGAGCCAAACAAATATTTAGTGGTCAATAAATGTTCAATTAAAGCTTCCATGGTTTAATTATATTTAACTCGCTATTCAAAGTAAATTCACACGATAAATGAACATGATGTTTATTTCCTGTCTGGATAGTGCTTATGCCTGAATTACTATAAAATTTATTGTAATTATTAATGATATCTAATTCCAATTCTTGGGGCTGTATACCCTTCAATTTAATGTCGATGGCTAGGCTTTGTTTATGTCGTGATAAGTAACTACCAATTTTACATAGTGGGGGGCGATATCCTGAGTAATTATAAAAATACTCTTGCTCTTGTCGGTTATACCAATTATTTATTGTTGGTTTTTGGCCGAATCTATCCAAAATCGACTCGGCCATTTTAATTAAATCTTTATTGATAAAACGTACTGATTTACGCTTAAAACGTTGAAAAATCTCACTAGGCACAAAATCTTGAATAACGAAATTGTGGCTAATTTCCATTATGATGGTTTGGGGTACGCCGTTTTAACGGATTGGATATGGTCGGCCCATGTGGTCGTGCCGTTGGTATTATCCCAAAATTGCATGTCCATCTGTTCGCCTAATGATTTATAACCCAATGGCCCGTTTTTTCTTGATTCGATATAATCATAAATTGCATCGGTGGGGTCGTATAATCTTGATGGATTGCCACTAAATTTGATATTGCGACGGTCTCTATCTAATTCATAGGCACTTGCCCCATCCTCCGTGTAGGCTTCGTTATCTACACGTACATCATCTTCATCAATATAGTATTTTTCGTTTGGTAAAAAAAAGCCACTGCTCCGTCTTCCTGTTATACTGTCATCAATTTTGTAAAATGTGTAATTCATAAAAAGCTCCTATAATTCCGTAAATATCATTTCAACTTTACTCGTATTCTCGCAAACGATCATCATGTAGACGGTATAACTCACCTCTAGACTGAACGTAATAATCCCGCCTGAAATTGAATACGTTATGGTGTTAATTGATGTGGGGTCTTCTGGGATTATATCTATATTATCTCTCACCTGAAAATCGGCATCATAACCTCGCCACACAATCGCCTTTTCGACGCCATCGGCAAATCCAGCCCCTGATACGGCAACCGACTTAATTTTTAATATTCCCTCGGTTAATCCTGTATCATTGATCTGGCACTGAAACATTTGTGTTGGGGTATTGGCCGTTATTTCTTTTATCATATTGAAATGCTGCCTAAACTCTGAACGCTCTTCAAAATTAATTAATATCGTCGTTGAATTTATGGCGGTTCCGATTTTGAAGTATTTAGGGTACAACTGAAAAACGCCTTGTGTGCCAATGGTTCCATTTGTGTCGATATAATAATCATTGCCCGCACTTAGTCCGCTGAACCCATTCCAATATCTAACCGCAATTATGGCTACATCATTAATTGCGGTTGCTTGTGTTACAAACCCCACAACGCCATACAATCCGATTTCTCGTGTGCTGTATGCCTTATATGCCATCCCACCGGACAATCTGATAACATCGTTGGCCGATAATGCTTCACCGGCCGTAACAGTTATCAAATTAATCTCATCGGTGACATTCTCTAAGTATTGCGTCCATTCATAATTTGATTTTAATAAAAAGTTTAACTCCTGATATGTTGGCTTTTCTGGTATCCCCTGTAAATTTTTAGTATAGCCCGTTGTTTTACGTTGTGTCGGCTCAATTACGTTAGCCCCGATTGGCTCCGTACTCGCCCATTCAGGCAAATTTAATATTGGTTTAGTTGCCATTTTTTAATCCTCCTATATTATTTTTAAATTTCACTCAAAAAACCTCCTATTGCGTCATTAGTATAATCTCCTAGCCCTGCCCCGTCTTCGTCCCCGTCAAAGGCCATGTATAATGGGATTATTTCAATGTAATCGAATAAATCGCTTAGATATCCTCCGACGCTGGCATTATTAAGGTCCCCTAACCCTAAACCATCAATATCGCCATCGAATCCCATGTATCCCGTATGTGTGGCCACTAGGTCAATGGCAACGCCCACGGGCTTGGCATTGGTTACGGCTCGTATGATATCGGTGTAGGATCCTAATGGGTTAACGTCCATAGCGTTTAGTGATATATGGGCCGGCCCTAATACGTCATATATGACATTACTGGCCCCCATTAAAGTTTTGAAAATTGATATAACCTCTTCAATGGTTCCCTCGGAGTTGATTTGTGCAATACGATTATATAGTAAAACTCTATACACATCATCACTAAACCCTTGGCGTGGTTGCCCAATAATGGTTCCAAAATTATCCAATTGCTGGCCGACGCTGGCTTGTATTGATCGTTCATTCAATACCCCAAAAAACATTGTTTCTAATTCTTGAACCTGTGTGCCATACGCCGTAATGATAGCCTCAATGTTGGGGGCTTCGTTGTATTGCGTGATCAATCGATCAATCGCTTGGGCTGTATGGTTGATTATTTGGTTCATGAATTAATAATTATCCTCGATGAATCAAAAACGGCCAATTCAAATGCATCAATACTAATATTATTAGATTGTGTCGGTGATGGGGCAATACCCGCCAATATCTCAATACCAATAACGCCACTGATAGTATTTATTGGCGTGTATAGTCTATTAATAATTACATCGTTGCCAATATTTAGGGTATTGGCATAATTAAGAATTGCATTTTGAACTTGTGTGTCGCCATCCACGGGGTAGATATCCCCTTCGGCTGGGTTAGTGTTTGGGACAATATTAATAATTAAATAAATATCAATTTCCGTCGGTCTTGAAAATCCAATGGTGTGACTGTTGCCTTGGGAATCGGTAACATTAACGCTAACAGCTCCGTGAGCTGTAATTCCTGCCGGTTTCGAAAGAAAAATGGCGTTTGCTATCTCGGCATCAATACCCCCTAAAACATATGTTTCAAAGGACTTGGCGGGTCTACCGAATGGGTCGGTAACATATGTATCATTTTCAATAACTAATACCCGCTCAACATCTTCGACGGTGGTTAATACGTTATTTCTTATTCCCTCAAGGGTTGCCGTTCCTGAGCGTTGTAATAATTGTAATCGCCGAATCCTAAAATCGGCATCCGTTTCAACATCTCGCCCTAAGTCCCCATCTAACGCATTATCAATGGATGATACGCCCGCCGTTGGGGTTACTATTTGATTTAGTGTATTAGCTAAAACTTGTACGGGGCCGGTAACGGTACACTTCATTACTACGTCTACCGTACCACCTCCACCGATTGTTACATCGGCAATGGTTTCGAAAACGGATTGATCATTGCCTTGTACATGTGCCTGAAAGCCGGCACTAACTACTGTTGACGGCGTACCCGTAATCGTTGCGGTGACTTTTGTTTTTTCGGCCTGTAATCTCACAATGTTGTTAATTGAGGCAATATTATCTAGTGATGTCCCAATAGCTGTATTTGGGTATTGGGAATTATAAACAAATTGGCCTAATTCCCACATAAGGGCCACACGCTCATCTAACACGCCTTTTATTTGTCCCAATGGGCTATTCCCCGATAAATTAATCGTTGCCCCTAGTGACGCTTGTAATTCTAGTGTAGTCTCATCTCTGATATCGGCTAATGTTTTAAGATTGAAACCGGTTGTTGTTATTCCATAACTCATAGCTATATTATATCATTCCACCGGTACAATATCATTGAGTATAATATCGCCGTCTTCTGACTGAATCCTTGTGCTTACCGATAATTGACGTGTTGAATTATTAAAATCAAACGTTAGATCATTTATTTTTTTTACGCCGTTTGTTTGTCTAATTTGATCAATTAAAATGGCCTGTGCCTGTGATAGGCTATTTCTTTTTACGAATATTTCATTAAGCCACGGCACGCCGATTGCCTCATCCAAAAACCACTCGCCCAATATTGTTTTTAAATTTACCGTGATATTTTGGGATGTCTCGTCAATGCCCGTAATCAATGTCAATTCATTATTGGTTATATCTAAGTCATTATTTGTAATTTTAATGTCCATTAGCTAATACTCCCCGGTCCGCTTGGTGTGCTTATAGTGGCATTTGTTATTATCTCTGATATTATTGCTCCTGCATATGCCTGAGCAAATGCCTGACGTTGTGCGTCGGTCATTGGTGTGCCGGCTGGATTGGTGGCGATATCCGCCAACACTAAATCAATGGCACTATTCATCGATGACCCAAGCCTGTTTGCGTCCATACTCATATTAAAAACCTCCTCATAGTTTAATGTTTCCCAATTTGTTAGCAATACTTGAAAACGTGCTGGCGTTGATTGGTGCTTGTGGCCCCATCTGGGTATTTGTAAGAATTTGACTACATGCCGTCGCTAATTGTTGACATAGATCAATCAATTCATCCGATTGGCCTTGTAATTTTAATCGGCCATTTGATAATTGAATTTCTGTATTTTGGTATTTTAATAATACGTTGTTTGCGTTCGCCTCATACCCTGAACCATTAATTTTTAATGTGGGATATGCCACGGCATCCGATAAATCAAATTTCCTGTAATCGTCTGGCGTTTCAATCTCGCCCGACTTACGCCATTTGTCTATTGAACGCTCATTGAATATTAATTGTACCGTGTCACCGGCCTCCAAGGGAAAACTAAATAAAAATTTATTAGTTTGATAGTATGCCACGGGGATATCACTTAATACCGGCAATTCTATATCCTCGCCCGTTATCGCTATTTTTTTAATTGCTGGAATAACATCAACGGTTTTTTTAGTTGGATTATATGATTGAACGATTGCTGGTATCGATGTATGCACGTTCACCATTACATTATCAATCAATGCGTTTATAGCCTCGATAAATGTTGGCGTTGAATTTTCAGTTTTTAGGTACATTTTGCGACACCTCCATTTTCATTAACCAATCGCCGTCGTGTGTGTCTCCGCCATACTCAGCCGTAATCACTTTATACTGACCGGCCATTTTTGTAATTGGTGATTCAATATTAACGATAACCGTTGGGTATATCGATGGATTGATTAACGATTTAACAATAAAAACGTCCTCTTTTTGAAAAACAGACAACACGCCTTTGATTAGTTGTTTTTCTGTTGATATTAACCCCGTGTCATAGTTTAGGGTGTATATCTCTTCTTGAATATAACCGACGCCCAACTCAAAAAAAACCAGTTGGTAATTTTGAATTGAAAACGCAATATTTAATGGGAATAATAATTGGGCCAATAGGTCACTGGCTCGGCCTGATAATGTATAACTAACGTCTTCATTTTTTACTAGCTCATTAGGGATTCGTTCCAACGATGTTTTCTTTACAGGTATACCCATGACCGAAACGATATAATTAACGATATGTAGATAAGTTCTTTTTTCCTTGAAGGTTTTATTCACTATTTTGGTTAGGTATGAGCTTGAACCGTCGCCCATCTCCATTTCGGTGACGGTATCGACGCCCAATTTATAGGTTCTGGCGTTCACAAAATCGCCAACAAAAATCGTCGTTAATGGTATCAACCCGGCATCGTTAATATATCCACATTCAAGCTCAATTTTAATATCTTCTTTATCAAAAATCGACCATGTATCAGCCGATAGATTATATAAATAGACTAACGCCTTGTTAGGCTCCCATGAGCTTGTTTTTGTGATTTTAAAGCGTAATCTATTATCTGTTATTAAATAAACATCGTTGCCATCTACCACACGCAATCTATAACTACGAATGAATTGGTATGTCATGGCTCTCTATATAATAGTTTATGCGTGATCCCTAAATTGCTCTCGTCGGCTGTTGTCTGCGTCCCGTCACTATCAATTATAAACAACATCCCCATCGGTACCGCTAAATGGTAGTAATTGGTTAGTAATGATGTATTTGTGTAAAGAATTATACCACTCACGATCATATTGTTTTGGTCGTCCAGTATGTTCATCGTCCAAGCTAAGTATCGTTTATTATATTTAAATTCTAGGCCATACACGACGTTATCAAGTGTGACTTGTTGTTTTATTTTTTTATTGGCTATGTCTATTGGTATTTCAATTATGGCCATTATGCTACCCCCAATAATGTATTACTAAATGAATTGGCTTTATTGCTAATATTGCCCTGAATGTTGGTAGTATTAACCAATCCATCGTTAGTGAATAGTGACCCGCTGGCCCTAACACTTTCATTCAAAGCCAAGGGATTAATTTTGTCTTTTTGAGTTTTAACGATTCGTACTTGCTCAATCGTTAGCGATACATTCAAAGAACTCACGCTGTTTGATGTTTCAGTGACGCTCATTGAACGTATTAAAATGTTATCGTAAATCTCAAATCCTGTTTTTAATTTGTATAATTGTTTAGTGTTTAATACCTCTTTTAGTATGTCATAGGCCACTTGCTTACGGTTTTGGGTGTTATTTAATAGGCCGGCAATACTAACGGCCTCAGTAGGTATTAAATTGGTGTCCGTAACGTAATTAACCAATGACGTTACCGCACTACCGGCCAACCCGTCGAACGTGTTGGGTGAAAAATCTGATATCGTTGCGTCAATCGTAACGCTGGGATTATTCATTGAAACATGGTCGCTGATTCGTGATCCGTCCTCGATCATGTAGCTGGTGATATTGGCCTCTCGTTGGTGTGATATTGACACCGTCGCATCAAACTCAATAACTATTTTGGATTGATTGTTTAATATTGCCACTCGATCGTATTTATCTAAAAAACTTTTGGCTAAATTTTGTATACTCATAATCTATTTTACACCGTGAATACCGGTGAACTATAATTAATAGCCTGTCTAAATGTGTCATTCATCGCCGTTCGTATGCCGTCCGTTATAGCTGGGCCAATACTCGCCTGATCTGTTCCCTCTGGGACGCTAACATTTATCGGGGCGTTAACATTGACACTTTGTTGATTATTATTTTGGGCTGGATTACCAAAAAAACTTGGTGATGGTATTGGCGACATAAAAAACTGTTTGCCTTGTTCTGGGGTTTTAATTCCCTTTACTTGATTGATAACGTTCCCCAAAACAGATTTACGCCCATCTATATAGGCCAGAATATCTTTAATGATCATAAATCCGGCTACGGCTAACCCCAACGGCCCAAGCATGAACCGTAACGCAATACCTAGTGACATAAATACGGGGCCTAATGTTGAAAACGCTCCTACAATAACACCAACCGATTTAATTAATGTCCCAAAAATTAATATTATTGGGGGCAATACAATACCTAACCCGCCAATAGCTAGAATTATTTTTTTTGTTGTTTCGTCAAATTGGGAAAATCTGATCAATACTTTATTAATCCTTAAAAATATTTGTTCTAATGGAGGCAATAAAGTAAATGCAAGTGTAGCACTTAAATCACGCATGGCCGATTCTGTGTTTCTGATCACATTGGCAAAATCTTCTTGTGTTCTCGCATAGTTACCGACGGCCGATTGTGACTGTTGTAAAATAATATCAAAAGTGGCCTGTGCTTTTGCTTGGTTCAATGTTTCAAAAATTAAACCTTTGGCTGCATTGATTCGAACCTGTTTCATTATGTCATCTTGTCTAACAACTTTATTTAACGATTTGATCGATTCAGTTTCCCCTAATAATGCCTTGGTTAATGCTCGTGACGCACCCGTATTACCACCAGAAAAATTAGTAAATGAAACTAAATCAACGGATAGCTCCTGCACTGCATTTGATAGTTTTAACGCTTCTTTTCTTGTGAACCCAAAACCGATTAATAAATCAGCCGTGTTAGCTAGCAACTCTTGAGATTCATCTCGGGCCATGCCAAAATTTGTGGCAAGTGCGTTGGACATGACTTGTGCCTCGTCACTAATCTCCATAAACACATCATTAAATTTTGATTGTGTCTCCTGTGCTTCTGAGGCAATACCGACCATTCTTTTAGCTAGAAATGCCAATGGCAATGATACGCCTATGGTTGCATTACGGCCAAACTTCTGGAATTTACCGCCCACATCTTGCATTTTTTTTGACGCGTTTTTTAAACCCGTATTAAACTGCTCGACTTTGTGCGTGTCGGCATCGAACGCCCATTTTGTTATTAATTCTCTAACCGTTGCCATTCTTTTCCTTTGATTGCTTAAAATGCCAATCTTCCATGTATGCCTTAATATCTAAGCACTCATGGGCGTCTAATAAATCTGTTATTGTCCAGTGGTTTCTGATTTCTGTTAATGTGGCAATGTTATCCATGATAGGCCTCCATATCAACCAATTTAAGTGACTTTCAATGCTTGGGCCATCGCCCCCGTTCCCTCGCCACTGAAAGCGTTTTTTATTACGAAAAAAAAATCTTCATAATTTAATTTTATTATTTCAACCAAAACCCGTAATAATAAACCGATTTTTCCTCTAAATTCTGATTCAGAATCAAACGGGATGTACTCGCCTCTATCGTTACGTTTTTTTAAACGTTTTAATAATATTTTTGTCAAATCGATAACTTCTTTTTCGTCTAGTCTTGAGAGTATGCCCGATAGTATTGTGGCGATCTCTTGATCAAAATTCTTTATATTGGCCATACCCTCCCCCCCGATTTTTAAAAGTTTGGTAAATGTCTTCAAACTTTCCTCTACTGGAAGCAAATCAATTCCGTAATAAAAAATTACGTCTTTATGATCAACCTCGAACTCAATTAAATTCATGATTAGTTACCGCCTTCGTATCCTTCTAACCGACCGCATATAATCTCCCATGGGTTAGTTCCAGTTTCTTTGCCTCGTGTTGTATCGGGTATCCGTTTTATTACAGCGTCTGAGCTGGTGTATATCGTGTTTCCGTTATGATCTCGTAATACCAACGGATATTCTTTGGTTCCACCATTTCTGCCTAATTGATACAAATTAGATAGATAATCGTTAGATTGACTCGTCGACAACAAATTGATAGTAACCGTTGCCGATTCGTTGGCGTCTTGGTTCAGGCTCACCTCACCCTGAGCACCTATCGTTTGAGTGTACCCCTCACCATTGAATGCTATAGATACACCATCCTCGGCTAAACCTGTTATCTCGGTTGCTCCGTATATAATGCTAAAATCTTTAATACTGTGTAATGCCATTTTTTAAACCTCCTTATAGTGAAATATTTAGTGCCAACGATACCTTGTTAATCGCTCCAGCTCTAACCACGTCAATCGTTATCCCTTGTAGTAATCGTGCGTTTTTGTCTGCATCGGGAATAGCACTAACTTTTGGGATATTAATCACCGGCGTAAAATCTTGTGAGTAGATACCCTGCGATATGGCTAGATTAATAACTTCTACGATTCCTCCACGGATTTTATCAAGGCCAGTCTCGGTATAATCAACTTTTTTTTGTGTGGCTAAAATCGTTAATATTTTTTCTTGAAGTCTGGCCTTCGTGAAGTCATCGCCACGGATCACATCAATAAAATTAGGTGACTTGGATACATAGCCATTTTGGGTAATGCCTATCCCGCCCACCGTTGTATATGTATTAACATTTTTTGAGTGTGCGGATAGTTTTTCGCCACCTGTTAGGGCATCCGCCACTTCTCCGGCCAACGTCTTGAATGACCAATTAACCGATCCGGCTTTTTCTGGTGAACATATCCCAACCCATGCACCGTCTAGGTTATTTGTTGTGTTCGATGAATAAATTAAACTGGTACGGTTATAGTTTAATGATTTCAATTTTGAGCCGATATCACCTACGGGGTCAACCACGGTCGCCACTGTGCCAACCGCTTGAGACGCCCCACCGGCTACCACGATATTATCAATATCTAATACAACGCCGGCATTTTCTGCGACGATTGTTAATTCCCTCGGCCCTGTTACCGTTGCCGTCAATACTTTTGAACTATCCTGAATATGTTGGGCCAAAATACCCATTGTAGTGGCATGATCTGTGGTAAATGTTGTTTGTGCGATGGCTACCTCATCAATATCTAGGTCGATAGTATTACTGGCCACAAAATCAATATCAAACGTTAGCGTAAGCGTTGCACGTAGTGACGTAATAACATCCGCGTCATTGGTTAATGCCACAAACATTTTTTCTTGGGATTCGATATACGAGGCCATTTGTTCGATGTCTTGCTTTGTTTTGCTAGTCAAAAGCACAAAATAAAAATCATCATCCACGTCTTGAATGTCTTGCAAATTGGTAACAACTGAAACATTGGCCTGTGTATTTGTGACGCTTAAATTTGCCGTGGTTGTCACACTAAAACCAACGCCTGATACATTAGCCGTAATATCAAAGTCATTGCCGTTATCGGTTAGAGTTACGGGTTCGTTACCTGCATTGATTGCGATTACCAGTCCATCAACGATACTCGATGCTGTTGCACCGCCACCTGATACGTATTCATAAGCCGTACCATTAAGGGTTACAACGTATGACGTGGTATCTGATACGGTTGGTACTGATATATTGGCAACCTGTGCCACGTTGGCCGTTCGTTTACCAATTTTGATTACTGGCGGTTTAACCGATTGTGAGAATAACGCTAACGCTTTTTTATATTCTGCATCGGTGGTTGAAAAATCATCAGCCACCTCACTTATTGACGTATACGATTTGATCAATTCTGGGAATCGGGTATGTTGCCCTAATACCAACGGGGTACCAAAACCCGTTTGGGTTACGCCCACGGCCTCTCTATTAATATTGACTATAACTACTTCATCTATACTGCTCATTTTTTTATACCTCCTAAAATTTTATTATAACATTATGATATGATTGGTGTTGTTACATTTTCGATCCATCCAACGCTCGAAGTGATTGTTCTTGTACAGTAAAACTGAACGTCTAAATTTGCTCTATTTTCGTAATTTGAATTAAGCAAAACCGTTAAATCTTCAACGTCTGAACTATCGTATTGTGTAAGATGGGCCGACCTAAAATATTCCCGTGTTTCTGGTAGAATTAACGAATTGTCAATCTGCTGTAATATATGTATAGCGTTACCACCATAGGCGTTAATAGATAACGTTATAGATACATTTTTATAGTATTGATACTCTCCATCTTTGTAATCGTAATTATTTGTTATTTCTGTTGGTGTGAAACTGATAATTTTAAGGGTTATAAATCGGCCGGTTGGCTGTGGGCCGGACTGCTCGGCCCATATAACGGGATATTTAACGCTGGGTACCCCTTCGTAATCGGTTGAATACGCATCCACCCAATCCCATATGATGTCCTGTATTTGGGTATATGTAATTTGGTCGCCTGATATTCCGCTATCGGGTAACTCTATAGCCGGAGTGACCTGATTAGATAGATACCATACCTCAAGAACATCGCCCGACGCTGGCACAAAATCCAATCTAAAACTAGTATTAGTTAACTCGGTTATTCCTGATTGTGGGACGGACGTCGTGTTCCACCTAACGCTAAATACTGACGTTGAATGTTTGCCTAATTGGTCATTAAATGAAAACGTATCGGTAATACCGTTAACTTGTGACGTTAAATTGTAGTAAACCTGTCTCATTACACCGCCCACCATTCATCGGCTAACGGATTGAATGATTGTAGTTGAGTGATTGTTAATGTTTGCATGTGATCCAAGACTAGTCTTTTTTTCTCAGTGTAAACATCAATCTGAGAGATCAAAAAGTCAGCTTTTGACCGCTGGTCATTCGAAAAGTCTAAGGTGGGGTTAAATCTGATATTCTGAAGGCGTTGATAAAAATGAGGCCACGTGTCCGTATAGTATTTTGATTCCGTTTTTAAAGAACCTAATATAATCGTGCGATCACTGGCGTTTATTGTCTGGATTAATTCGTCTTTTTTTTCATTAATTGCGGGCAACCAATCCCCAATTATAATATTTTTTTTACATTGTTCAAAAACGGGTCGCAATGCTTCGGGTACGGCGATAATCTCAATTTGATTTTTAATGTATTTAAAAAACTGATTAGTATTATCAGAGTTAAGATTAAATTTTTCATCTGTCGTTGTATTGATCAAACTAAAAAAATGACTGTCTGTGCCATATCCTGCTGGGCCATCTAAATATGTTCTCAAATACAAATCGGCTGTTAATTGTGGCTCACCAACATTAACTAGATAATATGTGCATTGAACGCCATTATTATCGTATCCGACTTTGTATTGTAGCTCGGCGGGGGTAGCCAATCGGGCAATTCCTGCATCGTTAATGCATATTGACTGATCGGGGATGAACTCTGGTGGGGCTTCTACCCATGACGACGTATCGATACCGTTTGCGTGCATCATAGCAATGTCTACAGGATCATTTTTGACAAAGTTTGATTGGTAATTGTGTTGGTTAAATCCAACTAAATAAGTGTATGACGGTGGGTCTGGTTCAATGTGTACGACTGGTGGGGTTGGTTCTATTTCGGCCATCTTATCTGTATCCTATCATTCGTATTCTCGTTACTGTCACCCCTCCCCCGTATGCCTGCCATGTTGTACTGCTGGTAGATGTCGGAGTTTTAAAATTCACGTATCTAGTGGAATATTTGCCATACTCAAACGTTTCATTCACCGCTAAAAACGGGGCGTGAAACATAAGACTTCCATCATGAATTGACGAGTCAAACATTATTAATAATTGTTTGTATCTGGTCGTGATTGTTGAAAGGGGTTTCGATACCGTAAAATTGGTATAGCTACTCCCAATACTCACATTCAAATCACATAAAGTTTCTGGGGTTGAGCTAACACAATTCCAGTTTGTCCACAAAGTACTCTCCCAACATCTTGAGTATATTGCATTGTGTCTTGTTGTACTGTCACGATCTGTACAATATAAAATTTGAACGCCATTTTGTTCACCCCATGTATATACAACCAACGTATATGATGATTCGTTTGTGTCTCGTTGTGGTGGTAAATTAGTAGCTTGCACACCCACCATATATATTCCTGCTGTTTTCATATTGTTCAGGTCAACTCCCGGCCCGTACGTTGTACGATCTGCCTCATTGAATACGGTCTGCCCTCGCATTGTTAGCGTCGGATAATTGATTCCCGATTCTAATAATAAATCAATATTGTCATTCTCATCACGAAACTTCATGACCTCTTTTGAGGTCTCGTTGTCATAGCCATCCGCAAAAATTTTTGTTCCAATATTATAACCGGCGTTATGCGTACCCCCAAGGTATAATTGAGCGGGTGGTGTTGTGGCTGGGGTGTCTGATCCGTCATCGCCTATAATTAAGGCCTTGTTGCCTCGTAGTTTGATTCCGTCCGAGTCGGTTTTTGCAATTTCTGAGCCACCAATTACGGTTGAGAGTTTGTTGCCTGTTCGGTTATACGCAATGTAATCGTTGGGATCAAAGCCGACTAGGGGTAAATTTGAGTTGCCACGATCAATATAGAAATTTGCATCGCCAATTTTAATTCTGTCATCAGTCGTACCGCCTGTATAACCAACATTTAAGCCACCCCTAAAATTTCCCGAAACAATATCTAATGTACCCGTCGTTATATTGCTGGCATTAGTTTGATCGACGTTTAGTACGTTAGATAGCCCCACATCATCTTTGATTAATCCTAAAGCCGATTTGAATGTAGTTGAAATATTAACGTCTTGTGGGTCTCCGGTTCCAACATTTGTTCGGGCTTTAACCGTTCCCTGTGCCATGTCGCTTAAATTATTATTATCAACAACATTGTTAGCTATGGTTAATGCCTCTGAACCTGTCACATCCCCCGTATGTGTTGCATTGCTTATTTTAGTGTTATTTATGGATACGTCCGATTCCATGGTGTCTAAATTCACTGGCTGGGTGACGCTAATATTAGTTAATTTTGTTTGATCAACATCCGTTAATATTTTTTTTGTTGATGTCTCGCCTACGTCATCAAGCGTTAACGCTCGTGACTCGGCCTGATTGGAGGCATTACCAATAAATACATTGCCATCATTAAGATTGGGGGTGTCATTGCTACGCCCTGCCCCACCGACTTTGATTGATCCATTGCTTGCATGGCTTCGCATAACCTTGCCTATGTTTTGAATTAATGCCGTTTCACCTGTTGGTGGCTGGTTAGTTAGTGTCCCTGTGGTTGATATGTACAATATATCGCCCAATGCAAACGATGACGTATTAATTCCGTCCAATGTGCCGAATGTGACTATGGTTACACTAGCATTAAGTGACGCACTGGTTTTGGCCAGCCCAAAACTTGGCATTTTATTGGTATTATCGGCATCGGCTATACCAACCACGGGCGTATTTCCCACGGTATCAAAATTAGATATGTAAACCGGGTCGCCTTTGCCTATCGCTTCACCGGCCTTAGCGTTAAAACAAATTTCACCCCGTAACGGGCCTATGTGGAGGTTCGCCTCAATTTCTCCGTCAATCTCTATGTTACCTGTGCCGGTTATATCGGCCTCATTCAAATCTAAATCCCCGCCTAATTGTGGGGTTGTATCTTCAATCAGACTTAATAAATACCTACCATCAAAATTCGCTGTTATTGTAGATGTATCGTTTAATGTTAACGTTAATGCCCCATCTAATGCATTAAAACTAGCACTTACTAGGTATTTTTCATTCGGTATAGCGTCAATCTGTGCTTGTATGTCACTGGTAACATTGGCTAAATATTGAAATTCGGTATTTGATACTGAACCATCGGCAATATTTGAGGCATTGGTTGTATCGACGTTTTGAACGTTTGACAATCCCACGTCATTTTTACTTAAATTCAAGGCGGTTTTAAGCGTTGTATCAATGTCTAGGTCTTCAACGTCACCCGTTCCGGCGGTTGTTCGCCCTTTAATTGTCCCCGTTGCAATATGTGCTAATTTCTGATTGGATACGGCTTCATCGCTTATGGTTAATGCCTGCGATCCTGTCACATCGCCTGTATGTGTTGCATTGGTTATTTTTGTGTTGTTGACGGCTACGTCCGATTCCATGGTATCTAAATCTACTGGCTGGGTCACGCTAATATTATTTAATTTTGTTCGTTCATTCGTTGTTATTATTGATCCTGATCCGGCATTGGTAACGTCGTTAAGCTCGGTCACACTGTGAATATTTAGGGATTCAATATACCGCCCATCTAAATTAACCGTTACATTGACCCCATTGTTAAGCGTCATGGTTAATAATCCTGTTAATGTATTGAATGAGGCCGATACTAGATAATAGTTGTCATTTTGAATTATCAAATTGGCCACTTCAATTTCAAGGGTATTTAAATCCACGTTTAATTGTTTTATGCCCCGTTTTTTGGAATTAATCTCATAAATATCGTCGTACCACTTACCCGTAATCGTTGCGTCTTTAATGGCATTTAAAACGCTTAAAACCGCTTGTATGTCATCCTCAAGGCTGGTTGAATCGGTCTGTAATGATGAATTTAGTGGTTTTGAGTCATCATAAATACTAATATTATTAACCTGCGTATTAGGTTTAATTATATTAGTACTCATCGGTTCCCCTCATCACGTATATTCACACAAACTACTTCATAATGATCGCTTCTCGTGTTTGACCATTTTTGAACGTTCAAAACCTCATATTTTAGGCCACGTATCGTTAATATATCCCCCGTTTGTTGTTCGTCTTGTCCTTTTATTTCGTCGATGGTGTATAGGGTATATGCGTCTCTTTCGCTTCGCCCCTCGGGTAGATATAACGTATCATTGCCCGTTATTGGTTGAACGCTGGCTTTAATTGTGGTGTCGGCACTAAGGCCTTTAACCCACCGGCCTTTAGTGTATGTTGATCCGGTATATCTAGTTATGGTTATTTCGTCGGTAAAAAAATTCTGAATCATTTATTCATGACCACTTTTGAGGCGATTGAATTAATTAATTGGCCAGTATCTATTAATGGGCGACTACTTTTTTTGCGTTTGATTGTTTTTAAGGCCAACGGTTTCCATTTTGGATTTGTACGTTGAATCATTTTTCTAATGTCGGCTTCTATTGCCAACCCTGCCAATGATAAGGCTTTTTTTACCTTAATTTTTCCAGTTATCATTTGATTTTGAAGTGGTTCAAACTTTTTCGGCCATTTGTTTTTATTTTCATCTGCTGTTGACCGTAAAAATGACCGTTCAGGAATTTTTCGTGTGCCGAACTCGTTATACGTTGCTACCTCCACAATCGTTAATGGTGACGTTTTTTTATTGTCTGTTTTTTCATATTTTTTATTGTTAATAATACCAATTTTGACATAAGGTTTTTTTGCCATGTCTAGCATGTTTTTATATGCCTGATCATACCCTCGATCGATGTCTTTAGTTGTCATAGTATACGAACTCTTGGCAACCCATTACGCATGTTTTTGAATATTTGGCCGTATGATGTGGTATCGTATGCGTCGGTCATGGTACCTGTTGAGTAGTTTGTTGATAATTGGCCCACACGCTCGGCACTGACTGCCCCCGCTTTGCCTGCTCTCGTTGATCGGCCTAATTCTAAGTAATGAGCGGTAAGGGCCATTAATCCCTCATTGTATAATGGCCCCCACGCCGTAGCACTCACCATTAAATTGGATTGTGCTATAACGGCGTTAAAATATTCACCGGCTGGTATATCCGCAAACTCGGGATATCTTGTAATAACTGAATTACGATTGATCGCCATTATCCTCTGATTTTTCACCCATTGAATCAATGAGTTTAATTTGGCTTTCAATTTTAGCTAAAACTTTTTTTCTTTTTTCAATTTTAACCATGTTTCTTAATTCAACCATGTTTAAAAATCCATCTAAAAAAGCGATTGCTTCTTTAGGTTTCATTTGTGATAGGATTTCCGCTGTTGATTGTGCTTGTTCTGATTGAACTGGTACGGTTCGATTAATTGTGATTAATCCTGTATTGACTTTATGTTGTATGATTGGGTGGTTCTCGGTGAGTTCTTCCCATAGTTGATCGTCAACAATATTATTGCCGGCGATTAGAACAATTTTTTTATTGTTCTTACCGCCAATCGTCAATATATTCGGGGCATCGTACTTAACAATCATGAACTTAAATACCTTCGGCTTTACAAACGCTGAGAGGGTAGTAGATTACCACGCCACCGGTTCGGGTAACGCATGGAATAGTGGTCAACAAGTTTTGACGGGTTTGTGGCCTCATCTCGAACATTGTTGGGACTTCCATTTGAAGATTATTAGCATCTCGACGGTATGCAATCATAACGTTAGTACCACCGGCACCTAATCCAGTTAGTCTAGCCACTGAAAAAATATTGGTTATCCGGTCGTTATTATCCAAAAAGAATTTTTTAATAGTGGTGTTGACGTTTGGGATACGTGTATTTGTTATGATTGAATATGCTTGGGTCGGTAATAACAACGTATCGGGTGATTCAACTTCTTTTGTTGTCGTAACGATTGTGTCCACTAGGTCAGTCATATCATCTAAAATCTCATCCGCTGTTTTGGTTGACCATTGAGTCTGACCACTTGCACCGTTAGGCACAGTGTACTCAAGGATATTCGGGTGATTATATAAACCATACATTTTAGAATTTGGCTCACCTAATAAACCAATTTTGTCGAGTTGTGACATATTGGCCTTTTTCGCTGCGGCCATTTTCTTTTGATCTAAATCTTTATTGGCGTAGCGTGAAGCTAAAATCTCTTGATCGGAATAACCAAAACTAGAACCAATATCATAAAGTTTGATCGTTTCTTCTTTGGCCTTAACGCTTGCGTTTGGCAAATCATCGGCATAATCCGATATAACCTTAGCCAAGCCCGTATGCTCATAAGTGTAATAACTCATAGTATTCGCACCGGCTGGAGTCTCTTCGCTAATGGGAATTAGTAATCCCGAAGCAAATTTTAGCTCGGGTGTTTTTATGTCGTATGACTGCGATTTAAGATAATCTAAATCTTTTTGTAAAAAAACTGTTTCGTTCATTAATATACCTCCTTAGAATTCAATTTCGACGGTGGCGAGTTCGCCGGCTGGTGCACTTCTGACGCATCGAAGGAACGCCCCAAGCTCTGCGGTTGAGCCGTCATTGTCGTTACGTACAATGCCAATGTCACTAGTTGGTTTTCCTGCGTCGGTTTCAGTTGTAGCAATAGTTGGCTGTGAAGCACCGCCAGAAACAAGAAAATCTGATACCGTGATGGATTTGTCGAGTACAGTGGTAATGGTTATTGTATTAGTTCCATTGGAAACAGCGGATAAAATATTGGCGTTTGAATTGGCAATAACCAAGGCTAAATCAGCTAAAGTGGTCGCATTATCGACATTGAACGCAACTGGCGTAATCGCCACGTTATCAATAAGGCCATCAATTTGGTTACCTGTTACGAGAGACGCATCAAAAACCAAAGTGTGTTCTTGTGACTTCGCTTGGAATCGAACATAAACTTCGTCCAATGCGTTCATGGCGGTTTCAGTTCGCACTAATACGGCTCCCGATTTAAGTACGCTAACTGATTCGCCATCGTCATATTGTACGGTACCATCGGCTTTTTGTTCTTTTGCGTTGGTCGCTACTGAAAAACCTAAGTGACGACCAAAATTAGAAACATCGGTACCGCTATTAGGTACACGGCATTGACCATCAAGGTCTGAACCAACACAAACGAAACGACCAAAACGGATATCTCCCTCGGCCAAGCGTGAAACGATGGTTGATTGTCTGGCATCGGCTAATTCGCCCTCAACGCCCACAACCATATCATAACTATACGTTAATTGTGGCATTATTTGTTCTCCTTCCAAGCGTTTTTATATGATTCTTTATACGCTTTTTCTTGATCTGACATTGTGACAACCTTTTTTGAAAGAATGTCTGAACCAATAGAATCGGCTTTTACCTCTTTAATAGAACGAATGGCATCATAAGCAATACCAATCTGATCGGCTGTTTTTCCCTCAACGTCAAAACTATCAGTTTTGGATTGAATGAATTTCACCTTTAAATCTGAATTGCAAAGGGCATCCAATTCATCGGCTTTAACCAATGATTCTGTGGCTTTTATTAAATTGGCTCGCTCTTTGGCGTATTGGTTCACACGCTCATCGAATGAATCCAAGTGGCTGTTGGCCTCTTTTAATTGTTCTTTTATTTCGTCCAATTCTTGCGAAATGGTTTGGTTGTGACTATCTTCTTTTTGCAATTTCAAATTAAGTGCTTCAATCTGATTGTCACGGTCTTTAACTTCGGCTTTTAGTTCGGCCAAAGTATTAATCATATCGGTATCATTTTTTTGATCTGACATTTTCTTTTTTTCTCCTTTTGTTGTTTTTGTTTTTGGTTTTTTCTCGGCCTCCACCAAAATGGCCTCTTGATTGTCAATTCGGACGCTCGAACCGGCACGCCCTTTGGTTACAATCGCTACATGGTTATATCTAATTTCAGTTTGTGTTGTGTCGTATTCGTCCCCGTCCTCGTTAATGCCTGAATCGTTAACGACAACGGCATTATATCCACATGATAGTTCACGTTTACCATTTTCTATATCTTGTATCGTATCGGCATCGGTAATGGTTAACGGCACCATAACATATTTATCATCTACAACTTGCACGGAATCGCCAACAAATCCAACCGCCAATTCTTTAAAATTGTTGGCGTTTACTTGTCGGTTATTGGTTGGATGGTCATTGGTAATGGTAACGCCCATGAGCGTTTTTAGTGAATCTTCGGAAAATACTTCATCTTTTGATCGGTTTTCCCTGATTACACGTCCATCGGCCAATTTATATAAGAATATTCCCGACCGTGTAACTTTGGCCGGTATCCTAATAAATCCATTGTCCAACTTCTCATAATCATTCAAAGAATCAATTATAATTGTTTCTTGTTTATGCATATACTTAAATTATAACATACGGTTATACATTAAATTCAATGATTTGATTCTATAAATTCGTATTTTTTGCCATATAATTTAAGAAACATTTTTTTTTTGAGTAAATAAATGTCGGTCTTATATCCTTTATAGTCTTCCACGACTTTTACCCATTTTTGATCGTTTAACGTTTCATATTGAAAATCTGCGACGTATTGTATGGCTCGTATGCATTTATTTTCGTGCGTAAATTTCTCTTGTAGTGTAAAAATAGGTTGGATTTGTAAATTGCGTATCATGCCACCACGTAAAAGCATTTTTAATTCACGGTATCGATTGGCCTCCCCCAATGAATCGAATACATGATTATCAATTTTAATTTTTCTGTTGTTATATTTTGAATTATTCTTATTAAAAAATTTATACATTACCATTTCACCTTATCTGACCAATATGCACCTGATAACACACCTTTTTTAATGTTTTTGGCATGACGGGCTTTAAATGACCGTTGCCTTGCCTTTTGTTTTTCTGTCTTTGGGTTGGCTCCTGCCCCTGTGACACCCTGTTGACCGAATCGTATTAATTTTATTACATTCCCCTCTTTGGCCAATACCATATGACTTTTTGTTTTATGCCATGGCGTTTTTTTGGGTTTGTTGTATCCCTCAAATTTAAAGCCTCGATACTCGATCATGCGTATAATTATACCACATCATCGAAGTTTTCAAGTTCTTCTATAACGGGTTCCGCCCAACATCGGCATTGTATGGGTTCGCCCGGGTGGCCGTCTGGTGGCGGTTCATTCCATTTATATTTTTTGCCTTCGCGGTTCCAATGACTATATTTAGCCTTCGGATATAATCCCGACGGATTACCACGCACTCGGCTATCGTTAGCGTTACGCCACCGATATTCAGTCACCCCTACTGACTTTTGCCGGATTTGTGACAATTGGCCATTAAATTTATTGGTCTGGTCTCTGGCTATTAATCTGGCACGGTTACGGCTTATCGCCTGATCGGCCCTTATGTCCTTCATAATCTGGCTATATGATAAGCCTTGCCTAACGCCCCGATAAATCATCGGCTCTACCCGCTCAACCTGCTGGGTAGTCAATGATTTAATTAATGCGATATTCTCTTTTTGGAACGCCTTCATCCGTTCGCCTACGGCTGGCTCATAATCGGATAAACTTATACCTAAAATTTGGGTTATTATTTTGGTCATTTCACGCCGGTTTTGGGTGTTAATGGCCTCCGCTGTCTCTAGTATGCCCTGATCTAGGCTATTAATAACGGCTAACCCTGACAATTCAATATTAATTGAACCAACTAAATCGCTAATCGTATCGGTAAAATCGTCATTGATAAGGTTTCGTTTAGCCTCCTCAACAACCGTCGGTAAATATTGATTTGATTTTTCAATTATGGCCTTAGATATACGACGCACATAACGCAATAAATACTGCGTGTATCGTCTCTCGGCTGTTTTTGGAAATCGTTGTATCGGGGGTTTATTCTTCGGCATCTGGTTCTGGTTCGATGTTCATGTCGTCCCGTTCAATGTCGTCCAAAACGGTATCTTGTGAGTATGTTGCCCCACCATATCGGTTATTGGCGATCTCGTTTTCGGTCAAAACATTAATGTTATAGTAAATGGCGTCTTTTTCGGCCACTATTTTTTCAATCTCTGCCCGTTCTTTATCGTCCATTTGCCAAAGCGAATTAAACACAAACGTTAAATCAGGCAATACTTGGCCGTTTGTTGGTCCATCTGTTGCATGCATCAATAGATTTAGTATTTGTTTGATGGGGCCTCTGATATGGTCCTCCTGTTGGTCGGAAACAAAATCATACCAGTCGCGGTTTTCATTTTGGCCTGAATTGTTAAGGCCCCCTATTGGTGAATCTCCTAATACTATCGTATGCGGTAAATTGGTACTGGCCACCAATCGCTTATCTACCCTATCCAATATATCCGAGATACTAGAAAAATTAGTGGTTAATACCTCCATTTTATCATTTGATCCGATAATATTTGTCTTTAAAGATGATCGGACTTTATCTTGAATCTGCATCCGTTTGATTAATATTGACTCACCATCGGGCATCGATAATACCTCGTCTAACCCTTCAATGGATAACGTCCGCTCTCGGTAATCTTGAACCATTGAAGACACCATATCGTGTGCCTGTGAATAATTACGAATAGCCGTAAATGATCCACTTAACACGCTATCATGCCAATAATTGTTGTATTCGTACAAATGAAAGGGTAAATATGCACCATGAATTTTAATCAGGCGTGTGTGGTGTATCTGATTGATATACTCACCGGTTGAGCTCTCCGATAGTGAATAGTATTCAGGGTCTCCAAAATATGGCGAATCGATATCGTCAATGATGGTAGACTGCCGGAATAAGTGGTGCCGGCTTAACGGTAAAAATGATTTAATTTTTTTGATTAGATTTAAATTTAGGGGGTCTGATAATTCCAAACCGTCGTCAACATTAATGAGTATGGCACCCCCGCCGTATAACCTAGCATATCGCCACGCCTCACGAATCGCATTTTTAACCTGCAATTTGTCCATATAATTATTAAATACCGTCTTTTGTTCTGGCTCGATGTTTTGTAAATCAATCCATTTACGGATGCCCTCATTAACCACACGATCAACCAATTTTCGGGACATGGCATCGCTCTGGTATAGATTGTCCGCACCCTCACGTGTAAGAATATTTGTTGAAATATTAATTTGTGTTTGCTTGTCTTGGGCGGTGTTTAATTTTGTCGCCACGTTAAGCATAGAATCGTTTTTATGTGTTTTAGTCATTTTTTAATTATACCATTACTTAATTATACCATTACTTAATACCTAGATATGCTAGGGTTGAGTTTTTGTATGTGTCGGTTATGCGTTCGGGCGTCAATGCGTATCGTATCGCATCAATCCCATGATTAAATTTATCTATTGGCTCGTCAATTATGCCGTCTTTACCTTCCTTGAATTTATACATTTTGAATTCTTTTATAATATTAATTGATCGTGACGTGATGTATATTTTGCGGGACTTCATAAGATTTATACCGTCTAAAATTGAGTTCTTGCCTTTTTTTGCTGGTTTAATATTGAAACCGGCTCGCCGTATCGACTCGATGATCTCAGGCCGTGATCCGTCCCCGTATATTGGCGGGCTTATTTTTATTTTGGCGTGTAAATCTTTTAATGATTGGATCATGTCCGTTTCTATCATGTGCGTTTCGTAAACCCATTCATCAATATAGATATCCTGATCATAAACTTTAACCAATACGATAGCGGTTGGATCGTTATACCCAAAGTCTATGCCGATGTACACTTGGCCGGTATCTATATGATTGATATGTGGCAATGTATGCCACTCTGTGAATATTTGTGCCTGATTAACTGATCGTTCACCTAAACCAAAAACGGACCAATAGAAATTGTCGCCTTGGTAATGTTCGATGCCTTTAATTGTTTGATCGGGTAAAAATGGATTGTCTAGATACGTTGATTTATGTAAGTCCGCATCGGGTCGGGTGATAACGTCGTCATAAATCCAATGGTGTTGATCCGACGGGTTAAAATCCAATATTATTTTTTCTGTTGTTCTTATAGATAATTGAAAAAAATCATCAAATTCAAGTTCGTTCGCCTCGTTAATGTATAGTATATCCCGTTTTGATCCCCGTTTTTTTTGTGGGTCATCGCACGAAATAAATTGAATGGTTGAACCATTTTGAAATTCATACAATAAAAATTTTTTTGAATAATGCCTATCGTCAAACCATCCGTTATTGATCATAATTTCTTTAAAATCCGGTATGACCGACGTGTGCATCGATGGCAATGTTTTTCGTACCACCTCTAACCGCACCCTTGGCGTTGCTCTTAAATGGCATACTAGCCATACCATAATATTGTAAGTTTTTCCTGAACGTGTTCCCCCCTGAAAAACAGTGATATATTTTTTAGACTCCTGTAAAAATTCATAATGACAAGTAGTTTTTAGGTTCATTTTACATTTAAAATTAATGGTTTATGTTGTTTAGACAATTCCAACAAATCATAGAAACATTGGCTATCGTTATCAGTTATACCAATACATCCCCGTGTGCCTTTTACGCCACCGTCGGGATGAATTAATAATCCCGTTCTATCCGTTTTGAATTGTGGGTCTAGTTTAGCGATCCATGGAAAACTCGTGCCGGTGTATGGCTCCGTTTTGCCTTTAATTGGTTTTAATTTATAAACTTTTGATACGATGTATTCACCGCTAGGTAATGCCCCATTGCCCCATAAACCACTAATTGCTTTATATTGCGACTCCTCGGTATGTAGTATTCCCTTAATACCATTTTTTAATTTTTTAGTTGGTTTAAAAACTAAAGGGGTCGAATTGGACCGGTTTATATTATGGTTTTGCTGACCTTGGCAAAATGATTCAGACTCGTTATTTATTGTTTTTTTTTTCTCAATTTGTCGATTGATCCCCCGATAAAAATTCTTAATACGTCCTTAAGTCCTAACGTTGATACCAATATTCCAACGATTCCAAACTCGAACCACCACGCCGTATCATTAAGGGCTTGCCAGCCTAACGCCATGGTCGCCTGAGTGGCCGGAATAAACGTAAGTATCATAATGACAAAAAAACCAATAATAATAAACTCATCAATTAACGATTCACGCCTATTTTTTAAAACTTGCATGTCGTAAGTCATATCATTTTTAGATTGCGTCTCTTGTTGTTTGATCTGTGCGTGTAATTTAGCCACGTCAAGGTCGATTTTTGCTTGTTCGATGGACAACCGGCCTTTTTCTTTAATTTCTTTAATTTGCTGGTCTTTTTTTACGATGCCACCAACAGTATTCACCACGCCACCTATCACATTCCCTATTATATTTAACATTTCTTCCCTCTGTTAAGTGGCCCCCAAAGGGGCCTGTGTGATGAGATTACCAATATATTATAACATATTTTTTTAAGCGGGGAATATAAAATTCCCCTAGCTTGCATTTTCCTATTCTATTATACCATATGATATAATTAATACGATGATCATATGGGCATGGGTATATGTTGTCATGAACATCCTTAATCAAGATCCCATGCCCTTTTTAAATCAATAAATTAGATTGGCGCCTTTTTTCAATGATCCTGCAAATTTTAGGCACAAAATAAATTTCAAAAAAAATATTTAGCCTCAAATTTTTTACCGCCTTTTTTATACTGTTCTACATAAAAAGGCCCCACCATCCCAAGTGAGGCCAAAAATGAAAGGAACGTGTTTAAACACGAATGAATACTAACAATTTTATTATAACATATTATCAAGGTGGCCTATGAGGGCTTTCACACGCCACCTATCTCCAATAATAAATTAATTATACAATATTATTTTTTTTGGTGGAATCGTTAAAAATAAAATCCAAACACAAAAACCCGTTTTATTTTCAATTTTATTTTTTATTTATTATTTTTATTGCTGTATTTTTTTTCGACTAATTCTTCAAAATATAAAACTAATTTTTTAAAAACGATAATAGCAATCACTTGAGCGGTCATTCCAACGATCCCAATAATCAATATTAAAATAAAAATTGAAAATAAAACCTTGTGATCGGTACATATCGCACCTACCCCGCCAATAAGTACCATTAACTCGTGCTTATAATTGGATGTAAATTTTAGTTTATTCATTTTTCTATTTACCCGTTTCAATTCCGCCATGAAATTTAAAAATTTTTTGGATTTCTTCAGCGTCAACATCTTCATAACTTGCCTGATCTTCTATTTGAATTTGAATATTAAATATTTGGAAACCCATTTCCCCCGTCAAAAACCTATAATCAATCGAGTCTATAAAATTGTGTAAATCCATTTCATTGGTTGCTTCAATATGAGTTGGTTGTATACTAATTATTGCCCCTGATTTCATTTTGAATGGGGATATGTAAATTTTATCGTAAAGTCCACGTTTATTTTTTGTTTTAATAGCATTAAATGCTTTTTGTATTTGATCGATCATTTTTTAGCTCTTTTAATAATTCTAATTTGGTGTAGTGAATAGAATGCCCTTATAAAAGCCCCTACGATCCCAATAATAAAAATTGAAATAAAAGTTGAAAATAAAATCGGGGAATCAGTGAATTGTTGGCCTACCCCGCCAATAAGTACCATTAACTCGTATTTACAATCCCATATTAATTTTAGATTATTCATTTTTTTCTAAATAGTCATTAATTTTTTGCCATGCAACGATCATTGTTTTAGCATCAGTCACCATAATATTAATTGTGGGCTTTAATGTTCTGGCCAACATACCAAGAAGACCATAACACAAAAAAACTAAATAAATTGGGTCATGCCACATTTTATAAAAAATGATACTTAAAAATGCATATAGCTCATACCTATAATTGATTAGTGATTTAATCATCGATATATTCATTTTTTAATTCCTTTCAATTCATTCAAAATATTTTGGTAGTTTTTTAAAATGTGTTGTTTTATGACCTCCTTTTTGTTTTCTGTTTGTTTGAAAAAATTTGAATCAATGAATGACTGATCGGCTATAATTCGCCCATCGTCTACCATGTCCATGACCATATCAGAATCACATTTAAAGGTTTGGATTAAATGCATAGCTAGTGAATAATTGGCGTGCTTTTGTTTATCGGCCATTAAAATTTTTGTCTCTTCTGGGCGTTTGTTTAGAATCAAAGATCGGGCATACTCGTCGTGTATGTTCCTAAACTCTTCAATGGTTGGGAATCGTAATCCCGTTTTTGATGAATCCCTATAAAAAGTTTTTGATTTGGCTATGTTAAACGTCTCGGGGATGTATGGGAATTTTTGTTTTTCTTTAAACGCAAAATAAAAGGCTTTCATGGTGTCAATTCCAAGGGTAACAGAATAAATTTCCGCTAAATATCCCAACGATTTGAAAAACTGCTCATTGTCATATTGCTCGTTCGGGACTAGATGATATGGATTATTCACTGTCGCTTGCATGACTCATCCCTGACGTTTCGGCTATCGCTTGTTGTACGGCGTTTAGATTATTTATTTGCCGTTGGCTTAAAATCGGCCCGTGGTTAGCGTTTTGTTTTGGCCCCCTATACGTTACCCCACTTTTAGTTTCATCGGCGTTTTTAAGCCATTTAAGCAACGTGGAATAGTGATCTTTTTTTAGTTTGCTTTTAGGTTGGTTTTTTTGCCACTCGTCAAGACCAATTATTTTATCGTGTACTTGTTCAACTGAGAATTTTTGAATCAGTTTATCGTATTGGCTCAATTCAATAAATACTTCTGATACGTGATCCATCCCATCAAAATTCATAAAACTCATATATTGGTTTTCTTTTTTTGTATTTATATTTTTTTTATTATTAATATTTATATTATTAATATTACTTGTATTATTATATACGCCATTTTTGGCTATAGGGGTATCGACAGAATTGGCCATAGGGGTATGGACAGATTTGTCCATAGGTATAGACACGCTGTGACATAGATATATTTTACGCATGATTATTTCATTTTGTTCATCTCGAACTATAACACACTGAATGAATTTATATTCCGATAAATTAGATATTGCACGGCTTATTGTCCGCACCGAAACGCCAAAAACTTTAGCAAAATATTTATTGGATGCGGTACAGTATCCATTTTTATTAGTCAAAGACGTAATATCAGAAAATAAAACTTTCTCGAACCAATTAATATCAGCACTATAACGGACATCAGCCGTAAGTATTGAATAATACGATGGATTCTCTTTATTTAACATTGTTCACCTCTGGTTGAATTTTGGGAAAAGCAACCAATGGTTATACCTATATTGTGCATTGTCTAATCTAATAATTCAAGCGTGTTTTCATCGTGTTTGGTGAACCTCTCAATGCTATTTATGGTTAATTGGACCTCGGATTGGGTAATTCCGTCGGAGTTTTTATATACATAGTTCGAAACGTTAGCCTCTATCATTACCGCATCCCCCTTTCTAATGTTTTTGGCTATATGCTCGGCCACTGCCCCGAACCCTTTATATAAAATCGTATCACTTAAATACTCACCACGTGTTTTATATGTGTGTTTGGTTATTACCAGCAATGAGGCAATTAAAACCCCGTTGGTCTCCTTAATTTTGGCGTTTTGTAGAACTCGCCCACATGCTACGTTTTTATTCATTTTTTTGTATCTCCTCTATTTTATAATTTTTTAAATCTCTTGTTTGTATTCTCAATCTTTTTGATTTTTCAGCCGAAAAAAAAACATGGTATGACCATATTTGGTTGGGGTTGGAATTACTACACCCCATATATTGATATTGATCGCCGTTGACTGTGTATAATTGTTTTTTAATGTATTTCATAGTCTATTTAATATTTAAATGATGATTTTCTACTAATTCACAACCATTAATCAAAACGCCATTTTTTAAATCATTTTTAATTAATGTTTTATCGGGGGTTATCGTAGTTTTTGTTATCGTGTATTTAGCGTCCAAAACCGCCTCTGGGTTCACGTCAACCGCCGTCGATTTACGTGTTTTGAATTTGATCATTTCATGCTCATATTCCCCATACAATACAATCGCATCAACTAAACATTTTTTTAATCGATCAATGGTTTTCTGGTTCGATTTTAAACGATTATTTAGCCGTTCAATTTCTTTTTTAATGAGCATGCTTTCCGATTCAATGTTATTAATAATTCGGTAATAGGCCACCGATTTAATATTCCGTTCAGTCTCATTTATTGATAATTGGTTTAATTCGTCTTCGGTTACCTCACCCCCATTATTTATAATATTATTGGCCAATTTTTCATAATCTGATTGTATTGACCAAAAGGGTCTTTTATTTTCCATTTTTTAACTCCGTATTTCTGTTTATTTTTTGTTGTATTTGATTCATTAGGGATTTAGATATGTCGTTGAATGTGAGACTCAACTCCGTCAGCGTCGTATTCGTCTTTAGAGACTGGGCGAGGGCCTTTGCTCCGTCATCGCCGATTTTGTTAATGCTTAGATACAACTCCATCATCGTAGTATTAGTTTCAAGAGCCTTTGCGATGGCCTTTGCTCCGGCATCCCCGATGCTGTTATACCCTAGCCACAACCTAGTCAGCGTCGTATTTTTCTTTAGAGCCTCTGCGAGGGCCTGTGCCCCGTCATCGCCGATTTTGTTCAATGTGAGATACAACTCCGTCAGCGTCGTATTTTTCTTTAGAGCCTCTGAAAGAGCCTGTGCTCCGTCATAGCCGATGTTGTTATACCCTAGCCACAACCTAGTCAGCGTCGTATTGGTCT
>Ga0208644_1000319_pt1 | contig 38395 bp, 51 predicted proteins | sample VirMetDEL_Nov_18_FD_184517 | JGI IMG/M metagenome (GOLD analysis project Ga0208644, IMG submission 184517) | Aqueous microbial communities from the Delaware River and Bay under freshwater to marine salinity gradient to study organic matter... | ecosystem: Environmental > Aquatic > Marine >...
AAAATCTTTTGGTGCATTGTACATACAGTAGGCACCCCCGTGTCCCCCCTTGGCCCTCCCTTTGTGATCACAAAAGCAACACCCCACCCCCCAAGCTTTCCTTTTGTGATCACATTTGCATTCCTTTGGGATTGCTTGGCTAGATTTGTGATCACATAAGGATTTTTACATAGGGTTATCATATGGGAAATATCCCTAAGCTATCCCTTAGTTTCCCAAAGGTTTAATATCATTAGCTTTTCTTGTGATCACATCCCTATTCTATGTCATGTTCTTATAATACTCTTATTAGATTGTTATAGTATAACATTGCACATTAGGTTGAACATAGGAACAAACACAGAACAGGTAAGAGAACAAACCATGAATTAGCCCTGAGACTCAATATTAGCCCCTCTGAGAGCCTTTATTTCTTTTCGGGTGGTCTAATACGTCAAATTGATTTAACCCCAATGCCCCATTTTTGGTATACTTTTTTTCTTGTTGTCTATACTTTGGGATATATTGACAAATAAAATTTTTACTGTCATCTTTTAATCATCGAAACCAACCTAGAAAGGTGTCTAAAATGTCTAAATATAAATATCCTAATACGTATACTTCTCAGTATGAATACTTGCAAGATGGCAAGTGGATTCTAGGGATCGAAACTTATTATCCATTGTGTCAATGGGGTTATGTCATGGCTAAAGAGAAGGTTGACTTTAACTACAGTGTAAACAAGCATAACGAAAATATGCGAAACATTAAGGTTGGTGAAGCTTACCACCCTGCAATTGAAGAAATACTTCCGGATGGAAGCACCTGAGATTATTAAGGTTGTTCTTATGGTTGGCACTTGCGGGTGCCAATCGTTGGAACAATCAACCAACCTAGAAAGGAAATAAAATGCAATTCGAAAAATTTATCTTACCAACACATTGGGCTGTGTATCTTGTCAACAGTGACCCGTCATATCTTGATGACGATGAAATATCTTTGATTGATACCTATGTTGATGACATGCTTGCGACTGGTTATGAGTGCTTTCATGTTGTTGACGTAGACAATGAGTCATATTTTTCTAGGTATCATGATGCGGACAAGGGCAAGTATCTATTGACCGAAGTATCAGAATATCAAGTTCAAACTGCTTAGTTTATATCTTGACAGTTAGCCGTTGCGGCGGCTAATCTCTGGATATAACTCAAACCTAGAAAGGAAATACAATGGCATACAACAAACTGAGCACATATAAAACAGCATGGACACAAGACGATGAAGGCGGTTGTGTCATATATACCAAGACTAAAATCGTGGAGTGGGTAGGTAACAGGATTACACTTAACTCAGGTGGTTGGGAAACTGTCACCACCAAAAGAAAGATGAACCAAGCAAGCCATCAATTCGGCCTAGGCTTTGGTGTATTTCAGAAAGATTTTACTTGGTACGTTGACACGCCACAAGGTGAGACCGTGAGATACTATGACGGTATGACGTTAGAAATGGTCAAGAAATATTAAATTAGGGGTTGCTTTATCTGTGGCACTGGTTCATAGTGTCACTAGATAAACACCTAGGAAAAGGAAAAAGAGTATGTCACACACAAACATTTTAGTAGATGCAGATATTGTAATACGTAACCGTTTGACAGGTAAGGAAGTAGATCTATCTGTCAAGGATATTAGATGCCTATGGATATGGGATGATATATCTAGGGATGCTGCAGAATATTGGGCTGTTTCCGATTGGATAGCAGAAAATTTTGGTAACGGAATAGATTGGTTTTCTATTAAATCATGGACTGGATCACCAATAAAAGAATAAATTAGGGGTTGACAACAAAAAAGAAACATGCTTAAGTTTAACCATAGACAAACACAGAAAGGAAAACAAATGTTTGTATTACTAGCAACAAAAGACTTGAACGACGGAACAAAAGGTTTTCGTTTTAACTTCCTAGGTATCAAAGGACTAACACGAAAACGGAAAGGACTAAGCCGTGGCCTAGGTTTCCAGAAAGGTAAGTGCACCACAGCCTTGCACCTAGGGAAACGCACTGTTTACTTTGAAACAAAACGTAATAGACAATCAGTGCGACAGCTGCGACACTTTGCAGGATGACCATGGGCAAGTATGTCAAAAGGTTTTTGATAGCTCTCTCAGTGCTGCTCAATGTGGCACTGGGGGGACCAAGTAACCAGACGTTTAGTGCTAGGAATTGGCAATGGAAAAGAGAAAAGAGAAAGAACCTAGTCTTTTATATTGACAAAGTTTTAGGCGTCGATCATTGTAGCAATAGCTGGTCCTATTGGATCACCAGAAAGGAAAAGAAAGATGATAAGTAAGAAAAAGAAATGGTCCCCACAGTATGGACAATATACGGAGAGTGATGCCATAATTGATGCTGAATGGCTAGATCCAGATGAGGACCAAGAGAAAATAGAAGAAGAATATTATATAGAAATATGTCAGAAAGGGGACTTGACTTACAGTCCTGACTAGAGTATATACATATATATCCTGCCCTAACGGACAGCCTTATTATACAAAGTAAACCATGACTTGTCAAGAGGAAAATATCATGCAAGAGGACAGCATTTATTTCAGCATAGGGGACCAAGAGTTCGAAGTGCTTAGTGAAGTAGTACAAGAGGGTGAGTTCAAACTAGAAAGATGGTCAGACTTGCCATATGAATTAGACATTATAGCCAACCCAATGATCAGGATCTTAGATGTATTCGACGGGGAAGGAAACAGACATGACCCTACAGTCTTGACAAAGAAACAGCATCAGACTATAATGGAGCTATTGACCCAGAAATACTGGGATGAGGTAGTAGAAGGAGAAGTATGGGTATGACATGGGTAAGCCACCAGCCTTGTCCCTATGAGGACTGCGGTAGCTCAGATGCGTTCAGCTACAACACAGAAAGCATGGCTGGCAGGTGTCATTCATGCGAGAGAAAGTATAGGTTCAACCAAGAAGAAAAGGATGACTGGGAAATGCCAGAGCAAGAACAGATAAGACCTGTCCCAACAGAAGTGCTGACCCCTGTCTATCGTAGTGTCAGAAGTATCAGCAAGGAAACCATGGAGTTCTTTGGGGTCAAGACATTCTTGGATAGCCAAGGAAAAGAGATAAAGCAGGACTACCCCTATCCATCAGGCGGCATCAAGACAAGGTTCTTCCCTAAGGAGTTCAGAGCTAAGAACCTGAAGACAGATGAGCTATTCGGAATGAACCTGTGGAATGCAGGATCAGGAAAGATCGTCACCATAACTGAGGGTGAGCTAGATGCCATGTCAGCATATCAGATGTGTAAGAACCCTAAGTATGGTTCAGCATTTGTATCACTGCCATCAGCCACCCCTAGCAATAAGCTATGGGCTAACGTAACGGAGTGGCTCAAATCATTCGATAAGATTATCTTGTCAATAGAACATGATGACCAAGGGAATGCTGTAGCTCAACGCATAGCTAACCTATTCCCTAATAAGGTCTACAGGGTACAGCATGACAAATATAAGGATGCTAATGAGTTTCTTGAGGCAGGTGCAAGGAATGAGTTCTATCATGCATGGTACAACGCCAAGAAGTACACACCTGAGAACATACTGAATACCCCTGATCAGTTCCTTAAGTTATTCAATACGTCAGAGAACCATGTCTATGTTGAGACAGGCATACAGGACTTCGATGATCTATGCATGGGCCTGATGCAAGGACACTTCACATTGTTCAAGGCACAGACAGGTATAGGCAAGACAGAGTTCATGAGATACCTAGAGTATCACATCCTAAAGAATTACCCTGAGATTTCTATAGCTGCATGGCACATGGAAGAGACAAAGCTACGTAGTCTGCTTGGTCTTGTGTCATACTATAGTAACAAGAACCTTACCCGAAAGGATCTAATAGAACAAGAGCAAGCAGAAGAAGAAGTACAAAGGGCTATCGTAGATATAACAAAGGATGAGAGACTATACCAATTCTTCCTTAATGATGAGGACGATCCCCTTGACATACTGGGACACATAAGGTATCTTTCTCAAGCTTGTGGTGTCCGATATGTATTCTTCGAACCTATCCAAGACATCGCAGCTAACATGGCAGGGGATGAAAGCAAAGAACAATTCTTAGCTGATCTATCTGTCAGACTATCTAAGTTAGCAGCTGAGTTAGGGGTAGGCATCATCACTATCGGACATACCAATGATGACGGGGCTGTCAAATACTGCCGTATGATTGAGCAAAGGGCATCAGTGGTTGTAGAATTACAACGTGACAAGATGTCAGAAGACGCAGATGAGAGAAACACAACACGCCTACTGGTCACAAAGAATAGACCCGTTGGCCCCACAGGATACGCAGGTCAGCTATCGTTTGACCCAGCATCCTTTACACTTAAGGAAAAGTATGCAACATATTGATTTCTGGCCTACATTTAGTGCGGTGGTCTACTTCTTAGGAATGATCTTGCACTACTATCATGTGCTCACAGTGTTTTACTTACAGGATATACCAGATGAGGAAAGGAGTAAGGTAAGGACAATGATGTTCTCTTTGATATGGCCTTGGACAGTTATATTGATGACAACGGGGTTGATGGGTGATGGTGATGATGACTAATAAAATTGTAGCTATGGACATAGAGACAGATGCATTAGATGCCACAAGGATCTGGGTTATCTGTGCTCAAGATGTCAACACAGGGGAAACAGAACAGTTCCTCAATGTTGACAGGATACCTGAGGAAAGGGAGAGGTTCATTGAATATTGTCGCACAATACATACTTTTGTTTTCCACAATGGCATTGGCTTTGATGTCGGTGTTATTAATCGACTGGTCAAAGAGGATTGCATTGATCCTACTATGGTTCTCGATACTCTTATTCTGTCTCGCCTTATCCAATACGACTTAGAAGGTGGTCATAGTCTTAAGGCATGGGGTAAACGGCTTAGTGATTTCAAGATGGACTTCAAGGATTTCTCAGTGCTCACCCAAGAGATGATCGACTATTGTCATCAGGATGTAGCTGTCACAGTTAAGATCTATAAGAGGTTCTTAAGTGTTATCAGTAACCCAATGTGGCAAGATGCTATTAGATGTGAGCATGACATACAGATCCTGTGTGAAGAGATGACAAAGAATGGTTTCTATTTCGAGAAAGATAAAGCTGAACATCTTCTGGATGAGATAGAGCTACGCATGTGTGAATTAGAAGAAGGATTCCAACATGACTTTCCACCCAAACTAGAGGAAGTCAATAGGATTATCTATCGCAAGAAACAAGATGGCTCATTGATGGCTAATGTTGTCAAGGCTAAAGAGAAATACCCGAAGACAGAAGTTGACAAGTCTACCTACCCACCTAATCTTATCTGCTATGATTGGGTAGAGTTCAAGCCATCGTCACCTAAGATGCGTATTGAAAGACTATGGCAAGCTGGCTGGAAACCAACAGACAAAACCAAGGGGCATATAGAATATGACAGAGAACAAAACCGTAGATAGAGGGGCTAAGTTTGCTAGGTACGGATGGACCTTATCTGAGGCAAACCTTAGCACACTCCCTGAGACAGCCCCTGCAGGAGGCAAACGTCTGACTGAGTGGTTGACACTTGAAGGACGCAGAAGCTCACTGGTGGAGTGGCTAGGACACTGTGGTGACGATTCACGTATTCATGGTAAGTTCCAAGGGATAGGTGCATGGACAGGACGCATGGCACACAGAGCACCTAATCAAGCTAACATCCCAGCTGAGTTTCATGGTACACCTAAGTCAGCCGTAGATGAAGTGAAGGACAAGTATGATGGACAGTTCAGGGCATTGTGGTCAGTGCCTGAGGGTAGCTATCTAGTAGGCACAGATGCTGAGGGTATCCAGCTGCGTATCTTAGCTCACCTTATGAAGTCAGATGAGTATGTCCATGCGATTGTGTCAGGAAAGAAAGAGGATGAGACAGACATCCATAACGTAAACCGTAAGGCTCTGGGTATGTCACACGTAACAAGAGACATGGCTAAGACATTCATCTATGCCTTCTTGCTAGGTGCTGGCACAGGTAAAATCTCACAGATCCTAAAGGTCAGCCACAGAGAAGCCAGTCAAGCTGTCGATAACTTTATGGAATCAATTCAAGGACTTGCTGATCTAAAGAAGAAGGTCATACCTCATATAGCTAAACGTAAATGGTTCAGGGGCTTAGATGGACGTAAGGTTCCTGTCCCTTCTGAGCACAAGACACTAGCAGGTATGCTGCAGAACGGTGAGTCAGTCATCATGAAACACTCAGCCTTGCAATGGGTATCTCAGGCTAGACAGAAAGGTATAGACTTCAAGCTTGTCACATGGCCCCATGATGAATGGCAGACAGAAGTCTGTGGCGATTATGCAACAGCTGAGGAACTAGGCACAATCCAAAGACAGAGTATTGTTGACACTGGTGTGAAATTTGGTATGATGTGTCCGTTAGCTGGATCAACTGACATAGGTAAGAACTGGAAGGATACTCACTGATGGAATGGATAGTAGCTATACTTCCTATAATTTTTGTCTTGACAATCCAATCAATAATCTATATAATAAACAACTCAACAGCCAAAGGAGATAGCAATGGCTAAAACTAAATACGGTGTATTCGAAGGTCAACTATACTATGCCCGTGTATTCACAGATAACATGGATGACCATGAGTATCATGAGAAAACAAGTGGTCAGTTCAACACTGTCTTTGTCCCTAAGGATGACGCAGAGTTAAACAAGATGGTTGACTTAGGTTTCCCTGAGGTATCAATGGGTAACAAGATGATCAAGGAGTGGTCAGTTGCTGGTGACCGTAAGGGTATGAAACTTAAACGCCCTAACGTACACCCATCAGGTATCGAAGACTTCGGTGGAGCACCATCTGTAACTAAGGGTAAGACCAATACACCATGGGACTACATCGAAGATGGTGGCTTGGGTGATGGTACAAAAGCCCTTGTCAAGATCTCTATCTATGGCGAAGGATCGACAGCATCTGTTCGCCTAGAGAAGATCGGTGTGATTGAGCATGTACCAGTACAAGAGTCAGAGTTAGCTGAGGATCGTTGGTAGTATGAACAGGGAACTAGAGGTGTTCCTTCAGGAGATCGGGGTAGTTGAACCTCGGTCTCTTGACCAAGACTTAGATGACAAAGTTGTAAGAGACTTTTCATTTAAGATGCCAGAGTTAGATGAGAATGGAGAACCACCGTTTTGATTAAGGCAACTTATATAGGACATATGGGTAATGACCTTTCAGTTGTCAATGCAGCCAGAGTATCCTTTGGTAACAAGAGTGAGTGGGATTATGAAGAATCAGATGCTTACAGTTTTAAGCAACACCTTTCTGAACGTGATAGAAAACTTATTCACTACCTTGCAAGGCATAGGCATACTTCTCCTTTCGGGCATTGCTTTATTTCTTGTCATGTACGTGCTCCTGTCTTCGTAGCTAGGCAGCTAGTCAAGCATAAATTCCTGCGTTGGAATGAAATATCTCGTCGTTATGTTGACAGTGAAATTGAGTTCTTTACACCTAAAGAATGGAGAGGACGTAGTGCTGACAAGAAGCAAGGGTCTGCTGGTGTCGTGGAAGTCAGAGGTAGTGTGCCAGTTGGTAGAGCTATGTATGCTTGTAGAGATGCTTACGAAGGTTTACTTAAAGCTGGTGTTTGCCCTGAGCAAGCACGTATGGTACTACCACAGAGCATGATGACTGAGTGGCACTGGTCAGGTAGCTTAGATGCATTTGCTGACATGTGTAAGCTTCGTCTTAAGTCTGACACACAACAAGAAACAAGAGAGGTAGCTATGCAGATAGATGAAATTATAGAACCTTTATTCCCTGTGTCGTGGAAAGCATTAAGGGAGAATCAATAATGAGTGAGATAAAAGTAACAGATATAGAAGAACACGAGGATGGTAGTGCCACATTACAAGTAGAGTGTGATCCTGAGACATTCATGGCTATCTTTGACGTAGGCTTTGTGACATTAGTAAAGAGAGGTCTTGAAGGTGAGAAGTGGCAGACCTGTGTAAGTTGTGGTGGTCCTGCACAAAATAGTATGTGTGGCTTTTGCTTAGAGGAAGAATAAAATGGAAACTATTATTTATATTGTATGTGGTGTAGTGTTTGGTTCAACAACTTGGTTACTATATGAGACACACCAGTTAAAGAAAAGACTCAATGAAATCTTAGGAGACTATGAGTAATGAGTATGGTTGGAACAATAGAAGACATGCGTTGGGAAATCAAACTCCTTAAGGATGAGAATAGTAGACTCAGGCGTTTCATAAAGGACAAAAAATTAATCCGTGAGTTCGATGACTCAGAACGTAAGAGAGCCATGGAAAGAACTAGAGCTAACTCAGATAGCCGTGAGTATTAATGAGTTCATACCATATGTCATAACGATGTCTGTCATTGTGTCATGTATATCCTTCATAACTTTAACCCCTCTAGTTCTTATTATACTTAAGATAAGGAAACTAATATGTTCAAACAAGTCCTCGTAGATGGAGATACGTTTGCCTATCGTGCAGCATTCTCCTGTGAAGATACAACAACTGAGGATGCCATTGACAAAGTTGATGAGTTACTAGAGGAAACTCTTAATGAAGTTCTGTGGGAAATAGACAGTGACATGTATCAAATATTCCTGACAGGTAAAGGTAACTTCAGGTATGACATAGCTGTCACTCATGAGTACAAAGGTAACAGAAAGAAGGCTGAGAAGCCTCAACATCTTCAGGCTGTACGTGACCACATGATAAACAACTGGGAAGCCATTGTGTCACAAGGTGAAGAGGCAGATGATCTCTTAGGCATCTGGTCAACAGGCTATGGACCTGAAGCTTTGGTTGTATCTATCGACAAAGATATGCTGCAGTTACCTTGTAATCATTACAACCCTAACAAAAGAAAATACCTGACAGTATCCGAAGTAGAAGGTAATAAGTTTTTCTACTCACAGATATTGACAGGTGATAAGGCAGACAATATTATAGGGTTATATGGTATTGGTCCTGTCAAGGCTAACAAGATCCTTGAGGACACAGAAACAGTTGAAGGTATGTATGAGGCTTGCTTAAGATCCTACAACGGAGAAGAGGATCGTGTCATTGAGAATGGTAGGCTACTGTGGTTACGTAGGTATGAAGGTCAGATCTGGGAGCCGCCCAAATGCGTTTCAGATCGGGACTAGAAGAAAGGACAGCCAAGTACCTAAGGAAACTAAAGGTTAAGTTCACATATGAGAAACTAAAAATCAAGTGGCAAGACCTTAGGTACAAGACTTACACACCTGATTTCGTATTAGCCAACGGAATAATAATAGAAACTAAAGGGAGATTTATCTCTTCAGATAGGACAAAACATCTCATGGTAAAACGACAACACCCAGAGTTAGACATAAGATTTGTATTCAGTAATCCTAATGCTAAACTATATAAAGGGTCAAAGACAACCTATGCATCTTGGTGTGAGAAGAATGGGTTCATGTATGCCAAAGAAAATATACCTATTGAATGGATAAAAGAAAAAAAGGTACTTGACAATGTTCGATGAAGATAGTAAAATACATGCTCTTGTGGAGAACTACGGGCTTAGTCTTCTGCTAGAACAAAATGAAATAGAAGAATATTTTATTGTCAAATACCTAGTAGAAGAAGGTATGATTGACTTGAACGAATACTTTAACTTGGACGCAGAAATGCAAGAATGGAAAGAGATGGAAGAATGATGAGCTTTAAAGAATATAAAGAATACTTGGACATGTACTCTGACTGGGTGGAAGGTAAGATCCTGACCAAAGGTAATGATCGTATCTTTGAGAACACCTTGGGTTTAGTAGGTGAAGCTGGTGAGGTAGCTGAGAAAGTCAAGAAGATGCTACGTGACAAGGCCCGTTACAGCAATGAAGACTTATTAAATGAATTAGGGGATGTGTTGTTCTACACTACAGCATTAGCTAATATCTACGGTGGTACACTAAAGTCTATCATTGAACTCAACATGGAGAAACTAGACGGGCGTATGGAACGAGGCACACTACGGGGATCAGGTGACAAACGATGAATAACTACCTACCAACAGACTATCAAGCCTTCATTCATACGTCACGGTATGCTCGTTGGCTTGACGATAAGGGGCGTAGGGAAAGCTGGAGTGAGACAGTCTCTAGGTATATGGACAATGTAGTTCGTCGTGAACTAGACATGGATACCATTGCTATCGCATCTGAACTAGAGAAAGCTATTCTTAACCTAGATGTTATGCCCTCTATGCGAGCCATGATGACAGCTGGTCCAGCCCTAGATCGTGACAACACAGCTGGATATAACTGCAGCTATCTACCCGTAGATGACCCTAAGTCCTTCGATGAGGCTATGTTCATCTTGTTGTGTGGCACTGGTGTTGGCTTTAGTGTCGAGAGGCAGTTCGTTCAGAAGCTCCCTGAAGTTCCTGAGTTGTTCGACAGTGAGACAGTCATCGTTGTCAAAGACAGTAAGGAAGGTTGGGCTAAGGCATTCCGTCAAGTTCTTGCTCTCCTATGGGCTGGTGAGATACCTAAGTGGGATGTGTCTCGTGTACGTCCAGCTGGTGCCAAGCTAAAAGTATTCGGTGGACGAGCATCTGGACCTGCACCTCTTGTAGATCTATTTAACTTTGTTGTCAAGGTATTCAAGGATGCCCAAGGGCGTAAGTTGTCCTCTATCGAATGCCATGACATCATGTGTAAGATAGGTGAGGTTGTAGTTGTAGGTGGTGTACGCCGCAGTGCTATGATTAGTTTATCTAACTTGTCAGATGATCGTATGCGTCATGCTAAGTCAGGCAAGTGGTGGGAGAACGAACCTCAACGTGCCTTAGCTAATAACTCAGTAGCCTACACAGAGAAGCCAGATGCTACTTCATTCATGCGTGAATGGATGGCCTTAGTGGAATCAGGAAGTGGTGAACGAGGCGTATTCAATCGTCAGGCAAGTAAGAAACAAGCAGCTAAATACGGAAGACGGGATGACAACTATGAGTTCGGGACTAATCCTTGTAGTGAAATCATCCTTCGTCCGTATCAGTTCTGTAATCTTACGGAAGTTGTGGTTAGGGCTACAGATAATATTGAAGATCTTGAACGTAAGGTTAAGTATGCAACTATCCTTGGAACAATACAATCGTCACTTACAAGATTTCCCTACCTCAGAAAGATCTGGAAGACAAACACAGAAGAAGAAAGACTTCTAGGTGTATCACTGACAGGCATCATGGACAACCCATTGATGACATCTAAGAATAAAGGATTGGAGAAAACTCTTGACCACCTACGTGAAGTTGCTGTTAGTACCAATTCTACTTGGGCTGGTCTCCTTGGCATTCCTAAATCAACATCTATTACTTGCGTCAAGCCAAGTGGAACGGTGTCACAACTTGTCGATAGTGCCTCTGGAATCCATGCCAGACATTCAGACTACTATATTAGAACCGTTAGGGGAGACAACAAAGATCCGTTGACACAATTCATGAAGGACCAGAAGATTCCTAGTGAGCCTTGTGTGATTAAACCTGATGGTACAACTGTGTTTAGTTTTCCTATCATGTCACCTAAGGGATCAGTAGTTACTTCCGATATGTCAGCCATTGAACAACTAGAGACATGGCTTACCTATCAACGCCACTGGTGTGAACACAAGCCATCTGTCACTATCAATGTCAAGAAAGATGAATGGTTCGAGGTAGGAGCATTTGTATATAAACACTTCGATGAGATGTCAGGTGTGTCATTTTTACCATACAACGAACATACTTATCAGCAAGCACCATATCAGGAGATTGACAAGGACCAGTATAATATGTTATTAAGTGAGATGCCAGATGAAATAGATTGGTCTAAGTTATCTGAGTATGAGAAGGAAGATAACACCGTAGCTATGCAGACAATGGCTTGCTCAGGTGATGTTTGTGAAATTGTAGACTTAACATAAAGGAGAAAGACTATGACAGGTTTAGAGGTATATGCCCTTATTATTACTGTAGTAGCTGCACTTGAAATCTTTGTAGCATGATCAAACGCCCATTCAACAGAGCCTTATATGAAGCTTATGATGCTAAGGCTAAAGAAACTCTGGTGTCCCTTCTCGAAAGGAAGGGGCATACAGTTGTCAACACAAAAGAAAACTACGATGCTGATGTGGTGACACAGAAAGATGACTACACATACTTCAATGAGGCTGAGGTTAAGGTAGCATGGAAAGAAGATTGGCCTACCACTTGGGCTGAGATACGTATCCCTGAACGTAAGGGTAGATTAGTCAAGAAGTACCAGAAACAGAATGGTGTCTTGAACTTCTACATCTTTCGTAATGACATGAAACAAGCATGGAGAATTAAGGATACACTACTGACTGAGGAAAGCCTGAAGGAAGCTAAGGGTAGATACATTGTTAAAGGTGAGAAGTTCTTTCATATTCCCTATACTAAAGCTGAGTTAATAAACATCTAGGAGAACCTATGTCAGATCCAGTAAATAAGCCACTACACTATGGTGATGGACAAATAGAGTGCATAGACTATATGAAGGACAACATGGATACGATGATGTTCTTGGGGTACTTAGAAGGCAATACTAAGAAGTATCTCCATCGTTACAGGTATAAGGGAAAGCCTGTTGAAGACTTGAAGAAAGCACAATGGTACTTAAATAAACTTATACTTGAAATGGAAGGAGAAATCTAATGATAGCAGCTTTAGTATTAGCCTGTTATGCAGAAAATAATGTCTGCAAAACTTTTACTGGACCAGATATGTACAAAACAGAAGAGGCTTGTCAGGAAAGCATAGGTGTCGGTATAAAACTTATAGAAGAAAGGGGTTGGTTTGTTGTTGACTATGCCTGTTATGACTGGGGTCAGTCTGCATAAAAAAAAAGAGGAGCTTAACGGCTCCCCTTCCTTTTCTTTCCTGATGCTGTTGTGGACCAAGATACTCTCTTCGGTCCTTTCTTTTTGGCAGCTTCCCTTTTACTGATGCTACCTGCTACCGCCTTGGGTCTGCAAGCAGGGTAAGCTCTCTTCTCACCCTTGGATCTGCCACAGGGTTTACCTGTCTTGACGTCGATCCATTCCTCACTGAACCATTTACCTAGACCACCCTTAGCCATTATTTCTTCTTCTTTTTCTGACGAAGTTTCTTTAGGTCAGCTGATGTAATCTTCTTACGGGGTACAGCAACTGCAGCTAGACGTTTTTGTTTAGGTGTATATTTTTCATAAGGCATTATGTTTTCCTCACTCTGTTGTCTTTGCCTCTCCAACCACCACCCTTTTCCTTGTACCACTTGGATGCCCAAGCATTAGCATAAGCTGATGGGTAGACTTTGAACTTCTTACGTGCTGCTTGCTTTGCACGATTCCATAACGCAGGGTTAGTTGGTTTAGGACTTGACATAGTTTTTCCTTTATAGTCTGCCGTAGTAAAAGAGAAGAAAGAATAAAGCAAAGCCAAAGGTGAATAGAACAATAAGAGTGACACCACCCCATAGAAGAATATTCTCCCAAAGTTCTGCTCTTTTCTTCCTCTTGTCCTCTGCTTCTTTTTTCTTCCTAACTCGTATTTCTTTTCTTAAGGCTACCAATTCTTGCCACCCTGAGTATCCCCTAGTGGCTATGATAATCTCCCTTAAATTATTCTCTAAATCTTCGGCCTTCTTACGGTTGACATATGTGTCTAAAGCTTCTTCATTTGCATTAGCAAATATACTACTTCTTTTCTTGTCATGATTATCTTTGGCCTGATCGATAGCTTCAAACAAACTACCTATGTCTTTAGCTAAAGAGGTTATCTCCTTACCAGCTGACACACCAGCCTTGATAGCTGAGAAACTAGCCATAGCTATAGTAATGGGGTCCATCTTAACCTACCTTAGGCAATGACAAAGTTTACAATCTGACCATTTGGTTGTCTAAGCTTAGTGTAGTCAGGCCCATAAGCATAGGGTTTATTCATCTCTATCTGACGGACTATCTCTGCAGGACTGATCTCTTTTCTTTTCTTCTTCAAGGGTTCTTCACCCCTGCCATTCTCAAAGACTACATTGGTATGCGTTTGGAATGGCATACTAGGTAAAGGAAAGTGAGATATAAGGGTGTCACCTACCATTGCTTACATGACCAGTATCTAGCTGTAAACTTATCCTTGGCTGTGTCACACTTATGTCTAGCCCTGAAGCTCTTACGTCTAGCTGGTATATTCTTTTTGATCTTCATATTAGGATCACCAAAACGAATAACTTTTTCTTTACCATCCTTACAGGCTTTAACAACAAACTTCTTAGGGCCACCTGAGGTTCTCTGAACCTTGTTGCACTTCATCTTTGATTTGTCTATTTTAGCCACGGTATCGCCCCAATGTTATTGTCTTAAGGAAACCTCTCCAGATTTCTTGAGGACTAGGAAGCATCCAGCCTAAGATAAGAAGTATGATTACCCATGTTGGTATGTCTTGGTTTAAAACTTTGATAGATTCTATAGGACCATTTGAGCTAACCTGAGAGTTATCTACAGATACATTCTCACCTGTTATGTCAGAACTCTGGTCAATGACAGACTGGTTATTTTCCTTACCTGCTTGAACATTAGCAGCTACGTTAGGACCACCACCACCTAGGAGTGACAAAGGACTTAGGCAACCACCAAGGAAGAGCACAAGTACAAGGGCTATAAATAGTCTCATGGTGTAGCCTGTTGCTGTATATAGTTGTTTCTTTCTTGCTCTAAAGCTTGTCTAGTCTGAGCTACAGTATGGAGTGCCTGATTTCCACTCCCATAATAGCTGTTCCCTTCAGGAATATTTATTACCCTTTCTTCGTCAGTACCTTCGTTTAGTGTTTTTGTAGTATTTGGAGGTACAGGTACAGATGCAAATTGTTTAGCTAAAGACAAAACAGCTTGATCAACTGTAACATTACTTTTACCTTGTATGTAGTCTCTTACAGTAGGTCTATCCGAACCTATTAAAAATTTCAATGCCACTCTATCTTGAAATGAAGGGGTAAAGACTTCATCACTTTTCACGGCCCCACTTCTTACGGCTGACCACAGAGTTTTAGGTATAATTTGATAAGCACCTACGGCAAAAAATTCCCTATCTCTTTGGTACTGCTCTAGCTCAGGATTTAATGCTAATAATTCATCTTTAGTAAGACCTGTCGTGCCTACTTGAGCATTCATGATTTCATTAACAGTCATTTCCGTTAAAGGTTTATTATAAGTATCAGAATAATAAGATTGACTTACACTGAATTTATCAGCTAAAGTGCTAGTGCCATTATTAGCTGCACCGTAGCCTCCTTCACCTTCACTTATAAACTTAAGAAGATTGTTTTCTGGCTCCTTGACCTTTTCTAAACCTGTTTCAGCTAATTTAAGTCTTGTTTGCTCATCAGCTGCATCACCTGTTACAGGAAAATTATTCAGGTATTGAAATGTTTTAATAGCATTTGTTGTCTCTGACTTTGCACCTGCAAGACCATCGACAGCTTTTGTATAATACCCAAGATCCTTTAACCTTTGCTGAACCCCTCTCAAACTTGCAATAGGTTCAAGGGGTGCTTCTGGTTGAGTAGTTGTGTCTGGTGCAGGTGAGGGCTGTTGTGTAGCTTGCTGCATTGGTTCTTCTGAAGGAGCTTCACTTACAACTGAAGGTTCTTCTGTAACCTGAACACCTTGTACTGGTGCAGGTGCCTCAGTTGGAACAGAAGGTTCTTGGACAGGTTGAGTAGAAGGCAATGCTTCAGGTGTGACAGAAGGTTGTTGTATTGTAGGGGGTGTCTTAAAAACTTGAGGACCAAGAATCTTACGAAGGTTCTCCATAACTTCTTGAGGATTTCTTAGGGATTGTGTAATACCCATTGCCTCTCGAATAGCTGCCATTTTTTGAGCATCCTCACGGGCAATCTGACCTAAGTCTTGTTGGACTTCTTCCATCTGCTCCATGACAAGAGGTTGTGTCACTTCTTGTGGTTCCTCTACAGGCTTACCACCTCTGACAACAACACGAGATCTTTCACCAAACATTCCCATGTCATCGTACCTTTTGTTCAATATCGCCTTCGGGATTAATAAAGTACTGCCCAACATTAAGAGAAGCAAATAATTTCTCATCAACGTCTGTGTCTTCTGACCAAACTATCTGAAAAGGGTTTTGTAAGGAACCTAATTTAGCCTCTTGATCAGGTACATCCACAGGTTTAATCAAGGCAGCTTCAATAGATGCTGTATCCATACCTAGTTTCTTAAGTTGGTCTGTGTAGAACTTAAGGTTCTGTGAAACCTTCTGTACCTTACGGTAATCCTGATAGGCTACATTGAATTTAAAGCCTTCATTTTCTATTTGACTACGTTCGAAAGTACTGAGCCTACGTCCTCTGTCAGCAACCATAGCTGTGACATCACCATTGTAGTGTTTACCTGCAAAACCTAATACTAATGCATTAGCCTCTGCTCCCATACGGAAGGCACCCTCCATGGTTCTACGTTCAATATCGTATTCTATTTCACCTAGACCTGAGATATTAAAGAATGATGACTGAAGGGAACCTGATGCTGTTGTAGCTGCAATATTGAACTGACTTGCAAGACCATCTTTAAGTCTTTCCACAGCTAGGTCATGAGCCTCAGGATCAAGACGTTTAATAATAGCTAGTTTTGTATATGTGTCATCAGAATAGACATTAGCCATTGTGCTCTGCTTTAGCAACTCAGGTGATGTAGCTATGTTGACAGTAGCTTGACCGACACCAGCTAGGAAGTTAGTCCTGTGCTCAGGTAACTCCATATTCTGTGGCTCTGTAGGATGAATACGAAGTGTACTAGCAAAGAAAATAGCATCTTTACGGGCAGTATTACTACGTTCCTCAGCCTTACTTACCTCATCGATGTCATGAAGCTCTTCTACTGGGGGCAAAGGTGTAACAGTTATTCCATCTGGTTGCTCTTGAGGTTCAGGTTTAGCAAACTCGAATACCTCTAAGTCCGTATAGACTGTATCCTCTACTTCTATATTGTCAATAGTTTTTAGAAGATCAGGATAATTCTGTGACACATAGGCTGACCAGTCAACTTTGTCTGACAAGAGAGCCTGAGCTAAGATAGGATCTGTAGCTGTCAACTCTTTAGCTTGAGCCATAAGAACCTTAGAGATTGGCTCAAGGATTTCAGCTTTAGTTTTAGCTAATTGACGTTCATCGTAAGTCTCTAGGGAAGTCAACAAGCTATCAAGGGTATCTAACTGGGCTTGTACACCCTGCCAATCCTCACCTGAGATACTTGCAGGTTTTGTAATCTGAGCTTTAGCTATATCGAACTGAGTACGCAGTTGTGTTATTGACTCAGGAGAAATATCTCCACCTGCTATCTCAACCTTAAGACCAGCCATAGCTGTTCCACGGATATTCTCAAGGGTTGCATTAGCTTGAGGTACAAACTGTTCGAAGTATTCTCTACGATTAGTAATCTTAGCATTTGTCAGGTAAAGAGCAGACGCCTCAGCTGATTGCATAGAACCTAAAGCTGTCTCAAGAATTTGCTGTTGAGTATATGGTTGACCAGTTTCTAATAGTTTTTGTTCTGCAAGATAAAGATATGAAGGATTATCTGTAAGTTTCTTTATGTTAGCATCGAAGGCAGCTTGAGCAGGATCACCTATCATAGTTGTCAAGTCGATACCTGTACGCCTACGGACAGCATCTGCCTCAGCTTGACCTATTTCGAAACCTTGTGCTTCATATTGACCAACTAAAGAGTTTACATTTGCACGAATAGCTACAGGATCTGTGACACCTTTTAATTCATCCAATCCTGATATAAAGCTTGCAAACCCTTGTCTATCTATAGAGGCTTCAGTCGGTTTAGCTGATCTTACAGCCCTGTCATAGGCGTCCATAGTGCCAAAGACACCTCGTGCTAAAGTAGTTAGACCTTGGGCTGCAGCACTAGCTGATGTAGCACTAGGGGCAGATACACCCTGAGCATATTCAGCACCTGCATCTCCAATATCAACTGCGAATCCAGCCATATTATTTATCCTTATTGAGTTTGTTGTTGAAGAACTTGGGCATCATACTCAAGGCCAAGACGCATAGCATTTCTCATGATGTCAGGAAGTACTTCCCCACGAGCAAGTCTATTCTGTATGGAAACCTTTAGCTCATTCGAAAGATTGGACGCCCACAATTCGTCAGTGATTTCTTCCCAGAGCTTTGTGCCTCTAATTATATCAGATTTATCCCCTTGTGTCAAGAGAACAATAGCATAATTAGCTCTTTGTCTTAGACGATTCTCGAACTTACGGGTAGCTGCACCCTCTCTGAAGATCATTTCGGAATAATCATAGTAGTTCTGTACGGGGGCAGGAGTAGCCCCGAAGAGAACAGCAGCTGCAGCAGAAGGCTCTAGGCCACTTACAGTTAGTTTTCTTGTGCGACTACGGTAGTTGCCAGTTTCAATTAGTTCTTGTATTTTGACAGCCTTATCTACAGTTGACAAGTTACGTAGAAGTTGTGTCAAATCTTCTCTGACAGTTTCTGTACGCCCACCATACATAGCTTTGACAGCATTCGTAGCTGCAACCATGATGTCAGAACTAATCTCACCTGAGGGACCAAAGAGAACCGTCAGGAATTGGTCATCCATAAGTTTCCGATAGGTATCCTTGATTTGACCTAAAGGTGCCACACGTTGAGCATAGGCTGTCTCAGTACCCATTAGTTCCGAAAGAAGAGTATCCATCATACCGTACTTAACACGGTTAAATACTTTTACTGTTTCAGGTTCTGTTGGGTCATACCCTAGTTGCTCAGTGACATAGCCTGACATTTTACCTATGCCTAAGCCTGTCAATCCGAACATCGGTCCCATGACAGCAAACATACCCATGCGTTCACCAGCTGTGAAGTTACGACCTACAGCTATATTCTCTAAGGCTCTCAAAGAGAAAGTCAACCACTGAGTAGGTACACGCATTGGTCCACTCTGAGCAAAGCTACGAGAAGCTGTTGTCATACGGAATGACAAATCTTGCTCACGGTTAGTAATCCATGTTCTTCCTTCAGGAGACATAGGGTCAATATTAGGACGTTTAGCTCTGTGCTCTAGGTATGCCGTAGTTATAGATGACATACGTGTGACACGTTCACCTTCCTTAAAGAATATTGTTGACTTATCTAGGAAGGAGTTAATAGCACCACCTGCCTTCTCCGTCAGTGAACTAGCAGCACCAAACTTTTGTGGAGCTTGGAGTTCGATGATCTGTGTGTCAATAATATTACGTCCACTCTCATCGATATAACGTAACAATCCTGTTAGTTCTTCCTCTGAAATAGGAGATACTTTAGCTAGGCGTTGAATAGCTAAGGCACGAGCAGCTTCATCTTTCAAACTAGAAACAACTAGAAGTGGGGCAGCTAGTCCTAGTGCTTTAGTTCCTTGCACAGGAGAGATACCAGCTATTGTCAAGCTATGGAGAGCCTGAAGCATAAACTGATCAGGATTAAAGAAACCAAACTTAGAATAGAAACCTACACGCAGAAGCTGAGAGGAAGGATCTGAACCTGTAAGGTCTACTTTCTTACCTGTTTTCTCAAAGATAAACTCAGTAGCTGAGGCTGTAAATGTATCCCACTTGTCACTGAACCATGTTGACTGGTTAAGTCTACGTTTGATTACGTCTTGCTGTTCCCTTAGCTGTGCTGCAAGGTCATTGAACTTACCTGTTCTAGTTACCTCAGCACCTAAGAAACGATTGAGATAGTCATTCTTAGGGATACCTGCAGGGAATGTGACAATACCTTCATTCTTCTCAGCTAGTTTTACCCAGCCTACCATGGCATTCTGTGAGGCTGCACGATTAGCATAGCCAAAAGCTTCAGACCCGAATTGATCAGCAATAGCTGACACAGGGCTGGCATTTGTAGCTTTCTTACCGCCGAACTCCATAAGAGGTGTGTCACCCCGTTTCATATTCAGACGAGTGCCTACGGTTTCCCCGAAGGATTGTCCAACCATAGCTGGGTTTTCACCAGCCTCAGTGATTGACACCTTTTCATCACGAGCTTTAGCTACGAACTGCTCACGGAAGGTAAAGTTGTACTCACGAGCTAACCTTTGCAGATCCTCTAAGTCGGTAATGTGCTTATTCCAGTCGTTATTAGCACGTATCAAGTTACCTAGTTCATCATACTCAGGCTTAGATAGAGTAATCTGGAATATGTCAGATGCACCCTGACCATCCATTATTTCTGTAATACGACGAGAGATAACATTTATCTGACGAACAGCTGTCTCAGCCTGTTCCTTACCGAATGACCCAAGCATTGTCTTGAAGCCACCTGAGATAGTATTACCTGATACTAATGTCTGTTCTTTAGTTGAACCTACAAACCAACGGAACTCAGAGTTAGTACGAGGGCCACCCACATTGTAGGGCATAACGTCAACTCGTTCTAAGGCTCTGGCACTCTTCACATTTGTGACAAATAAATGGTCTACATATGTGTCAGGAGTTTTGAATACAACATTGTTTTCTGTAAGTTCATCCTTACGGAGTGTACGACCTGTAGCTAAATCAAGAATATACTCATCATCTGGAATACGTACCTTCTGTCCATCTACTCTGTAGACAACAGCACCGAACTCATCTGTGAAGTCAGCATATACGCCACCTTCAGCTACGATTCTCTTCAATCTCTCAGAAGATTTGATCTGCCATGTAGCATCGTTAATATCTTGAAGTGCTACATAAGCATCAGAAGTTTCTTTCTTAGGACTAGAACCATACATAGTCTTATAGAGTGCCTCAAAGCTCTCACGACTAGGAGCTTGACGCATGTATGACAATTCACCATCACGAAGTTGTGTCATAAAATCAGAAAGGTTTTCCTTTTCTTTTCCCTTGACACGGTTAATAGTCTTCGCATACGGTTTAATAAGATCTCCTACAAGAGCCTGTCCAGCCTCAGCTTGCAAGAACTTAGCACCTATCTTTTCACCAAGTCTAATTGTGGCTGCACCGAAGACCTTATTGATAGCATCCCCTACGAAACCACCTTTGTCGAATCTATCGATTTCATCTGGTAAACCTAAGACATTTATTCTTTCTTCTGTCTCTATGAACCAGCCTCTGCCCTCTTCTCTACGGACAACCTTAAGGCTAGGGTCTTTATCAGCTATGGCTTGAGCATCCATCTTACGTCTAAATGCTGTACCTGAGCCATCCTTACCTAGTCTGACAACAACTTTGTAGTCCTCTGATCCTTCATCGATAATACGTTTACTATTGATGACTACATCGTTTACTCGTGTTGCAATCCTAACAGCTGTGTCATTAGCTACTTGTCTTATTGTTTCATAAGGGACATACTCACCGAAAGATCCCCGACGATTGATCTCTTCTAGTTTTTCTGTAAGGACTGTCTTACGTGAACCCTCACGAAAGGTGACACCTGATGGCCTAGCAGATGGTCCACTTGCAGGATCTAGTTCTTGTGGAAGACCTCTACCAGCTGTGACTTCATCTACCTGTACACCTACGTCATCCACAGATTTAGCTAAGACTGTACCAGCTATTGCATCGCCTTCTTCTACAGACACTACGTCAATAGGTCTACGAGATTTATAGAGTGACAGAAGCTTACCTGCTACTTCACCTGTCTTACCGACAGCCTTAGGTCCAGCCTTAACGGTATTGATAGCTGCAGTAGCCCCTTTAGCTAGACCTAGGGTAGCTATGTCAGCTGCACCAAACAGAAAATTAATGCCAGCCATAGGGTCATCCCCTAGGTATGTGGCATCATTAGCTGTCTTATACAAGTTCCATATGCTGTCATCTGAGAAGATACCCTCAGCCTTACGTTCTAAGATATATTCCTTAGCCCACTCTTGGAACTCAGATGGTTCCATCATGTTAAAGGCTTCTCTGATGTCATTGCCTTCACGATTAGAACGAAAGGTAACATTCTCGAAAGCACCTATGGTAAGTTCCCTTAGGACATTTACATCTAGGAATGACAAGACTTTAGAGATACCTGACTGGTCATTAGCTTCTAGTTCCTTCTGAAGCAAACGGTTCCATGTTTCCATGTTTGTCAGAGTACGAGCAGCATAAGGATTGACATCATTGTCTGACAACATAAGGTTCTGAATGAGCATATACTCACCCAGAGACATATCGTCACCCTTTTCTTTTCTCTCTTGGATTACTTCAGCTATAGCTTCAGGTGATAGACCATCCTCATAGGCTTGATCAATAGCTAAAGCATAGTCAAAGTTTAACCCTTGGGTCTTAGCTACAGCTGTAAAGTTGTCATCACCAGCTAGACGATCAGCCCGTATCTCATCTTCAGCTGCACCTGTGGCTATCGATAACTCTTGTGCCTTGATGCTTTCTACTTGAGAATCTGGGTTATACTGTTCTAGTTCTTCTACTTCTTTCAGTTGTTCACTAAGGACTTGCTCATTAAAAATTTTGTCTTCTAATGTAAGAGTAGCCATTATTTACTAACCCCCTAAACCAGAGAAGTACCCTGTTTTTTGACCTGTAGGTGACATTCCAAATTGCAAACCTTGGAAACCTAGACCACCGATAGCCATACCTAAGTCACCCATACCTGCTTGCTGTGCAGCCCTTGCTGACAACTGAGTATATTGTTCACCTAAACCTGACATCATTGTGCTAAAGCCTAGGTTAGCTCCTAGTTGAGAGGATATACTACCTAAACCACCAGCAAGAGCAGAAGTCTCACCTAAGCCTTTTACTTGTGCTGCAGCTTGAAGTTGTGCTCTTGCAGCTATAGATTGCCTAATAGCACTACGTCTTTGACGGGATGCTTGTTCCCTTTGCATAGTTGCTTGTGTTTGGGCTGCTCGTCTTTGAGATGATATAGCTTTTTGTTGTTGAGACAAACCGTATGCTGTTCCATATACTGCTGCTCCTGCAGCCACAGCAGTTCCAACACTTATAGTCCCTGCTACTGCTAATGATGTAAAAATTGCCATCTTATATTTCCTTCACATAAGCTGTTTCAACAGGAATAAAACCTTTTCTTTTAAAAAGAGTACCAGCTTTGCTTCCTAGTATATTGTCTAATTCAGATAATCTAATAAAGTTACAGCCCATTTTCTGTGACCACTCCACATAAGAATCTATAAGTTTCATTGATGTTTTTCCATTCCTATGCTCAGGGTCTAGCCAAAACATTAACTCTTGTGCAAAGACTAATGAATTAATAGGTACACTAGATATTACAGCTATGAGAGAACCTACTATTTCATTGTCATTCTCAACTATTTTGACAAACCCTTGGTCAATTTGGCATAGCTGAGAAACTAATTCATTAACTTTATTGCTATCGAACTTATCCCAAGCTGGGTGTGGGACTTCCTTGCAGAATTGCTTTACAGATAAAACAATGTCTAATACGTCTTGTTCGGTTGCATCACGTATAATATAATCTGTCATTAATATCTATTATTCCTACCTTGGATGATACCCCAGCCTAACAAAAGGAAATCCTTGCCTTGTTCACTTTCGTATCTCATTCTCATAGATCTACCGTGACCTCTGATTTTAAGTCTTGTAGTCATTACTGTCTCAGGATAGTTAATCGTTGACAAATCTGAAGGATCAGGAACCAACGGGTACTTGAAACGATAACACTGTTGACTAGCATTGAATGTTGTCTTGAAGTCCCATGCTGTTGACACAAGAAGAGAAGACGGACGGATTAACTCGTAACCTGTAGCTTCTGATCCTGTAAACCCTTCTTCTGTCAAACGAGAGTAAACAACAAGATAAGGTGCATTCTTCTTTAAGACTAAATCACCTATGAAGTCATAGCCTGTCTCAGCAAAGGATGTATAGTTTGTGTCACCCCAATCTAAGAAAGTATTACCTGAGAAACCACCCATGGTTAATTTATTTGTGGCTCCATCACGAATAAGGAGAACAATAGCTGGGTCTCCTGTAGCAAAGGATGATACTTCTGCTGAGACAACATCATCTCCTGCAGATGTGACAACATCATCGCCTACTGAAGTGATGACATCGAAGGTTACTGTGTCAGCCCCATAGCCAGAGTAGAAAGCTAGTCCTACAATACTACTTGTACTTGAGGTTTGGTCATTGACTTTCCAAGGGAAGAAAGCTTGTAGTTGAAGATCAAGGATTAAGAAGTTATTAATCTTAGACTCGACTGTCTCATTTGAATTAGGATAACCCCAGTAAATCCTTTTGTTTATGTCATCATATAAAGCTGTGACTTTTAGCTTGTCAGCTGTAGGAATAGCATCCCAGAAAGTCTGAATTGTAGGTAGAGTAATATTCTGGTCTGTAGCTCTACCTGATACATCATCGAACTTAAGAGTATAGATACCGAAACGTGACCACCAAAAAGGAACACCCTCAGCTGCTACGAAAGACTGAGGGTTCTCAATACCTGTATCGGACACACGAGAAATAGAAAATTCAGTTGCTCTAAATACTCCGTCTACACCATTGATCTGCCATACGCCATTCTCAGCAAATATAAAGAGACTTGTCTGGTAGGTGTAAAGAAGTTTAATTCCTACAGCCTCAGGGATTCTTATGACACCACCATCGGTATCTAAAAGGTCTGACAAATACTCAGCTGTAGGGTCATTCCTTTGGTGACATTCGCCTAACTCATTCTTGTCTTCAATCAGACGAGAAAAGAGAATAGTGCCTGAGTTTTTCTCACTGTCTAAGCCAGCATAAAATATACGACCTGAGAAAGCTGTGACAGATTTAAATCTACTTTGTTCGAACTCAGTTGCAATCCCTGCGATACCTGAAGCAGTTGCTCTGTCTTTAGCAAAGAAGTCTAATACGAAGTGACCATTGCCTGTTAGACTTGTACCAGCAAAAACTTTATCCCACTCAGCTGCATCGAAGTCTCCACTGGAATTTTTACCTGCATACCAAGGGTGTGTTAAAGCTGGATACTTTGAGTTAGCTGTTTCGTAGTCCGTAAGGGCTGCACTTCCTTTGTCACCTACCCAGCCAGCATTAGCTGTGTCGTACTCTCTTTCAGTAGAAGGACTAGCTATTCCTTCATCATAAGTTGTTGTGTCACCCTGCCATTCAAAGTCACGGGTCTTAAAGTCAATAGTACTTATGGTAAATACTGAACCATCCCATGTAATATAGATTGTATCAATAGCTTCAGATGCTACAATCAGAGCACCATCAATACTTGCGAATTGACACTTAGCATTATTAGCACCTATAGATCCTGCGAACTCGTAAGCTGAAAGATCTATGCTAGTACCTACAGCTTGGCCTGAGTAAGGTGCCTCAGATTTATTATAGAAATGAAGAGTATTACCTACTTGAACTACAAGAAACTTTTGACCAGCTACACCCTCTACGTTTAACCATTCACCTGTGTGAACTAAGTCATCATCAGTAATCGTAAAGGATGACAAAACATTTGATGATTCAAGTTCAACAGCTAAACGTCTACGCCTAGAACCATCACGATTTAATTCACAGTTTAACTCATCTACAGATGCTCCATCAGGGAATGTAAGTTCAGCCGCCTCAGTTATGAGACCTCTGACAAAGTTATTTACTGTCTTCTGAGTTAAGCTTTGCGGCATCTCGTTCTCTCTTGCGTCTATCAAAATCCTCAGCAAATTCTCTTCTACGTAAAGTTTTGCTAGGTTTTTTATTTTTAAGATACTGGGTTATCGCCTGTTTTGCTTTAGGGATACTTGAGTATTTACCTGATAATTCCTTAGGAACTAAGCCTTTTTCAAAGTGGAACTCAAAGAAAATAAAACCATCATTAGATTTTCTTATGTGTATATCTGTAGCAAGCTTGTCAGTTTTACATACACAGGTTTGTTTTGCTGTGTTTTCTATAAATTCTACCATTAGTTTCTGCCGTAGTGGGTTCTCGTGTTAGCCTTCTTAGTTTTGAATTGGTCATTCTGTACGTATGACTTCAACCGACGAGAGGCTTGTTCGATCTTAGGATCACTGCCACCTTTGAACAAAGAGAAACATACTGACTTACTTTCAGCTAAAAGATAAGGAAGCATTGTGTCATCTAGGTCAGGCTGGAAGGTATCTGCTTGAGTAAAACTAGGGTACACAGTTCCATATGCACGAGTTTTAGATTCCTGTAAGGTTGACTCAACTGATGAGTCGTAGCTATCAAAGACAATATAGTTGTCATCGAAACTTGTGTAGTAACTAGGAGCACGATCAGTTCTAATGAAGATCTTAGTGCCACCATTTTTATCTAAAACAGAGGTAACATTACTTCCATCCTCGTTGACTTTATTAAGGAAGTCAAGAGGCTCTACAAAGTAAATCTCACGGTAGTTAGTTCCTGTCGTGCTTATGTCATAGAATACACGTTCTAACTGTTTAGTATCTGTTGGGTATTGGAAATGAGTAGGTCTCGTACTGTCAGCTAATGCTGTCAGCTTTAGGAGTTGCTTATGCTCAGGTATTTCACGAGCAGCAATAATATTAAAAAATGTATCCTCAATGACAGAGGCTACTTGTTGGGCTTCTACTGAATCACTAATGGAGTTCACATTCTCTGAGTCCATGTCACTCAGAATAGACTGAACCATTTCAAGGAGTGTGTTTCTCATTATGTTCTATCCAATACTACTACAAAACGTAGTTTAGCTGTGTTAGTGGATGCTCCATCACTTTCAACAGTAATGAAACTATCGGCTGTAACTGTATTGTTTGAGACAGGAACTAAAGTATCTACATCACCTGCAGCAGATCCTGAGGCAGTTATTGTCAAAGTTCCCATAGATGAACCTGCAGCATTCTTAACTGTAACAGTAGAATTAGATGATGAAATAGAACTCTCAAGAACTGTTACAACTTTATTTATAGTTCCAGCAAAAGGAATAGGTAAGTGAACTGTTTCTACTGAAGAGACATCTTCTAAATAACCATTTAAAGTCTCACCAACTAAGGTTTCTTTAGCTGTCCAAGCTCCTGATCCTGATCCATTAGCAACATATACCTCCCCTGAGGCAGCAGCTGCTACACCCTTAGGTTCATGCAAGTAAGGGTCTGTTAGTGAACTATGATTTACGTTTGCCATTGCAATCTCCTAAGGTGGAAGGAAGGGGGCCGAAGCCCCCAACCAATTAGTTTATACTTCGATGTACTCAATGACCAATTTGGCAGCACCTGCAGTAAATGCAGCTGTGTCATAGTCAAGTGATACATAAGCATCTGCAGCACCTACGGTTACAACACCGTTTACATAGGCACCGTCACAAGCTACAACATCACCATCAGCATCGATTGCAGTTACTGCGATAGCAGCATCGATACCTTGAGCAGCAATAGCTGCACCAGCAGCAGTCTGCAGACCGATGTTAAGGGCAGCAGTTGCACCAGCAAAAGCATCCGAAACAATCAAGCTTGCACGAGTGATGTATGATCCTGAAGGAATGAATGCATCATTCGCAGCAGGAGCAGCTGGAGAAGCAGCAATAGTAGTCGCATCATCGATGTCAATCATCAAGAATTTAACACCGTTGTTGTTACCACCAGTTAGGTTGGCTACGCCTTGATCCCCATCAGTGAGGATGTAAAGGCCATCTGCGTTAGTGTAAGACATTTAGTATCTCCTTATACTGTAGGTGTCGTGACAACACGAACCATGTTTTCAGGACGGTACAACTTAACACCATAACGAGCAGTAGTTACAAACTCGTGACGTTGGAAGTCTTTGTTATACTCGTAGTCTACCTCAGGCTGTTGACGCCATGCACCCACGAATGGATTCACAGTAGGATTAGCTGAGAAGAACAAGTTCACTTTACCGTTTGTTGAGCTGAAGTCATTGGTAGTTGAATTGTCACGTTCCTTCAGAGCAGTGTCTGTTGCATCAGCCAAGTAGTTTGATGTATATACATCGAAACCATAGACGTTAGCTACGAAACGCATACCAGTAGCAATACCTGAGCTTACGATACCTTCAAACTTAGGGTTGTTGGTAACAGCAGCAAGATCACTCAAAGTGTTGATTGTAAACTCAACTGATGGGTCTACAATAGCAACCATTGCTTGATCAGGTACATTAGCCATCTTCAGCTTCATGCGAGCATAAGCAAAGTCTTCGACTTCGATTTTACCTGCATTACCGCCTGAGAAACGGTGGATTCCTCCGTCAACCAAAGACTGATCATTGTCAGCTAAACCTGCTTCGGGAGCAGCCATAGTGGTTGTTTCGAAGTGAGCCATGATTGCACGATCTTGTTCAGGAACAAAACGGCTCATCAGTTCACTTGCGTAGAAGGTATCCTGCTCAGCTTTCTTAGTCATGTAAGTAGCTGATGACAGATACTTATCAACTGTGAAAGTGAACTCACCTGTGTCAAGTGGACGGTATTCTACGGAAGTATCTTCTGCGTAGTTGTCTACCTGTGCTTGACCGATTGATGGAATGTGAAAAGTGTTCCCATCTGGGAAACCTTCAAGCATACGGACGTACCGTTGTGCTTGCATTTCATCACGTAAAATCTCCTTAAGTTCCGTAGACCAGACTTCGGTACGGGTAAGGAGAGTAGAATTGGCTGTATTCATACCAGACATTTTCTTTTCCTTTTATTTAGATTCCAAACTTACTACCCAAACGACTTTTGTCTTCCATTAACTGTTGTTGTATTTTGGGCGTATAGTAGAGATTACGATTTTCCCGACGAAGCTTTTGGTAATATGACCAATCACGTTCTGCCGAGGCTTGCATGTTGACACCCTCTGTGCGAACCGAACCTTGTACCATAGGGCTAAAGGTTTTCTTAGGTTCACCAATAAGAGCAAAGAAAGCATTAGGCGATTCAGCCGCAATTTCTTTGATACGTTCCATTGACATACCAAGTTCTTGTGCTTTCTCTTGGATCTTAGCTTGGGCTTCTGTGCCGTAGCTCTTCTCCAACTCTTCGTCAACAAGTTTAAGATTATTACTTACAGTACTATCTATCTCTCGTTGATTGAGTGTCTGTTCCACAAGGCTCTTCAGGTCTTCCTCACTCAGAGTCGGATTGGTGTTTCCCTCTGTAGTGCTACCGTTATTATTGGACACTTCAGGTTTCACTGCGGTAGATTCAGTGGCCTTATTCTGAAGTTGATCAAGTATCTGGGCCTGATATTCTTGTTTCTTAAGATCCTCTCGCATTTGACTAAGTTGATCTTCAAGGTTTTTAATGTAGCCATCAGCTTCTAATTTGCCTTTAGCTAACACTTCAGGGTCTTTCCAGTTCTCTCCCTTTGTCTCTACGAGTTTCTGCAGATAAGATTCCTGTGATGGGGTTTCTTGTCCTTGAGCCTCTGAACTCTGCTCTGGCTGTTTGGTTTCAGCACTGTCAGTAAATACCATAATTTTATTCCTTATCTAGGTTGATAATGTCAAGCACTTGGGTTAGTGCTCTATTGTAGCCGATACGATCAGCTTGTTTGTAGGCCCATGATGGGCTGTCATAATCAGCCTGAGGAACTACTTCCTTGAGCATAGGCTCAAGTATTTCTTTAAGACGGTCAAGGCTTTCACGGTTTGACAAGACTGCTTGTCTTACACCGAACTTATCCTCTTTTGTCTTACATTCTTTAAACCAGTAAGATTTCATTTATTTCTTCATTGGTTTCTTTTTAGCCATAGGTTTCTTTTTCTCTGCTGGCTTTTTAGTTGTGTTCTTGTAAGGTTTAACCTTGCCCTTCATATATGGCATATTACAATCCTCTTTCTATTGCGATCTGTTGTTCCTCTTCGAATTGTACCTGAGCTTCGGTAGCAATCTTCTGAGTATCCATTTGCTCAATCACTGTGATGTTGTCAGCAAAGAGTTTAGGCTCCCCTAACTCGTCAGCTAAGATACGAGCAAATTCTTTTCCTGACAAGTGGGCACCTACTGTTGGGTCAGCTGCTTTGATCTGATAGAGTTGTGTCAGGTTTTGTACCCTTTGAGCACGTTCAGCAAAGTGACGAGCACCCATAGGAACAATCTTACCGTTGCCCTTGATGTCTTCTTTTGTAATCTCTTCGAAGAAGAAAATACCTGTGTCATCATTCAGGACACGGATTGTGTCAGCATAGTCCATGTTACGGCGAGCAGCCTCTAGCATGGCATTAAGGATTGGCTCAAGGAACACACGTTCAAAGTGAGCAGTTTTGTGCTGGAAGATACGACCAGCAGCTGTCATAAGCTGGTTGACCTCAAAGGCTGTCTTCTCGCCAGCTGTACGGATACCCATGGCTTCACGGGGAGCACCAGCTAACATCTCCATTTTGTTCTCTAGGGTCTGGATCTGGAAGTCAGCATTTAGGGCTGTGGCATCAGGGGCTAGGTATCCTACGTCACCTTCTTCACCTAGGTATATACGAGAGGCTGGTTCAAAGTCGAAGTCCTCTACATCTCCACGGATCTTAAGGATAGGATAGGCAATCTGATCAAAGACATCAGCCTTGAGGTTCTCTAGGTGATCAATTCGATACTGCATACCTACTAGATTGTCCAGTGGTCCCATGGCATATAGGTTGTCAGGGCGTTCTCTCCATCCTGCATGGAACACAGGGGACGTACCTAGCCAGTTAGGGTTCTGCTCATTGCTCATTACATAGGCACGATCTAGGACTGTAATGACACGGTTCTTATGGAACTCTTCGTTTACACTATCATAGATGTCACCATAGAATGTGAGGATCTCTACGTAGTTAGACTCATAGTATTCATTAAGTGTTGAGAACCCATCAGCTATGTATGCCTGAGACTTATTAATATCTACGTCATTACCATAGACAGCACTACGGCTATACATCATCTTTTCGAAGACAGCCTTAAGGTAGTCGTTCTCTAGACTCTCTTCCATCTTACGTTTGATTTCACCTAAGGTCATAACTGAACGGATAATCTTAGGTGATGACGCAAAGTCAGGGGCTGTAGGATTGAAGCAAATATCGAATGGAGATATACGGACTAGCTTAGGGCCAACGTAGTTGACAACCTTTTCTTCTGTGTCTTCATAGGTAGTGTAATCTCTTACGAAGTCAACAGTTGCGAAGCAGTTTCCATATTGAATGTAGTCATTAATAAGTCTACTTGTAGTATTGACAAAATCAGATTGACGTACCTTATTCTCCATGTACGCCTGAATAATATCCCGTTTACTTTTTAGATTACTTGAGTCATCACTAGCTTCCCAACGCATCCATTTATTATTCGGGAATAAAGCTGAGAAATAATTAGCATGAAGATTGTCAGAAATCTGTGTCAGCTTAGGAGTAGTCGTACTGTTAGTCCAAGGTAACTTAGAGTTACTTGTAGTACGAGTATCCGTAGCATAGACATAGTTACGAAGTTCTTTCCACTCTTCAATCTTAGTCTGACGGGCCATATTCCATGTGCGCCACCGTTCAGCAATCTCTGTGCCTAGATTGTCAGGACTAATAATATTCTCAATGTCTACAGTTGTTCCAGCCATTAGAAGGAAACTCCACCAAATCTTGAATTGAACTGAACAACATTGTCAGTTTTTCTACGTATAGCACGAGAAGGTTTTACAGCCATGTCTACCACAGAAGCCAGTGCATCGATAATATCATCATGCGGTGGGTTACGTGTTGACAATTCTTCTTCTAGTGTCTGTATGTTACCGCCTCTGTAGTGCCACATACTCAGGTTATCATAACGTGGCTCAAGGATAGAAGCAATGCGTTCTTGTTTGTTACCTTGGTTCTTGTTAGGTCTGTACTCATCAATACTAATGGCTAGGCCGTGTTGCTTAATGAGTTCTTTTAGTTGCTTAACGATAGCCATCTGAGCAACGGTAACTTCTGCTCTTAGTTTTCTAAAGGACCACTTACCTGATAGTTGCATAATGTGCTCAAAGTATTCAGCTATCCTATCAGTCTTAAATCTGTCAATATCTACAACATAAACATTATTGTCAGCATCTATTCCTATGACAACAATGGCTGTGTAGTCAGCTTTCTTAGATAAACTAAATGCAAAGTCAACAGCTGCGAATACGTTAAGCTTGTTGTCTTTGTAGAACCAATGTCCGTTGTCTTGTCTTAGATGCTTGCGTTCGTAGTATTGAAACTTGTCTCTACCTACAGGGATGTTGTCAGGATCTGAGGGGTCATTGTAGTACTGCGCCCTGAACTGTCCCTTGTCTAGGTACTGTCCTCGTTTCTTAGCTAGGATCTTTATATCGAACCCAAACCACTTACCGTCTTTACGTTGTTGACGAGGCCACAAGAACTCCCCTGTGCCATCGCCCTGATCCTCTACTGGTTTCTCGAAGATCTCATATATGTTTTCCTCACCTATCTTCTCACCGTTGTCATCGTACTGGTCTTCCATCATTTGAAGAAGATCGTTGTACAAGTCAGCAGGATGATACCTAGTACCTACGACCCACTCTTTAGCTTCAGCACCTTCAATAGACGAGAGAAGAGAGTATTGACTTTTGACTTTATTGCGTCCTTCACCCGTGTAAGCATTCTCGTACACCACGACATCATCCAAGACAGCAATGTCACAATGCATTCCTGTGAGTGACGTAGTAAGCCCACCAGTGAAGATCGAAGGGTCTCTAACATTTTCTTTCTTCCTTAATGGATGGTCTAACATAATCTCTGAGTTAGTCCATCTAGTACGTTTACCTTCATCAGGGTTGACATGATCAGGCCAGTATCTCCTGTGAGTATCTGACGTAAGGATGCCCTTAATAAACCCTAATTGTTTCTCTGCAAGGTTAGCTGTAGCTGAGATATAAAGTATCCTCAGGGTAGGATCTTTGGTTAATTCCCATGCAACCCTGTAAGCTATTAGCCTTGACTTACCATGGTCACGAGGGAAGAGTAATAGTTGGTGAGACTTATGGTCTTCTCTTGTCCACCAATTACAGACATCTTCATGACACTGCCCTAGGACTTGCTCAGGTGATACCAACCTAATAAAAGTTACTAAGTCTTGTTCAGCTGCATCCCTGATTTGTTCTAATGTAGCCATTATATCACAGTTCTAAACATATGTCAAGATTAATTACTAGCCATCTTTTCAACTGATTCTCTAATGGCTTTAATGTTCTCATCCATACGACCAAGAGTTACAGCTTGACTTTGAACGATAGTCTCCAGAGATTCTAAACGAGTTTCATTACGAATAATATCTCTTGAGTTAGTATCTACGGCACTGTCTAAACTTGAAATATACCAGACAAGGGCTACTGTCTGTGCAACGATAGCCAGTACCAGAGTTACAGGTACTGACTTACTGAGATGCCAACTATCTTCCATGACACCCTCTAAGCTACGAAGACAGTCTTAGATGTGAAGTCCCGATTGTCAGATATACGGATGACAACATTACCTGATACATAACTTGAGACAGTTGCTCGATAATAGACTTCCTCTGCATCAAACCCTACACCCTCGTAGTTAGATGTGAAAGTATCAGCATCAAACCAGTCAGAGTTATTCCAGCTACGTTGTACTGTAACTGTAGCATCCCATGTACCAGAGATAGAAAGGTTGAAGTGACCAACTACCTGCAGAGAGGCTGTGCTTGCATTAGAGCTAATTGTTTCTGTTACAGCAACCATGATTACTCTCCCTCTGCCAAGTGTGCAGCATAAGCAGCCTTAACCGCATCACTGAATACTGGAGTACAGATCGCAGCAACATCAGCATCTTCTGCTGAGAGATCAGCATCAGGCATTACCACATGGCGGTGGAATGTACGGCTGATTTCTGTGCCATCCTCTGCAATGATCGTCGCAGTGCGTACTTGCACCGATGACCAATCACCTTGGTTAATTACTTCGATCTTGTCGTTTACTGTTGATTTAGTCAGTGCCATGTTTACCTCCTTGGCTGGACTGTCCACGCACTAGGCGCATTATCTCTCAATATACCTAATGGTCATAAGTAATTCGTCTAAATCTTGACCAGTCCCAGTTTTAGAAAACAGACAGGTTATACTCTGACCCTCGTCCACTCGAACAAGTTTTGCATCTGCATCTGTTATTAAACCAGTCAGATCAGTTACTGCAAAATCGTTAATATCAATGCCGCCAGTTACTTTTGTATTTGGAGATACAATAGCACTATCTGTTGCGCCATCTTGTGTGCGTTTGCGGAAGTTAAACGTCACATAGTCAGTGTCACTCTGTGTAACATCTGCATTTGTTGAACAAAGAATTTGATATGCGTAGCAATCTGTTGCCGCATGAAGCAAAGATTTTTCTACATTCATGCTTGCCGCAGTAACAGTTCCAACAAACACACTAGCCTGTTCTGCTTCTATGACTTCATCAATCCCACTAGACACACCACTCATATCGAAAGAGTTGTTAGATGCGTTTGTTATGCGGTTGCCTTTGACTTTAATTTTTGAGCCATTGGCACTTGTTTGAGTTTGCAGGCGCAAACCATCATAGCAATCATCAATAGTGTTCGATGATGCACTTCCTTGTGTTCCACGTTTGTCTAAATTCTCAAACCTTACTGCCGCACAATCATTACTTGTTGAAGTGTTGTTGATATAGTTACCATCAAACTTAACACTGTCAGCATATTCAGCACTGAAAACACCGCCTGTGCTGTTTTGGAAACTGTTGTTCGTGACTGTGATAAACATCCGAGAATATGTTTGAGCATCAGGATAAGTAGTCCAGTCATTCTGGGTATAAGCCAGAATAACCCATCTGTTTGATGCACCTGTTGGCGTAGTCATACCAGTGAAGCTGTTGCCATCAATGACAATGCCTTCACCTTCAGATAAAGAAATTTGGCCTACATTGCGGCAGTCATTTGCTGAGAATACAATGCCAAATGGAGATGCGCCAGTTGAGCCAGCACCGTTTCGATCACTATCTGAAACCCAGTTATTGCCGCAAGTTAAGAACGCAATGGTTGCTGAGTTAGCACATTCTCTAAACGTATTGCCTGTGACTGTAATGTTTTGAGGTGTCCACCAGACCTTGCTTGCACCAGTTTTGTGGTTTGCAAAAGTATCTGAGTTTAGCTTTCCGTTGATTGAGATTGTTCCAGTGCCAGTATTGCGAACCTTATTACCCGTTACTGTAATTTGTTTAGAACCGTTAATGTCTACGGCCTGACCTGTTGCAGAAGAACCGCCATAGAAAACATTGCCAGACACAACAGCACCAATACAGGCTTTGTCAAAGTCAATGGCCTCGTTAAATCCTCTAAACGAATTGCCAGTAATGTTTGTGTTGTTCGTGTAGATAGATTGATAGCCGCCAGAAATATTAGTGAACAGGTTATTTGTAATATCTACGCCATCACAGTTGTAGGTGGACATACTGTATCCACCCTTTGCTGACGAAGAGTGAAACTTACAGTTGGTTACTTTGAGGTTTGAACACCCAATAACAAGCAAGCCACGGGTATCTTCTGCACTGGCATTACCTGTTTTATCTACATCAAATGTCAAACCTTCGATCTTGAGATTTGTCACAGTAGTTGTGGATTTGTTCCCCATAATCCAGCTAAGATCGCCTGATAGATTTGTTGACACAAGTTTTAGTGTAGCATTTTCACCACGAAGATTTACACTACTGATGTTGGAGTTTAGCTCTAAAGCAATATGATTATACAGACCATCTGCATAGTTGTTATAATCAAGTTCTGTTGCCGTAGAGGGAGCATGAACAACATAAGTTCCATCTGGAAAGTAAAGTGTTTGACCAGAAGAAAGGGCATCAAGAGCAGCTTGTATTGCTGCCGTGTCATTAGTTGACCCATCGCCTAAAGCCCCATAATCCCTAACATTCAGGGCAGAGCCATCAATCATTCTGCTGTGTGCTTTTGTTAGGGCCATGTTATCCTCACGCAGTTAAGTAAGAGCCAGAAATATACAGCCCGTTATCATTAGAACCAGTATTTAAATTTGCTACAGTTAATGGTGTCGCAACAGTTGTTCCATTGGAATACAATGAAAGATATGTTTGACCGTCATTAACATGAGCAAAGTCTGGGCCGTTTGTTACAAAGTCAGCTTTGTATCCGACAGATAATGCAGATGGGTATCCGTCACCAGAACTAGCAGAATATGGAAGACCAGAAATGCGAAGGTTTCCAGAGCCTCCACTTACACTGTCTGTTCTTAGCTGAAGAGAAATGAAAACCATGCGACCAATCTTAACATAGTAACCAGTTTGCTTGTCGTGTGTTACGGTTGGAGAAGATGTTGAAGCATCGTAGGAAGGCGTCCAGTTCCCTTCTTCATAATCCGAGAACAGTTCACTTGTGCCAGTGCCAGAGGTGGCAGAGAAGTCGATGCCGTTGCCAGAGGTTCCCATTACTAGGTTGCCATTAGCAATAGTTACATTACCAAGATAGTTAATAGAAAGCTGTGGTGTTCTGGCATCGTAGTTTCCATTACCAGAATAAAACTCAAGAACTGGATTATTACCACTGCCAGCAGCATAGGCTTTCATTCCACAATACTGAGGATCGGGTGAAGCAGAACTATCATTAGCCTTAAATGCCAAACCACCAATCAAGTTATTATTGGCAATAGCAGTGTCATCTCTACTTAAATAAAGCTGCGCACCTCCTGTGCTTTCAATCGTAGATGTTGCAGCATTTACTGTAAGAGCAGAATTTGTAGATAGACCGCCTTCAAGAGTAAGTGTGCCATCAACCTCAACATCGTTAAATGTTGGGTTTCTTCCAAAGATGCCGCCTTGCTGTTTGATAGTCATTGGATACCTCTCATTTAACTATGAATAACATATGCCACTGGCACACTGCCCGTAGCCGTTCCAGCAACAGAAACAAATGTAATTAAATCGCCAGATGAAGGCGTAAGATTTGATCCAGTGCCAGTAACAATATATGTGCCATTTTCTATTGTCGTATTTGCATCACCAACTTTGACAGAGAAAACATCACCCGATGCCGTGCCTGTAAATCTAGTAATAGTTGTTGCGCCAGTATTAGCAGTATGAAGTGTATTAACACCTCTAACATCTGGTGTTGTATCGCCATCCGTAATTGTTTGAACCGTATCAGTGCTGCCACCAGCCAAACTATTTCTATAAATTATTTTGCCATCCGTTGTGCCACTATCCGTTAAATCATTAAACACGTCCAAGCCATAGTTCCCATCAATAATGGAGTATTTATTGCCTTCATCTGCTCCAAGTGTTATTCGACCACCTGATTGAAACTGATTGTTTGAAATAACAATGCCTACATAACTTTGTGCATCAATGCTTTGAGTGCCAGCATCCGAAGCATTAAAGTTATTGTGACCAATGAAGCAGTTTGATGCTGTTAGAGGGCCAACTGTAGACCCTATTTGAATGTGTGACCCAAGACCAGTCCCACCTTCAAATGAACAATTTGTAATTTTGCAAAGATCCGTACCTAAAAATATATTTGCCGCCGATGTGCTGCCTTCAATAATACAATTCGATATTACATGCTCTGCGCCATTTAAAAATGCTACCTGATATGCGCCATCAGTAGTGCCATTATCTTTAATTGTTGAATTATCTAAAACAAATAGCTGTGGCCCTTGCCCAGATATAAAGTCATTTTCAACAATCAAACCCCTAGCATCAGAGTTTCTAATTTCACTTGCGTGGATTACAAAGTTTTGTGGGCGACCTAGACGCACACCCACATTGTTTGCAAAGTCAACCTTAACTCTCTCCATCTTGCCATTGAGAGGATAGTTTACTTTTAGCAGGTTTGTTTCTGCGCCAGAGGCGTTTCCTTTTAGTTGAATATCCCTAATCGTCCAGCCCCAGAATGTTCCACCACCAGAATAACCACAATCTAATGCAACGCCTGACGATACATTAAAATCTAGTATAGTGCTTTCAGAACCTTCACCGATTACATGAACTTCTTTTTGCTGAACTGTTAGGCCAGATGTAATGATGTAAGTACCTACAGGAAAAAAGATTGGCTTTTTTAAAACTTCACATTCATCAATCGCAGCCTGAATAGCCGCAGTGTCATCCGTCACGCCATCACCGACAGCACCGAAGTCTTTGACCGATACAGTCTCTTGCAGCTTGGTAAGTACTGTACGATTGACAGAACCTGTACCACCCTGTGTGTAGTTTATATTAGCTGCATCTTCTGCACCGAAGTCTAGGGTACGGGAGACAACAATCTCAATACCTGCATTAAGAGGAGGTGCCTCTGAGAACGTAAGAGTTGTTCCTGAAATACTATAACCAGCTTTGTTCTGGTACACACCGTCAATATATACTTGAGCATTATCTTTAATAAATGCTTGGTATCCTGTAGAAAAAGCTACAGTACTTCCATCTCCCGTATGAGAAATAG
>Ga0208644_1000320_pt1 | contig 38360 bp, 46 predicted proteins | sample VirMetDEL_Nov_18_FD_184517 | JGI IMG/M metagenome (GOLD analysis project Ga0208644, IMG submission 184517) | Aqueous microbial communities from the Delaware River and Bay under freshwater to marine salinity gradient to study organic matter... | ecosystem: Environmental > Aquatic > Marine >...
AGTTCAATGGCGACATCCGCTATGACCAGCTGGCGGATGCCCGCAAGATGATCCGCGAGAATCCGTCCTCGCGACGCATCATCGTCACCGCCTGGAACCCGCTGCAGACTGCGTACATGGTACTGCCCCCGTGCCACATCATGTTCCAGTTCCACGTGATGGGCGGGGGGCTGCACATGACGGTCTACATGCGGTCGGTTGACCTGTGCCTTGGCCTGCCGAGCGACGTGGTGCTGTACTACGCGCTGCTGGTCATCATGGCGCACGATACCGACTTGCCCGTCGGCTCGCTGACGTTCTCGTTTGGCAATGCCCACGTGTATGTGGAGCATCTCAAGCAGTTGCCGGAACAGCTCAGCCGGCCGGTGCTCGAGGCCCCTGACTACGGCGTGGTCAGCACCAACGAGCACGGCTCCCCAATCACCAGCTTCATCGACCAGTTCACCCCCAGCAACATCCTGATTTCCAACTACGAACCTGCGGAGAAAATGACCTATGCCCTTCTCGCGTAACGTGCAGCACGACATCTCGCGGTTTCAAACCGCGGTGCTCAACAACCAGTTCCCCCACAAGCCGCGGCTGCTGTCGCCGAAGTCCATGTCGGACCAGCTGTCCCGCCTGGTGGAGGAGGTGGACGAAGTGCGCAGCGCGGTGCACGACGACAAGCTCACCGACCTGAACAAGATGATCGACATCACGGATGGGCTGATCGACCTGATGTACTTCGCCGCCGGCTGGCTGCACCAGATGGGTGTCCCCTTCAACAACGCCTGGGAAATCGTGCACAAGGCCAACATGCAGAAAGTGGCGGGGCGCACGAACCGTGACCAGGACAACGATGCCGCCAAGCCCGCCGGTTGGGTCGACCCCAAGCTCGAGCTGGCGCGCATGATCGCGGAGCTGCACAAGTGAGCCGCGCCAAGGACTGGGACGGCGTCATGCTCGCCATGGCATTCAGCATGGCGCGCATGGCAACGTGCTGCAAGCTGAGCGTGGGGTGCATCCTGACCGATCGCACTGGTCGCGTGCTGAGCGCAGGGGTCAACGGGCCGGCGTCGGGGCGGCAGCACTGCACCGGCCAGTTAGGGGACCCCTTCGACATGTGCTACAAGCACTGCCAAGCAACGCATGCCGAGTCCAACGCGATCATCTCTTGCCACGCCCCTGCGCGCTACATCCGTACCTGCTACACGACCTGGTCTCCGTGCGTGCACTGCTGCAAGCAGTTGATCCAGACGGGCTGCACGCGCATCGTCTTTGCCCACGAGTCCCAGGAGCACGAGGAGGCGCGCGAATTCTGGATGCGCAGGGCCGGTGCGGAGAATCGGTCGTGGGAAAGGTTCGTTTCGAGCGCACCCTGAGCGCGATACGGCCGCACGAAAGATGCGCACATCGCGACGAAAGTGATTCGGCGCGTACGTACATACGTGCTAAAATGACTCGTGCGATGTGCGCAACTGTACGAAATACCTAAAGGAGACTGCCATGGCCAGAGAAATCGATCAGCTGATCCGCGAGCTGGGACAAAACGGTTGGACAGCTGAAAGGACAAGGGGTCAGCATTACAAGCTGACCCACTCGTCTAGGCTGATTTACTTCTGCTCGGGCACAGCCAGCGACCGCCGCGCCATCAAGAACATCAGGGCGGACATCGCACGGCTGCTGACACGCGGCTACGTCAAGGGCTCAAGCCGGTAGTTACTTGCTCACGCCCTTGGCTTTCTCGAAGGTGCGCAGGCCACCAATGCCCAGCATGCCGGTGATGACGACCCACATCAGGTCCATGTTGATCGACGGCGGGGATGGCCACCCCTTCGAGGCGCCGTACCACACGAGCAGCGGTTGGATCACGGTGGCGTAGAGAAAGCCCACCGCGCCGAACCAGCCGAACGCGGGACGCCAGCCGGCAACCCAGATCGAGGGATGCGCGGCTTCCTTGGCGTTGATTTCCAGCTGCGAGAGAACTTGCTGAAGTTCCCCCGCCGCAGCTAGTTTGACCAGTTCCATCTCGGCCTTTTGCTGCTCCTCTTTGTTGGGCAGAAAGCGCCCGATGAGATCCTTACCGAATTCCAGGATGGGTGCGAGCAGGAGTGGGTTCATGCGATTCCCTTCACATAGGTGGTCGGTTGGCCGGGGGTGAAGACGGCGGTCAGCACCATCTGACGCATGGCGGGGTGGAAGCTGATGTGCACCCACGTACCTTCGTAGATCAACTGGTCGAACTTGAAGCTGCCGTTGATGATTTCCTCGCACACCTCCTTGGGGGTGTAGCCCTGGGCGGTGAAGTCGATGCACCAGCCAGACGAATGGCCATTGGTGCGCCCCGTGCCGCCCACCAGGCGGTCGACTTCAGGGGAGCGGTACCAGCTCGAGACGATGATCGGCGCGCCAAGCGCGTCGCGCACCAGCTCGAGATGCTCGGCCGCCAACTTCATGTTGACCAGCGTCTGCTCGTCGGGCTGGTTGTCAAGCCCGTGGCGCGCCGCCGTCTGGCTGACGGTTGCCTCCTGCAGACTGAAGTGCTTCGACAGTTCGCTCATTGCGCAATCCCTTATGACAGGTAGTACAACACACACGCGGTCAGCACCCACAGCACCACCGCCGCCAGCACCGCCTCGCGCCACGCAGCAGACTGATACACGATCCGACACCACGCTGCGGCAGCGGTCAGCGCGCCCGCGAGGATCATCACCTTGAAGGGCATCACCATCGCAGGGGAAAACCCGACGCGGTTGTACAACTCGCGGCTGATGCGCCCGGTGCCGTACAGGATATTTTCCCCGACATCTGCGGCGAGCAGGAGGACGAGCGCCGCCCACAGCAGATGCTTGTCCGGGTCGAACTCACCGCGGAACACGATGCGAGTCAGCGATGATCCGAAGCGCCACACAGCGAGGCCCGCCATCACGACGACCGGGACGTAGATCGCATTGAGGAAGATGTGCTCGATGTTCATTTTCTCGTCTTCACCTCATTCGATACGGAACAGGTCAGGCGTTGCAGCGCGCATTGCAACCGCTGGTCCGCCTCCTTGCGCGACACGCGCGGGCTTCGCCTGTCCTCCTGCGGCTCACGTGCCGCACTCGTGCGTCGGTCGAATACCCACTTGCGTAGCCACCCAATCAAGGTTGCCTCCTAGTGCGATCCAGTTCGGTCAACGCATCCTCGATGCGCTCGAACGTCGTCTTACGTTCCTCGACTGACTTCGCGAGCGCGGTGATAGCTTCCGCAAGTTCAAGCTTCGCCTTGATGTCGTTGTCGTAGCGATCGAGGATGAACTTGCCGAGGTAGAACGCGAGTACCCACCCGAGCGCGAGTGGCCCGTACGTTGTCAGAAGAGAAGTGAGTGCGGGGTCCATCGTTCAGCCCTTGTCGTTGTCGGCAAATGGACGGAACGACAGATGGCACGCTTGCGACCCGACGTACACCTCTGCCTGGTCGATGAACTTCTTGTAGTTGTCGGAGTCCACGCCGTACAACTTGAAACCGCAGTAGCCTGACTTGCGCATGAAGTCCGGCCAGCGCCACGCGACGAACACCATCACGGGTAGCCGTGCGCGGATGACTTTACGCGGCGGCTTTGCGGGATCGAACCACGTCCCGCCAATGATGTCGAGGAAGTCTCCGCGATAAACGCGCACGACGAAACGCCGCCCGCCCGGTTCTAGCACCGGATCGGTGAGCGGGCGCTCGGGGTCGTTGCGGTAGATGACATCGACGTTCACTTGAGGAGCCTCGCACGCCGCTCTGCCTGCGCCGCCTTGTGCGCCGCGATGCGCGCGGTGTCGCCGTCGAGCAGCGCGCGGATTGCCTTCATGTCGGCCATGTCCATCTCGTGCTGCACCGTGGAGTTGTGCCGCGCCTTCGCGTCCGCCTCCAACACCGCCGCGTCGTGCAGCGATTCCAGCGCGGGCAGCGCGTCGCCCGCGAGTTCGACCTCGCCCTCGGCCAGCGTGTAGCCATCCGGCACGAAGCGCAGATCGCTCGCGCGGCCGTTGACCTTCTTGTAAACGATCATCACTGACCTCCGATTGGCAGGGTGAAGCTCAGCGCATACACGCTCAGAGACGCAGAGGACACAGATCCTCCGTTCGTGAGTTGGTAAATGATGTTCTGCCCTTCGTTCGGGAGCCATCCCGCTACGCTATCTAAGTCCGTGTCGGAACCGAATCCGCAGTACGGATGCGCGGTGAGGATGGCCTGTCCAGTCACGATCTTCAGCGCGGCGGTGCTCTGCGCGGCACCGGCGCCAGACACCAGCGTATGCTCTGCCTCGACTTGCACCAAGCCAGCTATGGAAGGGACAAACGACGTGGTTGCAATGTTTGCTTCCGACGTACTTGATCCACCAGAGAGCAGCGTTTGCCTTTCGACGTACTGGACTACATTGCCAAACTGCCGATACGGGATGAAGTTGCTGCTCCCGTTGTTGCGAACGGCCGTCACCAGCGCCTTGAACGTGTAGCCGCTCGGGAGCGTCGGTGCGCTCGCCGACGTGCTGGCGACACCGCACACGGTTCCGTCCGCCTTCGCCAGCACCCACCCGTAGTACCAAGTGTTCGACGCCTCCGATCCGGTGTCGAGGCCGTTCGCGCCGGACACCGCCATGTCCACCGTGACGCTGACGTTGCGTAGCTTCATCGAGAAGCCGCCCGCATCGGTCACGATCAGCTCGTCCGCCGTGATGTCGAACTTGCTGTTCGGCGTCGCGGAGTTGGTGCGCGCGGCGATGTTGCGCCCGACCGCCGAGGGCGTCCCGCTGCTGGCCGAGTAGATCAGTTGCAGCTTCGTGCCGTCGTGCGAGACGAACACGTATGTCGTCGTCGTTCCGGCAGTCGGGTTCGGCTGCGGCACAACCGCGCTGTTGACCCCGACGTAGTTCGACCCGAAGGTGATCGTGCGCCCCCCGGTGCCGTCCTGCGTGACGTTCAGGATGTAGGTTCGCCCGCGCTTCTGCCCCGAGGGGTTGTCGAGCGTGCGGTTGCCACCGATAGTCCAATTGCCGACGTGCGCGGTCGCCACGCTCCAGGCGACGTTTGCGCCGTCCGTGAGCGTCTGCGCCGTGCTGGCGGCGATCTTGGGGTCGGTGACGGCATCCGCGTCGATCTGCGACGTGCCGACCGTATCCAGCATGGCCAAGTCACCCAGGCCAAGCTGCCCCACAGCAGCGGCTACCGACGCAGCCATGGTAAAGGGCGCCATGGCGGAGGACACAGCCCCCGTGTTCATCCGCCACCGAGCAGAGGTGGCGTCGTACACCAGGCGCACCGACATGTCGGGGCCCAGCACTAGGTCCGCCGGCAGCGCGAAGCGGTTGGCGGCGGTGGAGGACGCGTCATCGTCCTTGAGCGTCAACGTGGTGGAGCCGATGTAGTGGATGTCGATCACGCGCCCCGTCGTGCCACCGGCAAGGCCGGTCAGATTACGCGCGGCGTCCGTATCCAGGCGCAGCATGGACGCGGTGCTGAAGTTGGCCGGAGCGTAGTCGTTCTGGTTGGACGTGATCTGCGCCGGCGACAACGGCGTGAGCCTGTAGCTGAACAGGGTCACGCCATTGTCGGAGAAGTTGAGCTGCTCCACGCTGCCGACGGATGCCGACCAGTTGTCCGCACTGTTGCGGAAGAAGCCGTTATTGGCGTCGCTGGAGAATTGCACCCCAGGGGACGCGGCGCTGCCGTCCACGATCTTGAGAGCGGCGGTCATCGCGCCACGCCCGCCGCGATCCAACGAATTGGTAAGCTCGTTGGCCAGATCGTCGCGGGTATCGTTTTCGTCCGCGGAATCGATCGTCGTGTTGGTGACGACAGGCGGGTTGGGTAGCGAGTAAACACCCGAAGAGTTGCGGGGCATGTCGTCTCCTATTGCGCTTCAAGCGCCGCTTCACGGCCGGCAATCGCGCCAGCCTCGTTGATGGAACCCGCACGACGGGTGAGCAGGTCGGCAAGACGTTGCTGAATGCCAAGGCGACCGGTCAGTGCGCCCTGGCCAGTCTTGGTGCCCAGCAGCGTGTGTGCCAGGATGCCCATGGGAATGCTTGCAGGCCCCACAAGCGCCGACGACCCCGTCAGTAGTGCGGTCCTTGCCGCGGCACCCAGACCGCCTGGGTCCTTGGTGATGAGCGGCTCCGCCATGGCGGCAAGGTGCCGCATCTCTTCATCGCCGCGCTTGATGGCTACGCGACCCAGTTGCTCGGGGGTGAACTCCCCGCGGGAGCCGGCCTTGTTGGCCGCCGCGTCCAGTGTGCTGAGCCGGGCATACGGCGCACGTAGGTCGTTCAGCTCCTGGCCCACGCGAGGGAAGCGGCGGGAAATGAAGTTGTACACCTCGTCGGCGGCGGAGGTCAGCGCTCCGCCCTTCACGTTCTCGTCGATCAGATCCGAGCGCTGCGCCTTGTTACCCAGTTGACGCAGGTCGGATTGCGCGCGGAACAGTGCCGGCACGTCCATGGTGGGCGGCAGCAGCCCGGTAGCCGGGTCCTTGGCACGACCATAGATGTGGGCCTCGATCAGATTGCGGGCTTGCTGCCGTGCGGCCTCTGTCATGCCGCGGGCGGGGTCCAGCACTATGGTGTCGAGGGCACGCTTGAGCACTGCGGTGGGCCGGATGGCGCGGCCACCGAGAAGCTGGTCGTACCTGTGACCCACATCGGTGTGCACCTGGTCCAGCATGTCGGCAAACGTACGATCGCCAGCACGCGCAGGCATCGGCACGCCCGCGTTCTCCGTCATTTCGCGGAGAGGCATGTCGCGGAAGCCGGCGCGAGCGGCGTCGCGCTGGGCCTTGACACCGGCGCCAAGACCTGGAACGCTGGCGGCGGACTCCTCCACAAACCGCACAAGGCGACCCGCCCAGGAATTCGGATCGGCGGCCATGCCTGCGGTGAGCGGCACGCCACCTTGCATGAGGGCGTCGGAGTCGGCGTGGTGCACTGACCGCAACGGATTGGCAAGACGGCTGAGCACGCGGGACAGGACCTGCTGCCCCACCGCGCCGCCAACGGCACCGATGGCAGCGGACTTGGCGTGGTCGGTGGGCGCGGTCATGGCACCACCCGCGGCACCTGTGCCCATGGCCGCGATTACGGGGCGCACTGCACGCTGCGCCATTGGGAGGAACTGCGCCGCCTTGAGCCCCACGCCGCCAATACCTGCGGTGCCAGCCACGTCGCCGACCAGTTCACCCGCGAAGCCCGCTGCGCCCTTTGCGTCGCTGCGCATCTGCTTGGCGGCATCGGGCATGCGCTCGATGTACTGCGAAACAGGGTTGTCACCGCCACCCAACGTGCGCACCAGCGCACGCGGCGCAGCGGTTTGCAAGTTGATGATGTTGCTGCCAAGGCTGCCGACGGAACCAACCACGCCCTTGGCAAAGTTGCCCCCTGCCTCCAGCACCTTGTCGCCCATGGTCTGCGGCGGGGGGAGTGCGCTGATGCGACGGGCGAGCTCCGTCGCGCCTTCCGCGTCGCCGGCTGCATCGGCGTTGCGGAGTGCTTGCACGAGTTGTTCGCGGGTGGCCGCCATGCTACCTCCGCTGCGGCTGGGAGTACTTGCGCACCAGCTCGTCGTCGCTCATCTGGCCCACGGGACGCGGAGCCGGAGCCGGAGCCGGAGCCGGAGCCGGAGCCGGAGCCGGAGCTGGCGCACCAGGTGCAGCATGCGGCGCAGAGCCAGGCGCTTGCGCGCCAACCATACGGGACAGCGGGTAACCCGACTCGAGCTCTTTCAGGATGGTGTTGTACTCCAGGCGGAACCCGTCGAGCTTGGTCTGGATGACCTCCGGGGAGTCCACCCTGATGTCGGGGATGAACGGGCGAAGACGCGGCATCTCGCCGACAGTCACCGCAGCGCCGGACCGATCGTGGATCTTCATGCTCGAGAGGTTGGCAACGCCTGCACGCACCGCTGCGCCCTGCGCTCCACCGCCCCACGACTCGGGCAGGTACTGCGAGACAAAGCCGGGCACCAAGCCCATTGCACCCACCGCGGCGGGATTACCAGCCACCTGTGACTTCACGATGTCCACCTGGGCATTGCCGGCACGCGCCCCGTGCAGCGCCTTTGCGTCTGCCGCGGACGGCTCGACATTCTTACCGCCGACACGACCCGTGTACGGGGTGATGGCACCGTCGCGACCTTGCACGTGCATGCCGCTCTTGCTATGCAGCAGCAACGGTTGACCGAAGGTGGGGGACTGCGGATCGGTGTCGGTACCGGCGTAGCTGTAGGAGCCCTTCTCCTGGCCAGCGCCCATTGCGCTGATGGCCATGCGAAGCATGCGGCGCTCCTCCGCCGATTGACGGTCGCGCTCCCAACGCGCTTGCGCATCGGCAGCAGCCTTCTCCAGGGCAGAGAGGTCGCGGTTGGTGGCCTCGAGACGACGGTTCTCGACGTAACCCGGCATGTAGGAGAACGTGCCAGTGGTCTCGTCGAATGCACCATGCTCCGTGTACTTCGGCTTGACAGACTCCATCGCACGCTTGAGCATGGGCTCCGACATGTTCATGACGGCGCGGTCATTGGAAATGGCGCCCAGCTGACCAAGCGTGCTCATACGCTTGAGTTCCGCGGAACGACGCGCCTGCTCCTCCGGCGAGTACATCTGCGTGGGAAGCGGCTGCGCAAGCAGCGCATCCCGCGTCTGACGCAGTTGCGTCAGGCGGGCGGCGTACGGGTCACGGTAATCGGCCATTGCCCCTCCTTACCACTCGATGGGAAGCCCGTCACCCGTTGCAGGGCTTGCCGGCATCGCAGGCTGCGCAGCACCCTGCGCCGCGTTGAAGAAACTGCCACGGTTTGCCCGCTGCATCTCCCGCAGCTTGTCCTTCGCCGACTTGTTCTTGGCGTACATGCTGCCGCCCATGTAGCCCTGCACGCCCTTTCCCAAGGCGTACGCCGCACCCCCTAGGGCGGTGGTGGGGCCGCGGTTGAACTCCATGGCGCCCTTGGTCAGCGAGTCGGCCATCGCGATTTGCTTGTCCAGGTCGCGCCCCTCGTCTTCGGCGGTGGAAAGTTGCAGCATTGCCTGCAGCAACTCGGGCGGCACCGGTTTGTTGGGATCGAAAGTTCCGTTTGCCATCACAGGCCTCCGTAGTTGACCATCAGGTAGCCGCTCTGGTGCTTGCTCACCAGGTGCGGTGCCACCTCAAGCAGTTCTTGCGCCATCACGCCGCGCTCGCGCCGGCCGAAGATGTCGTACTCGTAGATGCCAACACCGATCGGGTGCTCACCGACCTTGACAATGTTAGACTTCAGGCGCACATCCGAGAATGCACCCATACCGTAGAGCGACGCACCCGCGCCGGCCAGCGATCCGAGCCCGCCCCACAGACCGGAGTTGGCCTGCTGGTTTGCTTGGAATGCGCCCATGTTGTAGTTGCCCATTGCCGTTGCTGCGCCAAGGTAATTGGGCGCCTGCGCGGCGTTGGACCCCGGCACGAACGACGGCATTTGCGGGGGCTGGACCTGCTGGCCAGACACGAGCGCGTTCATCTCGTTCAGGCTCTGCACGCGGCGGCCCTGCTCTTCGGCAATGGCCTGCCCACGGTTGGTGTTCTGCCAGCCCGCCGCACCCTGCGCGGCGCTCAATGCGGCGTTGCCGGCTTGCTGCGACTGCATGTCTTGGCCGAATGCCTGCTGTTGCTGGCCAAGCAGCATGCTTTGCATGCGTGCCTGTTCCGCGCCGCCGGCTTCGACGGCATTGAAGCGCTCACGAGACTGCTGGTCACCCAGTTGTTGTTGGGCGAACTTCCACGCTTCGGAACCCGGCGTCAGGCCCTGGTTCGCCAGCTTCACGTCCAGCGACGACTGTTGCCGGTTGTGAATGGGTTGCATGCGATCGAACGCCGCCTGCTCAAAGCGCTGGCGGTCGGCAGAGAAATTGGCCGCATTCGTGGTCTGCGTGGTCTGCGCGGGAGCGGACGTATCCCACTGCGACGTGGCAGGGCCGGTCTCGCGGGCGGGCATGCCGGCGGTGCTGAACGGCTGCGCCAGGTCATTGCCCACGCGCCCCATGGTGCTGTTGGCAAGGTCGCTGCGACCGCGGGTCATGGCCACCTGGGAATCCAGCGCCCCCTGCAGCTGCGGGGTCAGCGACTGGTTCTGCTGCCATGTGGTTACGGCCTGGCCGGTGGCCGGATCGGTGCCAGCGGCTGACTGCCATGTCGTGCTGCCCCACGGCGTGAACTGGTTCGGCCTGCTGGCAAAGTTCTGCTGCGTGGCGATTTCCTTGGACGCGGCCGACTGTTCCGCCGCGGCGCCACGGTAGTCGGGCGCAGGCGGGGGCGAACTGTCCTTGCCACCGCCCTCGAGCGTAAGCAGGCGACCGCCCATGCTGCGGAATGCCCTTTCGGGCAGTATGCCGAAGTGCGGGTTGAGCCTCATGCAGACTTCCTCCGTACGTACTCGCCGGCATTGAGCCAGCGGCAATCTTCGCGGGCCATCTTCAGGATGTACAGCGGCACGCCATCATCCCAGCCATTGGCAAGGCAATCATAGTCTTGGAATCCCATCTTGCGATCGAACCGCAACGCCCTGTGGTTATTTCCAGCCACCGCCGCGAACAGATATTTTACACCGACCTGGACGAATGGGTAACGGAAAGTTTCGCGAATCAGTTCACGGCTAACCCAGTTTCCATCGCCCGCCGTATGGATCCATGCCACGTTGCCCATGAACCCGTTAAAGCCCACCACGCCGATGAGTTTACCATCGGCGTTGGTACGACCGAGCGCTTGGAAATCCGCGCTCGGAGCAATATGCACCTTGTGCTCATGCAGAAACCTCCACAGAGCTTCTTTGAGAGCGTCGGTGTTGGACACGACGATCACATCAAACCTCCTGGAATGTAGATCAGTTTCCAGCTGGTGAAGATGGTACCAGGCAGCGCAATCACCGACATGCGCAGTGAGCAGTAGGCGCCGAGGCCATCGGCGCCCAACCATGCAAAGAACGCCGCATCGGCGTCGCTCCAGATTGCCGTGTCCCACACACCAGTATCCCACAGATCACCCTGGTCTCCGGTGAACGACGGTGTACCGGCGGTTCCGCGCGTAGCCCATTCGGTATTGACCTGCGCACGTACGGCGGGGGCTGATGCGGACTGAAACATGGGCATGATGAGCTGCGGCCGCTTCAGCGCCACCGGATTGTCGGGATCGGTGGCATAGGCGGTTTGTATATCACCAACAACGGATGCGCCCACCGTGCCATCGTAAAGTTCATCATCCGTATTGGCGGTGAATGCCTGGCCCACCTTTCCGCCCAGCATGCCAAAGTAAAGCTCGCCGTCCAACTGCTCCATGCACACCATGGGTATCTTGGAGAACGTGCTCCATGCTGTACCCAGCATGGAGAAAATGTACTGCTTGGAAGAAACACCATTGTTGCGCGGAGTAGCAATGATGACAGACTGCTCAGCAATGTGCGGCAAGATCTGCCAGTAGCGCTGACCACGAGTGGCTTTGACGTCTGCGCCAACCACTTCGCCGTAGCGGTAAGCGGGGGTGTCATTGACGCTTTGCGGGTCGATAAGCCCGCGCGCAGACATGAGCTTGGACAGGTACTCCACACCGCGTTCCGTTACGATGCCGACGTCTCCGCCTTGCTTTGAGAAAAACCTGCGACCCTCCGGCACAATGCCGAGATACCACGTGCCCGCAAGGCTAAACGTGTCGGCGCCTGCAGGATCGGTGCCTTCGTAGATCAGCACATCGCCCGACGTGCTGATGATTACAAGCTTGTCGTCTACGCCGTCGCCGCTGTCTACGGTCCACGAAGTGATGCCCGCAATGGCGCCGCCATGCTTGAACAGCGGCCCGAAGTCAAACAGCGTACTGTTACCGGTGATGGCGTTGACGTCCAGATAAAACGCCTGGGTGGTATTGCTGCGCACAAACCACAGCCTGTTCTTCCACGACGTCACGTAATCGAAGTCGGCTGCGTAGGCTGCACCATCACCCGTGATGCCTGCAGTGCGGCTGACCCATCCGCCAACCGCATCGTAGGTGGCATATCCGTAGCCACCAGAGCATGCGCACAGGTAGCTGGCAGCAGAGTTGGTGAAGTTCACGTAGCTGAACTCACCGGGCTGATCTTGACCAGACGCGGTAAGCACAGCTGACGGAGTGGTGGCCTCATCGGACCTATCCGTTACATCGTAGATTTTCTCATCGGACGCGCAGGCGAACAGCTTATTGCCATAGGCAGAGCTGCCAGGGGACGGGCGGTATGCCATCAGCGTATTGACGTCAGCCTCGGTGCCAATACCGCCGATGTTAGTGGTCCACCGTTTGTACCCACCGCGAAGCTCGTTGCCGTAACGACGCACCCACCAGTTATTGAGAATGGTAGCGGTAAGCGGATCCTGCGCCGTCAGCGGTGACGTCGCGTTCAGCCCTTTGGTGGGGGCTGGGAAGATGGCCGCCTTGTTGATCTGCGTCTGCGACGCAGTGCGGGTCGGGCTCTTCCGTGTGATGGGGGTCGGCTTGAGCGGCATCAGCTACCGTAGCCCGTATCGGGCACAGAGGTGTAGCCATTGATGAGCGGCACGCCAGGGCGACGTCCGACATTGAGCACCGGCGCGCTGCCGGTATTCACGCCCACACGCGAATTGTAGGCAATAATGAAGTCGCGCGTGGCGGCCTCCGAATCGAAGCCCTTCCACTCGAGGTACTTGGCGCGGCCCAGCAGCGTGATGAGGTTCGTGTCCAGCACGAACGTATCGCCGTTCTTATCCGCCTGGTCCTTGTACAGGGTGGCGTCATCGGCGTCGATCACCTGCCCGCGGGACAGGTACATGTAATCGAAGTCGACCGCGCTGTCCGGGGCGTTCATGAAGATGAGCTGGTCGCCGCGAAGCTGCCAGGTCAGCTGCATGAGAGTACCGACGTTCCTGACCGTGTAGGCCATCCACGACTGGTTGCTGATCGGGCCGGCCGCGGGAAGCTGCGAGCTGGAATCCCACTGCGACTGGTCGATGAACTTGTAGAAATCGTCGGGCAGGTCGAACGCGGTTTCCTGTTCGCCTGGCGTGCCGGCGACCACGGACAGCGACGTCTTGATCGTCAGGTCCTGCCAATCGTACATGGTCAGGAGCTCCAGAAGCCCGTTGTTCACGGCCGCGCCCATCTGGAGTACGGCGGAGTCCGTAGACCCCGCCGGATCTGCGGGAATGGGATGCCCTACCATCCGAGCAATCTGCTGGATGATGTCCCCGTACGTGCTGACGGAAATGGTGTAGGGCATCCCGACTCCTTACTTCTTGCGCTGCGCTGCGCGCAGTTCCTCGATGATCTTCGCCTGGTCCTGGATCGCCGCCTGCATTGCGGCGATGTCGCTGTCGCGCTTCTGGAGCTCGGCCTGCACCTTACGGAGCGGCTCCGCGTCCTTGGCCGCGGCCAGGAAGGCCTCCGCGCGCTGCTTGAGCTGGGTGGCACCCGGCAGCTTCTGGCAGATGTCATCGCGGAGCACCGCCATGTGCTCCACCGTGCGCACGCCGAAGTAGCGGAACTCCTCGACCTGCGACAGGCTCAGAATGCCCCACGCTTCGAGCGGGGTGCCGACCAGGCCTTCGTTGTCGTGGTTTTTCTTCCAGTGCTCGTACTGCTGGGCGAAGCGCGCCTTGTCGGTGTTGGTCACCGGGCGCAGGATGATGTTGTTCCGGTCGCCCGGCACCATGATGTTGATGTACTCGACGTCCTCGAAGACGGGCCGTCCCGCCTCCTGGGACTTCTCGCCGTTCTGCTTCGCCTTGACGAAGAACCTCACCGCGAGGCGCTCGTCGCCCTGCCGGGGCTTTACGAAGTCATTCACATCGAAGTCTGCTGTTTGCATATCGTGCTCCTAAGCCTTAGTCAAACCAGCTGCCGACCTCGACCCCGGTCGGCGTGGGGATTACTTCTGCCAGAACAGCGTGACGTTGATGGACCCGCTCACCAGCGTCATGTAGCAGTCCGAGGTGAACTCGCCCGGGAACCAGTGGAACCCGATGGCGGGGGTGATGCTGCCCGACTTCGCGGTTCCGCCGGAACCGCCGTCCTTGAAGTTGATGATGCCGGACGAAGTGCTGTTGACGTAGAAACCGACCAGCTTGGCCGGTACGCCGGAGGGCGACACCTGACCCGAAGCGGCCAGGTTGGTCATCGAATTGCCGGGGTTCATCATGCCTGTTCCCTCATGACATAGAAAATGGACGAGATGGACTCCTCTTCCGAATGCAGGATGCGGAAGCCCATATTCCTGAACTGCTGCGCCCACCACAAGTGCGGGCGCACCGTCAGATGCAACGAGTGGCCGGCCATGGCGCCCATGTTGTCATGCACGGTACTGACCTGGAAGAAGCATTTGCCGACGCATGCCATGATGTTGTGTATGGCGCTCTGCACCTGCTCGGTGGGGAGGTGCTCGAGCACGTCGGCGCAGTACCCGAAGTCTGCCTTGACGTGCATGGGCAGCGTCAGGTCCGCCTGCGTAAACGGCAGGTCCACGCCAGGGTCGCGTGAGTTTTCGGTGAAGTCCACCAGGTGCACCTCGAAGCCAGCGGCAGCAAGCTTCACGCCAGCGCGACCGGTGCCGCACCCGAAGTCGATCAGGGACCCGCGACGCTCCGCCACCAGGTCGAGGAACACGGGCACGACATTCTCGCCAGGAGCGAGCTCACGGTATTCGGGGTGGTTCCACATTTCCGAGTACTTGACGGCTTCGGCCACCTTGTCCGGATTGTGGTACATGTCGGGCAGCAGTCCGTAACCATGCACGTGCAGCTCCACGCCCAGCGCTTTGAGGTCTGCGCTGGTACGCTGAAACTTCTCGGCCTGCATTTTCATGGTCAACGAGCACAGATACGTCTTGCCATTGAAATCCACGTAGGCGCACGGATCGCCATCGTTGATCTTCTGGTGAATGGCGTGGGACGAGTCGCCCTCGTGTGACGAGTCATACCCGAAGCAGTGCATCTCGCGGTAGCCCATGGCATAAGCCACGCATAGCGCGGTATTGCCCACGGACGCTGCGCCTCCAATCAGCGCGTACTCGGGATAGTCGTCGGGGAATAGCTCCTCGGTCTGTGGCCCCACATCCAGCTGCCACAGGACTGCATCGGGTACCGCATCGAACAGTGCGGGGTGAACTTGCGACGCAAACAGATGCGTACCGGCCGGCCCGATCAGAGACTTGGTTTCGATGCGGGCATCCAGAATAACTTGGTAATCCACGTAGATACCGTGGAGCGCCAGGAAATTTGCGCAGTTGTTGAGGGCGAACACCGTATGGCCGGCCTTGGCCATTTCGCGGATCTTTTCCAGATCCTTCTTGATGCTTGGACCGGAGCCGCACATAATGGCGACACCGCAGTGGGCGGGGGCGGCGGTCAGCCACTTGTTCGGCCGACGAGAGTTGGCGCGGATCTGCTCGAACAGCACCTCGTCGTCGGTGTTGCAGACGACATTGATGGGCAGCACCAGGGGCATGGACGCTCCCGGGTTCTGGTGCTTCATCTTGAGGTTGTGGTACGGAAGCAGCACTCGCATCTCCTGAAAAAATCCCGGAAGCGCCCCCGCGCTCCCGGGTAAGGCCCTGCGAGGAGTCTTACGTGACGCGACCCTGCTTGGTCGGGCGCTGCAGCATGACGCGCACCGTGGTGCGGCTCGCGGCCGCGCTCGCCACGGCAGCCACGGCGGCACCGTCGATTTCCTTGCCCGAGCCGGTGCCGGCGATCAGGCCGGTGGTGAGCACGCCGACCGCGGCACCCGCCGCGAGCGAGATGGTGCACGTCTTCTTGACCGTCGCCACGCCGCCGATCTGGTACCAGCCGTACTGGCTGGCGACGTTCGCCGACATGGCGATCGCGATCGGGCGGGGGATGTTGCCACCGACCGCGCAGAGCGTGGTCTGGTACGTGCTCGGGTCGTAGGTCACCACCGAGCCGACCGCCGTGCTGGCGACGCCGAGCAGGTAGATGAACTCGCCCTCGCCCTGGGACGTGCCGCCCTGGGACTGCGACGAGGTCGACGGCGTGGCACCGTCGTCGACGCCGCGGACGATCGTGCCGAGCGCGTGGTTCTGGGTGGTGCTGGTGACGTTGAGCGGTTGGGCCCCGATGTAGGGCGAGCTGAGCTTGTAGGTCATGGATGTCTCCTGGCTGAGTACGGTTGGGTTGTGGAACGAGGCCGGTCGCCCTAGTGTTCCGGCCTCGAATCCATCAGCTCGAGATGAGGCGGCCGTGCTTGGCCTGGTTGTTGCAGGTCAGCGCCCCGGCCCAGGCCAGGATGGCGACCTCGGCGTCCTGGTTCACCGCGTAGCGGCGGTTCGGGCTCAGCGGCACCATGTTCCGCTTCGAGTGCGGGCGGTACTTGATGTGCTTCGTGTTGAGGAAGTACATCGTCTTGGTCGTCGCGCCCGACCCGTACGCGGTCGACGGGTAGTACAGGCCGCCGTCGAGCACCACGTCCGCCGTCATGAACTGGACGGTGTTGAAGCCGAGCTTCGCCTTGTTGCCGTCGGTGAAGCGCTGCTGGCTCTGGAGCGACGCCATGTACAGGCCCCACATGAACTGGTCCGCGATGATGAGGTCCGGCGCATCGCGGCCCTGCACGAGCAGGGACCAGATGTAGTTCATGTAGCCCTGGATGGTTGCCGAGGTCATTGCCGCCGGGTTGTAGCAGGCGGGGCGCCAGAACGACCAGGTGGCGCGATCGATCGAGCCGTACGTGCCGGTGTCGACGCGGTTGTTGGTCGGCGAGGCGTCGACCGGGACGATGCCGTCCAGGCCGATGATCTGCTTGCCGCCGGAACCCGTGCCGTCGCCGTAGAAGGCGGCGGCCATCAGGTTCTCCATCGTCGACTCGGCGACCGTGAGGCGCTGGTCGAGCAGGTCCATCATCTGCTGCGGCCCCGCGTTCTGCAGCTCCTCGAGGCCGGAGATGACCACCGGCACCGCGGCCTGCTTGAGGTTGAAGCGCGCGGCCGAGATGACGTCCTGGGCCGCGACCGGCAACAGGTCGTAGCCGCTGTACCATCCGGCGTTCGAGTTCTCCGCGAACGAGATCTCCTCGAAGATCTCGCTGCCGCCGTCCACGTTCTTCACGTTGCCGCGCGCCTTGATCCACGCGAGGCCGGCGTTGTTGTTGGTGACGTTGTCCTGGACGACCTTGGTGCGGTTCTCGATCGTGGTCGCCACGATGTCGGTGACGGTGGGGAATGCCATGGAACACCTCCGGTGAATGAGATTATGGTTTTGTCTCGTTCAGCGGTGGGCCATCGGGCTCCGCATGCCGCCAGGACCAGCGGCACTACAACCATGCTTCCTACCCTTAGCTTTCGGGCCGCGGGTAGGTGGAGCACAGACCATCATAACGCGCTGTTTGCGCGTTGTAAATACTTTCAGCCCTGCAACTGCGCGACCGCCGCCTCGATCGATTCGCGAACCGACGACGGCGCTTCGTTGGCACCACCTCCGGTCTGGCGCGGGGTGGAATCGGTGATCGACCCCGCTGCCCTGCGCTTCGCGTCGAGCGCGGCCTTGGCCTCACGAGCATGCGCGGCCGCCTTGCGTTGCGTCATGATCTTGGAGATTTCGGGATGGAGCATTGCCGCTTTCTCGTACGCGTCCTTGAGCGTGACCTTCTGCCCACGCGACGCCGCCATGCGCATGATGTCGGCGATGTCGAGGCGCAGGTCGTCGAGGAATTCCGCCTCCGGCGTGCTGGCAAACGCCTCGAGTTCGGCCATAGCGTCCTGCTCCACGCGCTCCTGCGTCTGCTGGTGGCTGCTGGACAGGAACGCAAGAATTTGGTCGACGCGCGGATCCGCGGGCGGCTGACCGCCCTGCATCTGGCCCTGCGGCATGGGGCGACCCTGCACCGCGCCGGCAAGCGCGGCATCCAGCATGGTGATGTCCACCCCGTACTGCATGATTGCCGCGGCCACGGCATTGGCCTTCTCCTGCGGCGCACCGCTGCGCAGCATGGTGGCGGTCTTCATGTAGTCGCCGAACGTCTTGATCGGATCGCCACCCTCGAGGGCGATGATGTGCTGGAACGGTGCCGCGGTCTGCATGAAGCGCTCCGCGAATTGGCGCGCTTGCGCCGACTCCTGCAACGCCACGGACACCTCGCGCTCACGGCGCATGACCTCCTGCTGCACCTCGGCGGGCACCGCGCTCCACTTCTCGCGGACCTCGGGGCGCCACGACGCCGGACCACGCGGCTGGCGGGCGGGCGTGTCGGTCAGGCCCTTACCGGTCGCGAGCTCCTGCGGAGCGGCACCGTTGGCGGGTTGCTCGACGGTGGGAGCGGCACCGTTGGTGGCATCGGCCTTGGCACGCGAAGCGAGTCCGGAGTTGGCATCGGCCGCGGCATCGGGCTTGGTCGCGGGCTGCCCGGAATCCGACGGCGTATCCGGCGAAACGGCGCCCGCCTGATCGCCGCCTTCCTTTTCGAGGCTGGCCATGGCGTTGGCGATGGAGTCACGGACGTTCTCCTGCTGTGCTTGCTGTTCGATCGGCATTTGGTTTATTCCTTTTCAAGACGGGGTTTGTAGCCCGCTGCCACTTTGCGGTAAGCTTCCTCGAGCGCGGGGCGGCGCGTGGGGTCCACCCCTTGCCTTGATTCCACCCGGCGCTTTTCCGCGGTACGCCAGGTTTCCTTGAAATCGTCCGTCGTCGTGAGGCCGTGGGCCCGCATATACTCGCGGTGCGACGAGCGCGAATTGAACCTGGGGTCACCCATGTCCTGGTACTCGCGATCATTCCACAGCAGTCCGTTGTGCTTCGCGGAGTCACGCTGCGGAATCTCCATTCCAGGCGTAACCTCGACCAGCTCACCGTTGATCTGCACCCAGCTGCGACGCGCCATGTTGACTTCCTTTTATGGTGTTGGCAACGCGGTCTCGGGCGGACGTCCCGGACCCCCTTGTCCCGGCGGCAATTGTACGCCGGGCGCGGTGAATCCGCCGCTCATGGCTGCGGTCTCCACCTTGATCTGCTCGGCCTTGGCCACGGCTTGCGCAGCGGAGGCATTGTCCTTGTTGTCCTTCGGCGTGGGCGTGGGCGGCGCCTTGGGCATGGCCAATTGCGCGGTGAGCGCGGCGATGGCCTGGTCCAGCACACCCTCGATCTGCTTGCCTGCGCGGAACCCGGTCGCCGCCCACTGCAGCATCTGCATGAGGAACGGGCCCGCACCGGGGTTCTGCTGCACCAGCGGCATGCTCATGGTAATGAACTGCGACATCGCCTGCAGGAAATCGATGCGCTCCTGCTTCTCCGCGTTCCAGTCGGGCGACGACACCGAGTCGGCGTTGATGGTCAGGCGCATGGCCATCTGGTTGCCGCTTTTAAGCAACTGGATGGCCTGTTGCACGTAGGGCTGGTCGGCTTCCGGAAGCATGGCCGCCTGCGAGCGTTCCATGATGGTCTCCGGTTGCCAGTGATTGCAGATGATTTCCGCCCGCGTGCGAGTGTTGGTGGTGAGGAAGTCTGCCACCTCGGTTTGCACACGCTGCATGCGAGCCGATCCGTACTGCGCCTTGAGCTGCTGGGCGGTCGCCGTTTCCGATGCCACAGATTGGCCGCGCATGATGTCGGACAGGCCGAGGATCTCGTACACCTCCTGCATCAGCGCCTGCTTGCGGGTAGTCATCTGCGTGAGCGCCGACACGATAGCATCGAGCGGCATCCAGTCGATGGCACCCTTGATGCCGCCCTTCTCGGCGAACATTGCCCAGTTGTCCACCGGGATCAGCTCGTTCGTGTTCGCCTGGGAAATCATGCGCTTCACGCCGTCCGCGGACTTGTCGTACACGCCCACGACACGCAGCGCCTCGGTAAGAAGGCGCATGCGCGCAGACAGCATGTTCAGTTCCTGGTACTGGTCTTGCACCATGGCGTAGTCCGACCGCGGTAGATACGCGTTGGACAGACAGGTAGCCATCAGCGGCCGCTTGCAGGGGTAGAAGCCTTGCAGGCGAAGCGGGTCGTACTCCATGTCGAGGATGACCTTGGCGCCCTTGGAGTACCAGAACACGCTTTTGGTTTCCAGGTGCCACAACTCGTACACCTCGGCAAGCGGCTCGGGACTCACGCGCATCGGATCGTCGTAGGTCGAGCCCTTGTTGGAGTTCTTGTAGCTGAGTTCCTTGGCGATCACCTCGCCGAACCTGGCGATGCACTTGGCCTTGCTCATGTACGTGCGACGCCCGACCCAGGTGCGCTTCTCCCAGGTCTTGCACGGCGAGTAGAGGAAGTCCTCCCACCGCACGTAGTCGAGCGGCACCTGCTCGTCCGCGATCACGGTATTGGTGTACGCAGGCGCAAGCTCCTCGTTGGTCTCCGGGTCGACGATGGCCTCCACCATCTCCTCGGTAGCGGAGAATTCGTACCGCGGCCACGCCTGCCCGAGGCCCACCACGAAGCGGTCCTTGATGGCTTCGCGATACACATGGTCGGGGGAGTCGTCCAGGTTCTTCAGCTCGAACTTGAAAATGCGCTCAAGGATGAGCGCCGCAACACGGGCGACGTCGTCCTTCTGGTCGAGGTGCGTGCGATCGACTTCCGGCGCCGGGAGTTTGGCGTACACCGCCGACAATAGCACCTGCACGTTTGCCCAGAACACGTTGAAGCGGGCCGAGTCGTTGGTGGACTCGTCGCTGCCCTCGCTTTGCGCAAGGTACTCGCGCTCCACAGTTCGCGACCTGGTGTGGAAGCGCTGCATCCACTTCTTGGATGCTTGCACTTCCTTCTCCCAGTAGTCTGCCCAGTCCGAGGGCGAGCGCTGCTCGGGGGCGATGTCGTAGGCGGCTGGAGTCTGGTTGCTCATACGCGCGGTCCCCTGCGGCTTTCCCGTTCGGAGAACAGGTCTTCAAGGTTGTAGGCGTGGTGGTGGCCCTGCCGTGCGGTCTTTGGCGCGGGACTGTTCTTCTTGGCGGAACGATCCGCCCATGCCTTCACGTGCTGCTCCACGATGGTGGCGCCGTAGCTGAAACCGTCGCCACCGTGCGAAGCCCAGTTGTGCAGGGGTTCTTGCGAGAACACCTTGCGCTTATCGTCCCACGTGTAAGACCAGTCACGCAGGGCTGCAAGACCGGGTTTGCAGTTTGTCTTGTGGAAGCGTGCGTATTTGGCGACGACACGAGCGGCATTGATGCGATCGCGGATTTCCATGCGGGGCAGCACCCTGGCCCCGAAGCCGGCCTTGAGGAACTGTTCCAGCACAGAATGCTTGGTCGCAAACGTCTTGGCCTTGGCATCGTGCGGCAGATAGACGTTCTCGATGATCCACGGCGACGTCTGCAGGCGCGAGATCCAGTCTTCCGCGTCGAGTCCCGAATCCTCGTCGTAATCCACCAGCACGGGACCGTCGGGCCGAATTTGCCAGAACCACCAGGCCGCGGTATCACGGTAGCCGATGTCGCTTGACACGAACACGGGAGAACCGTCAGGATCGAACAGGTCGCCGTCAAGTACACGACCCTCGCGCTCTGCCTCTTCGATGTAGCTGCCCAGGATGGCGCCGACGTTGGCGGACGAGAACGAGCAGTAGAACTCCTGCTCCGCCAGCTCCTTCGGCATGCCCTCACGAATTTCCTTGTCCACGTCCTCGCGCGTGACGATACCGGTGTCGTCGATCGTCTTGATCGAGTAGAACCAGTCGTCGGAGGCTTCGGCAATTTCCTTGATGTCCCAGCCGTGATTGTAACCGCGAGGTGTGTAGATGAACCACGCCCAGCCGCCGTTTTCCAGCAAGATCGGGCGAACGTAGTCCCAGACACGGGGATCAGTCAGCGACCACTCGCTGAACACGACGCCCACCGGGTTAGAGCCCACCAGCGCATCGTAGCTGTCCGACCCGACAAGCTGGTACATGGAGCCGCACTTGAGCGGCATCTTCATCTCGGTGTTGTTCGGCTCGCCTTTGCGCAGGATGGGCGGCAGCGCCTGGTCCAGCAAGCGGTCGCCGGAACGGGTGAACGCGTCCCACACCACCTTCCGCGCCTGGCGCTGCGTCGGCAGCATGTGCCAGTAGAGACCTGGGCGCTGGTGCGCCATCTTGGCGATCTGGTGGATTGCCGTCGTGTCCTTGCCGGCACGGCGATGCCATACCGTACATGCGCGAGACCCCCCGCGATCGAAATAGGCCATCACCTCGTTCTGGTAGTCACGAGGCGTAAACCTGTTCGGGAGGATGATCTGCGTCATTCGCGCGGGATGTCCACGCCGCCGATGAAGCGGTTGGCCTGTCCGACGTCGCGGGCCTGCGTGGGATTCACGCGCGGATCTTTCTGCTTGAGCAGCTCTTCGATGAGGTGCATGTATTTCCTCACCTCGTAGTCGTGCGTGAGCACGCGGTTGCCGCGGATTTCCGCCAACCGCTCCACCGCCGAGCGCACGTTGCCCGCGTTGTCGCCCGACCCGAGGAACAGCCCCGAGTTCTCCATGTCGCCGGTGCCCATGCCGCGACCGCGGGTTGCCAGGTACTGCTCGGCTCCTTGCCGGTTCAGCATGTCGCGCGTCATGGTCTGGAACGCCGGGTGCATCGGCCCGTTCTTGAACCCCTTGAGCTGCGCGATTTCCTGCGGCGGGTTCTCGAGGAGGAACGCCAGGCGCTCCGCGTGCTGCGGGTACATCTCCGAAATGGTACGAATGTGCTCGGCATTGAGCGGACCGCGCAGAGGCGAGACCTTGCCGCCGCCTACGGTGATGCCCGCGGCGCGACGCATGACATCGTTGTTGCCGCCCATGAAGTCGGGGATCTGCAGCACCTCGTTGGCGCGTGCGACGGTGCCGTGCAATTCCGGCGCATGCTGCTCGATGGGGACACCGGCCTCGCGCCTTGCGCGTTGCCACGACAGGTACTCGGGTTTACCGAGCAGGTCGCGCACGTACGAGCGGGACACCGACTTGTCCAGCGGCGCGCGCAGCTCCATCGTCGCCGCCGGGAAGCCCTCGGGCGTGCGCAGCGACAGGATGTCACCCTTGCCCGCCAGCGCGTTGGCGATGTAGGAGGTGGCATCGCGCAGGTCGGAGCGAACAGGCTGGCCGGTCACGATGTCACGGGCGGGGACCCAACCGGGGTAGCCCCACTCCGGCTTGCCGTGCGCGACACCTGCGACGCAGTGGTCGCCGAGACACGTGTCGACGGACAGGCCGCGCTTGACCAGCTCGGGGTCTTGACCGCGCCCGTAGCGTAGCCACTTGCCGGCGTCCGTCTCGTGCAGCACGTCGCCCGGCGGATGTTCCGCGGTGATGCGTTGCGCCGCCTCGAGGCGCGCGTCGGCCGACTTGGCCTTGGTCTTCAGGCCACGCGCGTCGGCCTTGACCGTTGCCGCCAGCAGGGCGGGCACGTCCATGCGCGCCAGGTCACCCTCCGGAATGGTGCGCGCGAAGTCCCCCGCGTGTTGCAGGAAGCCCTGCAACCGCATGAACTCCGCCGCGCGGTTGCCCTCCGGACCCGCGCCGCGCAGGTGCCACACCTGCTCGCCTTCTCGCGCCATTGGCGCGATCATGCCGGCTTGCTCGTTCGGGTCATGGGGTTTGGCGCGCAGCAGCCTGTCCATGGCCTGCTCGTACGTCAGCTCGTCCGCGCCGCCCGGCAGCTTGACCTTGTTCGACGGGTCCTTGGACGTACCCATCTGACGGCTCAGGTACCGCGGAATCATGCGGTCGGCCCACTGATTCAGGGCATCGGACGGCGCCACGTCGCCGCCATAGCGCATCAGTTGCGACCGTAGCCAGTCGCCGGTGTGCGGCGTGAAGTGCCCGCCCGGCTCCTTGACCGCGTTCAGCTTCAGACCAGTGCCCTCCATGAAGCTGTCGATGCGGGGGAGCAGCGCCTCGCCCGCAGCCTCGCTCGCGTAGCGCGTCGCGCCAGGCCCAGGGCGGGACAGCTTGCCGACGCCGGGGACGAACGGCGGGATCTTGGACGACTCCAGCAGCTTGGCCAGGGCTTCGAGCTGCGACCGACCCGACGCAGTGCGCGGCTCGTAGGTCATCTGGCGGTGCGCTTCGCCCGCCGCGGTCTGCGCCTCGTCCGTACCCTCACGCGTTCCGATTTTGCGGGCACCCTTGGCCAGGCCCATCGCGGCGGCGATCGGCAGCGCCAGCGTACCGGAGCCCACGGTGCCCAGCACTTCGAGCGAACCGGCCAGATCCTTGAGAGGCTGCATGCAGGTCTCCTACTGTGGAGTGTTGTGCTGCGGCAAGATCGCGGGCGGGGTGGTGACCTCCTTCTGGTCTCCCCACTTCACCGGCGTTTGCGTGCCGTCCGCGGATTGCACGAGCACGGTCAGCGGTGCGCCATCCTTGCCGGTGATTTCCAGCGGGATCAACCGCGCCAGCGCCTGGACGAAGGTCCGCGCGTTCTGCGGGTCGTCCCGAACGAAACGCACAAGCCACGCCGCGCCACCCAGTTGGTCGAAGGCATCGCGGAAGATTGCCCGCAGTTCCTTCTTGACAATGGCAGGGTGCTCCGGCGCGTTGCCTTGCGGCGGCGTCGGAAGCTTGACTTTCTTTTTGGCGCGGGTAGCCATTCAGCCGCGATCGTATCGTAATCCGACGTTTGAGGGAACCGTTACGCGCGCGTATGTACGTATATGGAACACCATGCGCCGCCCGTTGCACGATGCGCTCCGGCGGCATAGGCTATCTAACTAGGGAGTCGTACGGTGACCGGGTTGCTATGCGCGACCGAACAATCGCTTGGGCCCGCTGTCGGCGAGGTCCACCCCCCTGGGGCCTGTTCTTGTTGGCCCACTGACTTGCTCGGCCGAGCGCAGAGGTGTTAGTGCCCACTAACTTGTCAGTAGCGCCGAGCGCGCAGACCTTCAGGTTGCGCTCGCGCGGCCGTGACGTTAGTGGCAACTAACTAAACCCGCGCGCAAAGCGCGTAGCACGCGGCGCCGCCGGGTAATGTTGGTGACCACTAGCGCTACGCCCTACGCGCACCGCGCGCCAGCCTTGTTAGTGACTACTAACTAGTAGGCTGCCGAGCGCGCTGCGCGCAGCTGCCTGCAATGTTAGTGGCCACTAACTTACCTGGCCGCGCCGAGTGCATAGCCGACATACGAAGTCGGCTATCTGGCTGCGCGCAGCTGCCGTTATGTTAGTGGCCACTAACCTATCGCTACGCGCGAAGGGCCGGGCTCGCATAGCGAAACTATCCAATAAACTTGTTTACAAGATGGGAATTATATGCTAGCCAAAATAACTCAGCATAGTGAAACAAATAACTATGTACAAACTAGTTAGGATGTGATCTAATAATATCGTCATCACAACGATGACACTGGATCTTAGGATCCAGAATCTTTGACAACCAGGAGCCACACCATGTCCGAGCAAGCCAAAGCCATTGCCTCGTCCAAAGTCGTCCAGCCGATGAAGTCCAAGGCCAAGACGCCCAAGTCCAAGCAGGTCAAGGACGCCGCGCCCAACTCGTGGGCCGAGAAGTACAAGGCGGGGACGATCGGCCGACTGATCGCGGAGGCGATCGTTGGCGGCAAGATGACCAACGAGCAGATCCTCGAGGCCGTGAAGAAGGAGAAGAAGGACGCCAAGACCACCTACGGGTGCGTCGCGTGGTACCGCAGCGCGGCCCGCAAGGCCGGCGTCATCAAGTAGCGCGAAGCCCAGAGACCGCAAGGTCTCTGGGCTTTGTCTTTTGCGCTCGGCGCGCGCTGCCATGTTAGTGACCACTAACGTATCGAGCTGCGCCGAGCGCATCGAGCCATGTTAGTGACCGCTCACGCTAGGCGCTCTGCCCGTCCACCCACCACTTATTAGGCAACCCAGCATGCCTCGGGCGGAGCGCGGATTCCGTACGGCCTCACACAACGCGCTCTGCGGCGCTGTCGGAGCGCGTCGCGCAGCGGGTTCCGCGGTTTGCGGGGTGCGATGGCCGGCCAGGCGCAGTGCGCGGGGCACAACGTTGGAAAACCGTGGCGCATACGTTGATGTTGCGCAAGTCGTTGATTTTATTAACTTTGTACCACGTTTGTACGTTTAAGCCACTTTTTCTCCTAAATTTATATATATATACACTATATCTAATTAGATATTATATATACATTCATTACTTTAATTGAATTTGATCAAAAAACGTATAAACGTGGTACATACGCAATGAAATCAGCCGCTTGCGCGACATCCAACGTATGCGCCGGCGCATACCTGAACCTGGTGCACCCTACAAAACGATAAACACTGGCATTCCATTTTTTACGATTTCGTGCTGCCTACAAAAAGATAAATAGCGTAACAAAAATTCCTTTTCGCAAAAAATGGAACGCGTCGGCGCATACCTTGGACAAAAAGATAAATTCAACGTGGTACCGAGGCAAAGCGCATCCCGCTGTGCGCAACTCGAAACGTTAGTGGCCGCTAACGTGCGGCGCGCGAAACGACGCCCGCCATCGGCGGCGTCCCACGATTTACATGGGCATTCTGGTCGCGATACACTGTTCGCGTCTTGCCCCGTAACCACTAGGAGACTACCACATGAACACTTTGAATATGCGGCTGCGCGCCGCGCTCCGCAACCCGCTGGTGCAGTCCCACATCCACTCCGCCGTCAGCGTCACGCTGTTCTCGTTCATCGGCACCTGCCTGGCCCTGTGGGTGATGCGATGAGCGGCCGGGGGCGTAGGCTCAAGACCAGGCTGCCGGTGGGAAGGCTCCCCCGCTACAGCGTCACGCTGTACCCGTACCCCGACAAGACGGTGCGCGTGACGCACGACGGCTGCACGCTCAAGTCGATCGTGACCTTCTTCGTCGACTCGTGGGGCATCACCGATCGGGAGCTCCATGCGATCGTGCAGCTCCCCGCGGGCGCGCAGTTCCGCTGCAGCGTCATGACGGTGCGGAGGACGCGATGAGCGAACCCGTGCTGCAAGACGAGGTCAAGGTGCTGACCGCGGCGCAGCTCCAGGCCACGCGCGCCGTGCACTGCATGTACGGCATGCTGATCGGCGTGGGGACGGGGGTGTCGCTGACCCTTGCGCTGTTCATCCTCACCGGCCTGAAGGTGTGCTGATGGACCGCGACAACTGGGTGCTGACCATCATGCTGCTGCTTGTGGTGCTGTGCGAAGCGGCAGAGCGCTGGCTGAACTGAAGGAGGACCGCATGAACATCTTCTATCTGGACGACGACCCGCGCAAGGCGGCGCGCTACGCCTGCGACAAGCACGTGGTCAAGATGATACTCGAGACGGCGCAGCTGCTGTCCACTGCGCACCACGTGCTCGACGGCTACAAGCTCGGCATCTACAACCCGACGCACCAGAACCACCCGTCGGCCGTGTGGGTGCGCCAGTCGCACCGCCACTATATGTGGCTGTACGAGTACTGGGGCCATCTGCACGACGAGTGGGCGTACCGTTGGCGCCACGCGCGCATCCACAAGTCGGTGGCGCAGTGCCGCAGCGTGCTGATCCATCTCCCGCGCCAAATACCCACAGGCGGCTTCGTACAGCCCCCGCTCTGCATGCCGCCGCAGTTCCATGTGCCAAACGCGGTGTCCGCCTACCGTGACTACTATGTGTGGGAGAAGCGGCGCATCGCGACCTGGACTCGGCGCTCCATTCCCAAGTGGTACAGCTCAAGGCTGGCCAAGGTCGGCCCCATTTTCCTCAAGCGCCACAACTCTGCATCGGAGGTGTCATGAGCCGCAGCGCAAAGCGCGCCGCGCAGACCCGCGCGTTCTACCGGTGGGAGGACGAGAACATCCCCACCGGCGTGTGGCTGCGTTCCCGTGACGAGGCGCAGCGCATCGCGCAAGAGGTGTGGCGCTGGGCGCGTAGCCAACCGCGCTATGCCAAGCGTGCGCGCCTCTGGCGGGTGCCGACGATCCACTTCGGGCCGGGCGTGTTGCAGGCAGGTCGCATGCTGTCGTACTGCGAAGGGCACCTGAAGATCGTGCTCTCGCCGTCGCAGCGCAACATGGCGGTGCTGCTCCACGAACTGGTGCACGCGCTTGGCCCGCACACGCACGGCAAGCGGTTCCAGGAACTGTACATGAGCATGACCATTCAGTTCTTGGTCTGACTGACAGATACTGCCGGCCGTATGTGCTCCCTCTGCGCGACGGTCGGTCGTATAATGTTCGCTCCCCGTAACTCCTTGATTCTAAAGGACAACCATGCATAACACCCGGAGCCACCCGTAATGGCCAGGGCGCGACAGGTAGTGGTCGACATCTCGGATCAACCGGCCGAGTTCTGGCCATCCATTGATCCCGCGGCGCAGCGTTTCATGGAGGAGGATCTTGCACGAAGCGGATTACGGGCCGCGGACATGCAAGCCTCCCCAGTTGAACACGAACAGCGCCGCGGGATGCCGGCGTACCTGATCCCGTACGATGACACGTACTGGCGGATCCGCTTCAAGGTACCTGCCGACTACCCCTACGGAAAGTACAAGGCCCCTAAGGGCTCAGGGGCCAGGCTCTATGTGCCAAGGGGCACGTCGCTGGAAGCGTATCGCGCGGAGGGCGTGAAGTACATCACGGAGGGCGAGAAGAAAGCCACCAAACTGCGCAAGCGATACAAGGTGCCTGTCGTCGGCATCTCCGGCTGCTGGATGTGGGGGCATCGCGTAAGGGGCGAGCGCGCGCTGATCCCCGAACTGCAAGACTCGATCAAGGCCGGCGACCACATCGTCTACATCGCGGATCGCGACATCCTGGACCCCAAGAAGCTGGACATTGGCAAGGCGGCACGGTCGCTAATGCACATCATGCAGACCCTGATGAACTGCACGTTCCAGGTGATGCTGCCACCCGACCCGTACAAGGGGGTGGACGACTGGCTTGCCGTACGGCCCGATGACACGCTCGAGGAGATGGACGAGCTCGACCTCGAGTCGTACGAGTGGTTCCCGCTCAAGATGCTGCAGTCGTCCGGCATCAGCTTCAAGCCTGACAAGGACGGTAATGTCCTCAGCTACAAGCAGGCCATACCCAACTACCTGAACACGGAGTTGTTCGCCCAGCTGATCTACACGAACAACCCAGGCATCGTGACACTGGACAAATACCGTGGGTACATTGTGCGTGGCAAAGAGGTCGGCGCGTCAAGTGTCATCGGCGAGATGATGGCCGGCATCAACCAGTACTTCCCCGAGTACAAACTCCTGAAGGAAGGGGTCCAGAACTACCTGCTGAAGTATTGCATGGACGCGGGCGCTGCCAACTGCGTCAAGGACCACATCGAGAACGTCACGTGGGACGGCATTCCCCGTCTGAATGACTGGTTGCCGCACACCATGGTACTGGGGGAGGCCACCGATCGCAGGTTCGCAGAGCAGGTGGGACGCGCGCTGATCTGCGCTATGTACTCTCGAATCATGAACCCGGGTTGCCAGCAAGACTTCATGTTCATACTGGTAGGTGACCAGGGCATCGGCAAGTCGCAGTTCTTCCGCACGCTGGGGATGTTCCCCGACCACTCCGGCTATCAAGCCGTGACCGTATCGCAATTGGGTACCATCGACTACACCATGGGCCTTGCGCTCAAGCGGGCGGTGGTACTGGACGTCGACGACCTGGAGAACATGCGGCGCGGAGACCAGGGCGAGCTCAAGTCGTTCATCACCCGCGTGACGGATGCATGGCGCGAGATCTACACCACCCGCATGGTGGAGGAGCCAAGGGGCTTTGTGCTGACCGGGTCGACAAACAACCGCAAGATCCTTGATGACATGACAGGCAACAGGCGCTACCTTACCCTGGATGTGCGTGACATCCGTGGCGTGAAAGGTGAACGCGCCTGGGGGCCAGGGCTGCGCGATCAACTGTTGGCGGAGTGCCACGCGCGATGGGATGAGCTCAAGGACAACTGGTGGAACATCGACATCCAGGTCATCAACACCAACAACGCCATGTTCGCGGTGGACGACGCCGTCCTGAGCGCTATCGAGGAGATGGTTGAGAACGACAAGCTGCTGGTAATGCCAAATGGCATGCGCGCCATTACGCCGACGGCCATCTCAAGGTGGCTGAACGACCCGCGCATCAGCGCTACGGCCATCGGTATCAAGCTATCACGCATTGCGTTTACCAAATTCAGGTCGTTTGAAGTGGGGTCACGGCTCAGCATTCGCACCGCGCTGCTGGACGACCAGTCCGACGAAATACAACGCCTGTTCAGGCCAGCAAACAAAGTGGAGCGCACATGGGTCTATTCGATAAAGTCTTCCCTTCCGACGCCGACGATGCCAGTGCCGACGCCAATCAAGCGCGGACGGAAGTCAAGGACATGAAGCTCAAGAAGTACGTATACCTGCATCTCGATGGGTGCGGCAGTCCGGCCTTTTCGCTAACCTATAAGCCCAAGCACGGTGAGATAATGCGTTCAGATGGCGCATTCCATTTGGACGGCAGGCCCATTGCCGGTGGCGATGCTATGGCATGCGACAGTTGCGGTGAACCCATTACACCGCGACTGCATTTCGTGATGCTTTCCAGGATTTACATGGAAGACCAGGGCGTAGTACAATGACGTTGTAGTCTATTACAAGGAGAAAATAAGACATGAGCAATGACCTGCAAAACCCGACGCCGACCACCATCGAAGAGCGTGACAAGGTGCACGAGTCGCTGGCCGAGGCGCTCGAGGCGCTGAAGGCCGAGCACCCGAAGGCCATGTTCACCGTGCAGGTGGCGACGGTCGACGTGCAACGGGGCGAGGGCTACGACGTCCTCACGCTGTTCTCCCACAAGGAAGTGCTTCCCATGTTCCTTCAGGCACTGGGCGACACCATCCTTACCATGACGCCGAAGCGCGACCGCAAGATCATCGCGCCCCACTAACCATGGCCGCCAAGAAAAAGCTGAGCCTCGGCGCTCAGATCGACGCGCTGTACTCCATGCGCGAGGACCGTCTCGAGGCGGCTCGCGCCGTCGACGAGATGAAGCGGAAGGAGCGTGAGCTCCGCAACCAGATCATGGAAAAACTCAAGGGCCTGAAGCTGCAGGGCTCCAAGGGGCAAACCGCCACGGTCTCGATCACCACGGACACGGAGCCCCGTGTGACGGACTGGAAGAAGTTCCACAAGTATCTCCTTAAGACGGGCGAGCTCGACCTGATGCAGCAACGCATCAGCTCGACCGCATGGCGCGAACGTGTCGCCAACGGGGTCCAGGTACCCGGCGTAGAGGGGGTGGAAGTTGAAGACCTGTCTCTGACCAAATCGACCAGGAGCTGAGAACCATGACCACGAAGGGCAATGCGGTGGTGAACCGTGAGGAAGAGCTGAAGCGTCAGATCGAGGCGCAGCAGCGCATGCTGGCTGGCATCACGACGTCGGCGAAGTTCATCTCGTTCAAGAACGGGAACATCAGCATCGACAAGAGGCTGATCCCCGGCAACAAGACCGAGGTGATCCCGCTGGCGTTCATGGGGGAGCGCGCCTACTTCGAGGGCGACTTCAACGCCGACCAGCGGCAGTCCCCGCTCTGCTACGCGTACGCGAGCGGCAACGAGGGCGAAGTGATGGAGCCGCACAAGGCGTCGCGCGACAAGCAGTCGGAGGCGTGCGAGGACTGCCCGCACAACCAGTGGGGCAGCGCCAAGCAGGGTCGCGGCAAGGCCTGTCGCGAGTCGGTGCGCGTGGCCGTGCTGCCGTTCGGCAAGGAGCTGGCCAAGCAGCAGGTGTGGCACCTGCGCATCCCCATCACCAGCGTTCCGAACTTCAAGGAGTACGCCGGCGAAATCCTCGGCATGGGCAAGGGGCTGCACGAGGCGGTGGCGGAGCTGTCCACTGTGCCGGACAACAAGACGATCTTCAAGGTGCAGTGGGCACCCAAGAAGGCGCTGACGGCGGCGGACCTCCCGATCGTCGACGCCAAGGCTGCCGCCGCGCAGCGTGGCATCGCGTTCGAGTACCCCAACTTCGACGACGAGGAGCAGGCGCCGGCCAGGACCGCCAAGCCTCTCAAGACGAAGGCTCGCAAGTAGCAGTAACGGGGCGCTTGTACAGGCCCCACCTTCAATGGGGGTGGCGGATCAAATGCCGGACACAGAGCGGGGACTGCCGCATGTATGGGCAACCAGCATGCCTGCAGGCCTGACAATGCCTGGAATGGACTGCCATCGTCGCGTACAGTGACCTAGATACCGCCACCCCCACCCCCGAGGAGTAATCTTGAAACGACCCCTGATTCTCGATTTCGAGACCAAGGCCATCGGGCCAAGGCCTCAGCACTATCCGCCGGAACCTGTCAGCTTTGCCTATAAGCTGGACAGCGATCGCGGGTTCCTGTCGTGGGGACACCACAGCGGCAATAACTCCACGCACGAGAAGGCGTACCGCAAGCTCAAAGGGCTGTACGCCAAGGCCGACTGCGTGGTGGCGCACAACGCGGGGTTCGACCGCGAAGTGTCAGAGGTGCACATGCACCTGGACCGTGACATACCATGGTACGACACCATGGTGATGGCATTCCTGCGCAACCCGTACGGCCAGCTCGGTCTCAAGCCGCTGGGCGAGAGCGTGCTAGGCATGCCGCCTGAAGAGCGGGACACGGTGCGCGACTGGCTGGTGCGCAACGGAGTGGTGCGGGCTACGCAGAAGGACTGGGGAGCGTACATCAGCCACGCGCCGGGCAATGTCGTGGAGCCTTACGCATTGGGCGACGTGGACCGTGCGGAGGGCCTGTTCCGCGCCCTGCTGCCGCAGGTGAACATCGACGCGGTGAACCGCGAGCGGTTGGTGACCCCCGTCGTCATCGACATGGAGCGTCATGGCGTGCGGCTTGACATGCCGGCGCTCGAGCGTGACACCAACGACGCGTTCCAGGCGCTAGAGGCCCTGGACAAAGCCATCCGCAAGAAGCTGGGCGACGTCGACATGGACAACGATGCCCAGATTGCGGCGGCGCTCGAGGCAAAGAACAAGCTCAAGCAGCCGCTGCCGTTGACGGAAGGCGGCGCCACCAGTGTCAACAAGCGGGCGCTGATTGAGTGCGTCAAGGACAAGCAGCTGCTGGGCGACATGCTGCTGCGCAACTCGCTGGCCACCTGCGTGCGTACCTTCATGCACCCGTGGCTGCAACAGGGGCGCATGAACGGCGGTCGCATGTACTTCCGGTTCAACCAGGTGCGCGGCGAAGGGGTTGGCGCCAAGACCGGCAGGATGTCGAGTTCGCCAAACATGATGAACGTGCCGTCCAACTGGGAGATGCTGAACAGCGTGTTCAAGGCCATCGGCTACACGCCCAAATTCCCGCTGCCGAACCTGCGCAAGTACATCCTCCCCGACGAAGGCCACGCGCTGATCGCTCTGGACTACTCGCAGCAGGAGATGCGCCTCTTCGCGCACTTCGAGGATGGTGCGCTGATGCGTGCGTACCAGAAAGATCCCAGGATCGATGCGCACGCCATGGTGGCGGAAATCTCAGGCCTGTCGCGCAAGGTGGCCAAAACCCTGAACTTCGCCGCGCTGTATGGCGCAGGACTGTCGGTGGTGATGCAGTGGCTGGACTGCACATACGAAGAGGCCTCCGACTTCAGGCGCCAGTACCGTGCGGCCCTGCCCGGGGTGAAAGACCTGAACGACTCCATCATGGCGGAGCTGCGTGCAGGCAGGCCAATCGAGACCATTGGCGGCCGTCAATACTACGCCGAGCCGCCTAAGTACATCAAGGGGCAGATGCGCTCCTTCGAGTACAAGCTCATGAACTACCTGATGCAAGGCTCGGCGGCGGACCAGACCAAGGAGGCGATGATCGCCTACCACTACTCGCCGAAGCGCCGCGGGCGTCTCATGTTCACGGTGCACGACGAGCTGGTCATCTCCGCGCCCAAGCAGCACGCGGCGGCGGAAGGGCAGTTGCTCAGGAAGTGCATGGAGCAGGCGTTTGCGCGTGACCTTGATGTGAAATTCCTTGTCGACATGGAGATTGGAGCTAACTATGGCGAAGTCTAGCGCCCCGCAGTTCACCGACCCCTGGGGCTGGTCGAAGCTGGATACGTACCGTGCATGTCCCGCGCAGTTCAAGTACAAGTTCATCGAGAAGCGGAAGGATCCGCCCGGTCCCGCCATGGCGCGCGGCACCGAAATCCACAACGCGCTCGAGATGTACGTGAACGGCTGGGCGCCAAACCAGCCGGAGGGCATCAACCCGTTCTGGAAAAAGCACCTCGAGCGGCTCAAGAAGCAGAGCCCGAAGACGGAAGCGTCGTGGGGCATCGACAAGGACTGGAAGCCGCTGAAGTCCTGGTTCGAGAAGGAGACATGGTGCCGCGCCAAGAGCGACGTGTACTACATCCGGGGCGACCTGCTCGTGCTGATCGACTTCAAGACTGGTAAGTACCGCGTGCCGTCCGACGACCAGAACAAGCTCTATGCCGCCGTTGGCGGGGCGATGTTCCCCATCGTGCAGCGGGTGCGCACCAGCTTCTGGTTCGTGGACCAGGCCGAGGTGCCGCACGAAGAGGTCTACAAGGCGGATGACCTCGAGCGCATGCGTGGCTACTTCAACAAGGAAGCGGCCAAGCTGTACAACGACAGGTCCTTCAAGCCAGCCCCCGGCAATGCCTGTCGCTACTGCCCGTTCTCGCGTCAGAAGAACGGCCCCTGCCAGTACTAAACCAAGGAGAAAACCATGTCCGAGCAAAGCAAAACCATGTCCGAGCAAAGCAAAACCATGTCCGAGCAAAGCAATTCGCGGTATGTTGGCAAAGCAGGGGCGCAGTCGGAGTTCCTGGAAAGGGCAATTCCGCCGGCACATGGGATCGCGGCGGCTAAGCAGGCATCCATACCCGCCGCCATGGGCCGTCTCAACGTCGCCATGAACTCCCTGTACCCCGTCATCGAGCGTCTGGAGGAGCAGCTGCGGCCGGCCTTGTCCGACCCCGGGCCGCACACCGGTATGAACACGCCTCCGCAGCCCTTCACCTGCGGGCTCGAGGACTGGATCAACAGCAAGACTGCGGAACTGCTCGCAAACATCGAGCACCTGGAGGCCATTGCCCGCCGCCTGGAGCTGTAGCAGGTGTCAATCCGCGAGAGCGCAATCGAGCGGAAGTCGATGGCGTGGGCCACGTCCCAAGGCGCACTTGTGCTCAAGGTGCAGGGCGCCAAGGGCTGGCCCGATCGGCTTATCCTCAAACCCAGCGGCAAGGTGATGTTCGTCGAGTTCAAGCGCCCTGGCCAAACGCCCAACGCGCTGCAGGCGCACATGCTGCAGGAAATCCGCAGGCGTGGCGTGCTTGCGTACTGGGCGCAGTCCTTTGCCGATTTCGTCAAAGCCTACGAGCAGGAGTACTAATGTTCACAGGAGTGGAGCGCAAAGTCTGGAAGCCGGCACCTCACCAGCGTAAAGGCATCAAGTGGCTGACGTCGCACCCGTCCGGCGCCCTCTTCTGGAAGCCAGGTTTGGGCAAGACGTCCACCACCTTCGAGGCTTTCGCGGATTTGCACAAGCGACGTCATGCCAAGCGCTTGCTGGTTATTGCGGGCCTGCGGGTGTGCATGGGGGTGTGGCGCCAGGAGCAGGCCAAGTGGGCAAACTGGGACCACTTCAAGATCGGCTTTGCGCACGGGCTTGGGCGCGAGGAGGTACTACTCGGGTCCGAGTACCACATAGTGCTGCTCAACTACGACGGCATCGCGTGGGCGGCACCCTACCTCGAGCCTGGCCTCTTTGACGTGGTGTGCTTTGACGAGCTCACCCGCATGAAGCACACCAGCACGCGGCGCTTCAAGCTGATGAAGCCGCTGCTTGGCAACTTCAAGTTCAGGTGGGGGCTGACTGGCTCCCCCGCACCCAACGGCCTGATGGACCTGTTCGGGCAGGTGATGACACTGGACGGCGGCGCACGCCTGGGTCGGTACATCACCCACTACCGCCTGCAGTTCTTCCACCAGAAGCCGTGGGACCAGTGGACGTGGTACCCCAATGAGGGTGCACATGACGAGATTACCAAGCGCCTGAAGAACCTGGCCTTCTACGTGGAAGAGAAAGTCATCAACAAGATGCCCACACTCACCAACGTGGTACTGAAGGCGGTGATGCCAAAGGAGGCAATGGCGCAGTACAAGAAGTTCGAGCGTGACTACATCATCAAGCTGAAGGAGGACAAGACGCTGACCGCCGCCACTGCCGCCGTGCTGGCGCTCAAGCTGCGGCAGTGCGCATCGGGCGCCGTGTATGGCGAGAATCGCGAGGTCATGCACATCCATGACGGCAAGCTGGACGTGCTTGAGGACCTGGTGGAGGAGCTGAACGGGGATCCGGTGTTGATCGGCGTGGGCTACCTGCACGAAGTCGAGGCTATCCGCAAGCGCCTTGGCACTAACATACCATATCTTGGCGGGGGCGTGTCGGCCAAGGAAATGGACAAGATCATCACGCGGTGGAATATGGGGTGGACGCCGGTGTTGCTGGCGCACCCCACATCCGTGGCGCACGGCCTCAACCTGCAAGCCGGTGGCTGTACCGTGGCGTGGTATTCGTTGACGGTCAATGCGGAAGAGCACATGCAGTTTGTGCGCAGGGTGTACCGCCAGGGGCAGAAGCGCAATGTCACTGTCTACTACATCGAGACCGAGGGTACCATCGACAAGTACCTGCACGACATGGTTGACTCGAAGGACCGCGTGGAATTCAATTTCCTGCGCGCATTAAAGGAGCACTTCCAGATTAAATAATTAAATCATGGATCAACGCGCGCAGCGACAGTACTTGCGCTAATATGTAATCGTTGCATCCCTAAGAGCGAATCACATGGCACGTAGAGCAAAGAAAAAAGTGGTTGCTGCAGTGGTTCCGGTCCATGTCCCCAAGATACACCTGGGCATGAACTACTACAGCAACTGCGTCATGGGCGTGAGCTTCACGCCTTTGGCAATCACGGCACTGCGCATCACCGCGCATGGCCTTGAGCAGGAGGTGTTCAGTTTGGGCGCTTTCGAACGGGAGTTCTACAGGGACCTCCTTGTCGAGGAGTGGAGCTCGCTGGTAAAGTTCCTGAAGGTCGCGCTGTCCAACGACGGCAACGATCACCTAGCTGTATTCACACTACAAGAGGGCTTCAACATGAAACTGAAAGAGCTGGACGGCAAGTCGATGGACGAACTGGTGTCGATGCACAACGAGCTGGCGAAGGCGAAAGGCGTCGCGGAGGTCAAGTCCTTCAAGACCCTCGAGGCCGGCCGCATCGCCGTGGTCAAGCTGGCGAACACCGCCACCAAGGGCGCGAAGACGAAGGAGGCCACGTCGGCCGCCAAGTCCGAGGGCAAGGGCGTCGAGGGCAGGCCGCGCAGCGGTGTCGGCGCGTTCGCCAAGGCCGAGCTGCTCAAGGGCGGCACCAACGCCGAGGTGCTCGAGCGCGTCAAGGCGCAGTTCCCGAACAACAGCACCACGGTGAGCTGCATCGCCTACTACCGCAACAAGCTGGTCAAGGACGGCCAGCTCGCCGGCGGTCGCAAGCCGAAGGCCGAGAAGACCCCGCCGGCCGAGGGCAAGAAGGACGACGCGAAGGGCAGGGGGGCCAGGGCCAAGAAGTAGGGCGCATGTCGCGCAGCACGGGGCGCCAGTATGGGCCCCGTTTTTCATGGCACTTCGGGAGATACACGATGCTCAAGCAAGAATTCATGGAGCTGGCCGAGCCTGTGGCGGAGCTGGTCGACAAGAAGCACCACGACTACAACAGCGCGGTCAAGCTCGAGACGTACTTCCCCTTTGGGGATAAATCCTACGTCCACATGCTGATGACCAAGGTCCTGCGCCTGGTCAATCTCGCGTACCAGAACGAGCAGGCGATCTTCGAGTCGATGGACGACAGCCTGGACGACCTCATCGCCTACGCCATCTTCTACCGCGCCTACCGCATGAAGCGCAGGGCGGAGCGCAACGAGCTGAAGCTCAAGACGGGCGGACCCCGTGGCGAATAACTGGGAAAAGGATTACCTTGCGCTCTGCGCAAACGTGTCCGCCAACGGATACAAGGAGCCGTCGCGCGTCGGCGGCACGTACGCCCTGCCCGGGCAGTCGCTGCGCATCGAAATGCCGCGGGGTAAGTTCCCGTTGCTGACCACGCGGAGGATGTTCTACAAGCCGGTGTTCGGCGAGCTGGCGGCCTTCCTGCGTGGCGCAACGCGCAATGGGCAGTTCATGAAGTACGGGTGCAACTACTGGACGGCCAATGCCCGTGCGGCGCACCCGCACCAGGGCTGGAAAGACGAGGACCTGCCGCTCGGCCCGATCTACGGCGCGCAGTGGCGGAAGTTCAACGGCGACATCCGCTACGACCAGCTGGCGGATGCCCGCAAGATGATCCGCGAGAATCCGTCCTCGCGACGCATCATCGTCACCGCCTGGAACCCGCTGCAGACTGCGTACATGGTACTGCCCCCGTGCCACATCATGTTCCAG
>Ga0208644_1000322_pt1 | contig 38268 bp, 35 predicted proteins | sample VirMetDEL_Nov_18_FD_184517 | JGI IMG/M metagenome (GOLD analysis project Ga0208644, IMG submission 184517) | Aqueous microbial communities from the Delaware River and Bay under freshwater to marine salinity gradient to study organic matter... | ecosystem: Environmental > Aquatic > Marine >...
GCAGCAGATGGAAAGTATTTCAGTGGCAAGGATAGAATTCCAGCATATATCTCAAACGGAGAATATGTAGTAAATGCGGCGGCGGTCAAGAAATATGGAATACCATTCTTCGACAAACTCAATGCCAAGAAGATGTCTATGGGAGGAATTCCTAGACTTGCCTACGGAGACTCAATAGATCGTGTTCTTGGTCGTCAGGGTAAGCACTCGGCTCCAGAAAAGGTTACGGAGGCATTGACTACACCAGAGATGAGACGACAGACAGCGGCTGGCGTAGAAAGACTTATTCAGATAGAAAATCGAAGAAGAAGAATGCTCGGTCTCCCTGAGATCAGAGTAACGCCGTCTCAGTTGAGATCTATGTCGCAACTAGACCTTGCACATATTGAACAAGAAGTTATTGGTGGTAGAAAGGTTTGGACTGGATCAAACCTGCTTCTAACTCCCGGCCTTGAAAATAATGCATGGGAACTGTTAACTGGTGAGAAAAGGCAGGCGAGAGGAATAGTTGTCCCAGCCTTACAAAGTCATGCCAGAACAACTGGTCAACAATCGGTACTTGAATCATTGCTAGTTAGAGATGCAGACGGAAGAGTAATTTCTGTTAGACAGCCTAGGACAGAAGCACAGATTCGCCTTGTATCTGGCGCTATGCCATCTATAGAGCAAGCCCTTCTGGACAATCCAAGAACAAGAAATTCTAAAACAACCACAACGTGGGCTCCACTATTAAGTTCGCTTTTTAGAGATAGGCTTCGTGGTCAGGCATCAATTTTTGGACCAGCACCCATCAGAGCAGATGTTTTTGCGGCAGAAACGCGCGCAGCGACAGCAGCAGGAAGGCCGGTTCCATCAATGGTCAGAAGAGCAGGAATTCCAGCCCTTCTTCATCGTAATGAAACTATTGTTCCAACTACATTAGTTGCTGAAGAGGGCGCCCATATTGACAAGGACGGAAATGTAACTCCTCTAAAGAGGGGTTCAGAAGAGAAAATGATGCGTAGCCAGATGATGGGCGGAATGGCAATGAATGCTGCGTTCATGGTCCCAATGGCCATTCAGGGCCTTGCTTCGGTAGGAAAAGTTTCTCAAGAAACAGCAAGCAATCTAACCATTCTTTCAACCGCTGTTACTGGAGCGATAATGGCTATGCAGATGATGCAGGTCATGGGTGGGATGGGCGGTGTCGGTGGAATCAAGGGCAAGATGTCTGGGATGGCTGGAGCAGTAGGGATGGGACGAAATGCCAATTTCTTGGGCCTTAGATCTGCCGCCGCAAGACTACCATCTGCCGCTCCATATGCTACGAGTAGGGCTGGAATGACTGCTGCACTTGGTGCTGGAAGAATTGGTTCAGCCGCTGCAATAGGCGGAAGAGCAATTCTTGGGGTTCTTGGTGGCCCCGTTGGAATTGCTCTTGCTCTTGGAACAACAGCGGCAATAATTGGATATCAGAAATATCAGGAGGCGGCTGAGAACGCAAGAAAGGTTGCGGTGAGTGCATTTACAGAACCAGCAAAGTCTGCTGAATACTTTGGAATTCAAGTTGGAAATGTTGCCAAGACAATAGAAAGTGCCAACTTCGCAAGAATGTCAAAGGATCTTGGTGGTATTGATCAAGCACTTAGAGATGCCGTAAAGGAGGACTACGCTGATCTCATCAAGAAGGTTTCTGAAGGATCTGTCACAAGTGGAGCGAGAAGTCTAGCCGATGCATTTAGGAACATGATAGCATCTGGAATGTCTGCCGAACAGGCAAAGGCGGCAGTGGAGGCGATATCTGTTGAGGCTGGTGTCACAGGTGGAGCAGCGTATGCTCAAGCAATCAAGGACAACCTGTTGAATGTCAACATGACTAGAGCAGAGGCAGTCAGGGAAATTCCAAAAGCGTTCGGAGTTGATCAAACATATATTGACAACCTCCAAAAAGAGTTGGACAATAAAGAAAAACAATTGGCAGAGGCAAGAGGAAGATCAGCACCATCAGTACCTCAGGGTTCCTCTGCCGACTGGCACGGTGGCGGCACTCAAGCCACCTTTACCGCAGCCACCGCAGCCACAAAAGAGATTTCAGATCTTCAAAGGAAAATTGCAGCACTCAATGATGAGATTGAAAGGGCTAAACAGTTAGACCCAGACCTATTCGTTCCAGCCGCTGAGGGAATTCTATTGGCATACTCAGAGGTTCCAAAAGAGGCAAAGCAGTCAATGGACGAACTCCTAGCGTCTGCCGAAAATTTGAGCAAAGAGTCCACTGGTATATTTAAGAACACTCAGGCAGAGGATATGAAGGATTCTATAGCCAAATGGATGGAAGCCAATAATCCAAATCAATGGGCTGCTGTGTCAAAAAGTATTGATACTGCTGATGAAGCGGCAATGGCCATGGCCCTATCGGTTGCTGGCATTCCACTGAGTGAGGCAGTGGTGGCTGGTGAGGGATTCAGCCTTGTGGTAGCAAGAGCATTGTATGAGGCAACGGCGGCGGCAGCCATTGCCGCTCAAGCAGTTCAAGATCTAATAGACAAGTTCAAAGAAGATTTGGGTGGAGACCTATCAGAAAAACTTGAAAAGGGTCAGGGCCGCTATGATCGTCTAGCAGAAGGTCTTTCTGGGTATCTTGAGAGAACATCAGAACGAAGAGATCAGATGGAGAAAGACTTCAAGACTGAACAAGAAGGAATACAAGAGTCAATAGAGGGTATGCAGGATCAGATAAAGGCCATAGACAAGGTTACAGAGGCTCGCCGCGAGCAGGCACAAGAAGTAATTGATGGTTTGGAAAAGGAAAGGGAGCAAATAGGCAAGTCCACCGACAAGTATCTTGAATCAATACGCAAGCGCTCTCAGGCTGACAACTTCTATGCCAACCAGCGCAAGGGCAATCTGTCTGCTCTTGGGAAACTTGCCTCTGGAGACGTGTTCGGGTTCCTCGTTGACCGCCAGCAGATGCAGGGCGAGGCCACTCAGTATGCCTATGACGAAGAGATTCGTAAGATTGAGGAGAATCGTGACGCGCAGGTTGAGGCCATAGACGATGCCATAGAGAAGAAGAATGAAGAAGTTAAAGAGTTTGAGAAGGCTCAGAAGCGAAAGACCGATGCAATTCAAGAAGAAATAGACAGGCAGCAAGACCTTATGGATGCAAATGCCAAAACTCATGACAAGCAGATGGAGGCATTCGATGAATTGGTTAAAAGAAGAGCAGAAGAAAAAAGAGAAGCAATACAGATTCAGAGAGACAAGAATACAGCACTCCAAGATCTTGTTGACAAAATAAGTAATGGTGAATTCGCATCGGCAGAAGATCTAAATAAAAGACTTGGCCCTGTATTGGCAGAGAAATATATCGAGGAAGAGAGGGCCATTCTCAGAAAGATGTATATGGCAAAGGTTGCCGACCTTGAACTTGATAAGACACTGACACCAGCCCAGAGAGCGTCACAAGCATCAGAATACATAAGAACATTTTATGAACAGGTAACACAAGGTAGACCACAGCACTGGAGAGAGGGAACCACTACTGAAGATATGCTTAATGATCTTGGTATTACAACTGGAGGAGTTGGGCCTAGAGGCGCACCGGGTGCTGGTGGTAGAGCAATGGGCGGTTACATCTCTGGTCCCGGTGGTCCTACTGACGACAAGATTCCAGCCCGCCTCTCCAATGGAGAATATGTCATTCGTGCTTCCAGCGTCAACAAGTATGGCAAGAACTTCCTAGATGCTGTGAACACTCAAAGGTTCGCTGATGGCGGAATGCCATTAGAGGGAGAGGCTGCAACAAAGGAGGCAATGGAAGCCTTAGGTCCATTTAGCAAGAATGGTGTTCAGTACTTCTCCGCTGGCGGCTGGGCCAAGCCCCTGACTGGGGCAACTAGAGTGAAGAATGGAACACGCTATGCAGATCAGTATGAAGGTCATTATATTCATGCTGAAGGATGGATTAATAGAGGCGATGGATCTCCAAAATATGCAAATACTGGTGTAAATGATATAGATAACAATGAGCCACCAAAAGCACTAAGGGACGGAGTTGTCTCTGACTCATCAGCAAATTCTTATCTTCCCGGTGGATATGTAGTAATCACACATGATGATGGATCACAAACCAGATATGCACACATTCATGGATGGAAAGTGTCAAACGGGGTAAGAGTCGCTGCTGGTAAAGAACTGGCATCAAGATCGAGTCCACACTTGCACTTTGCTTGGAGAGGCATACCACAACTGATACAAAGACAAGTAGGTGGACTTGTTCCATGGCTGAATGATTCTGGAGATTTGGTTTGGGAGGGCCTGCCAACTGGTACAGGAACTGGTACAGGAACTGGAACTGCTGGAACTGCTGGAACTGCTGCAACTCCACCATCTGTGACGTATGCAGAAAGAATTAGAAATGTTCAAGACTATCTTTCAAATAAAACTGGCAGAAGAACAGCCCTTGCATCATTTATATCATCTCCAATGATAGGAAAGATTACGAGGCGTGCAGGCGGCGGCTCCATCTATGGCGCTGGCGGTCCAACAGACGACATGATTCCAGCGATGCTGTCAAATGGAGAATATGTGATACAGGCTTCCAGTGTCAAGAGATACGGCAAGGGCATGATGGACCAGATCAATGCTGGAATGTTTGGAATGGGTGGAATGGCAAAGAAGTTCAACATGCCACGATACGCGGTCGGTGGACCAGTGGGACAGGTTCCAAGCATGAGCAAGGGAATGGGAAGCGACATGAACATAACAATTCATGCCAACGGCATCACCGACCCAGAGGTGTTCGCCAAGAAGGTTGTCACCGTCATCGAGAGGAAGCAGTCTCAGAGAGAACATGCTAGAATGGTGAGATCATGACACTAGACAAAGTTTGGTATCGCCCGTCGCTGGTTGTGCTCACCGATAACGAACCAGTTGATGGCGGATCGCCGGGAACCTACACAATAGGAAGCCCATACACAGACTACATAGTCCTGACAGACGACAACAGGTCAGAACTCTCTGTCACCATTGAGAGAATAGAGTACAAGAAGAGAATGATAAATGGCAGAATGAGGGCATACCACGTCACTGACAAGAAGTCCTTTAATATCTCATGGAATGAGATTCCGTCAGCCAGCGCCATTGTGTCAGAGGCACGTCAGCCTGTCGGTGGCATCGCCGCTGGGAAGGAGATGCTTCAATGGCATCAGAGCCATCCAGACTCATTCTGGATGATGCTCGTCTACGACACTCCAAATCCAGAGAGGCTGGGAGATCCCTTGCAGTACAGAGTTGAGTGGTACAACGTGTTCTTCGAAGACTTTGACTACACTGTGGTGAAGCGGGGAAGTGCATACGACCACTGGAACGTCTCTATGTCGCTGGTGGAGGTATAATGCTTGACACTGGATCACTGAGAGACCTTCTGGCAAGAACAGACAAGGTTAAGTCTGAGCACTTGGTCATCGCTGAGTGGAATATGAACAGGTACCAGAAGATAGACAACTTCGGCCTATACCTTGGTGTTGCAACCCAGTTCACCTATTCCGCCTCAGACACAACGATAGTTGATGGCAGCAACTACATCATCTATGACGATGACTATGTTGAGGAGGACATAGAGGAGAAGATATTCTCAAACCTTGGTTCGGCGTTTGAGCCAGACCGACCAGACCCCGGAATAGTCCTGCTGCTGAATGGCAAGAACTCAATGGTGTCAAGGAGCCCTCGCACAGAGATGTCCTCCACAGCGCTGAGTTCTGGCAGCGCGAGGTTCTACCCCTTTATGGAGAACAGGCCATATGACTACTTCAACTCTGCGAAGAATCTGGCAGCAAGTTCAACGTTCACTGGTGGCGTGTCCGACCTGAATGGACTCATTGAGTCTGCCAACCCGTTCGTGGTATATGAGAGCGTCTTCCCATGCAACAAGATTGTCATAAAGGTTCAGAACCATCTCTCAATTCCGACCCACTTCAACATTGACGTGCTGAGAAGCAGCGCCCCCACCACATGGACCACAGTATTCTCCGAGGCAGATGACAACAGCACCTTATTTGCTACAGGGAAACTTGAACTCTACTACAGCAGCAACGCTTGGTCCACAACAGTCTCAAGAGTGTCCGACTTGACGCAGATATATCAGGGCGGCAGCAACGATCAGGTCGATGAGATCATAGGAATAAGGCTAAGGGTCACGAAGATGACAATTCCAACGAGAACGTCTGGAAGGAAGTACAACTCTAGCCTAGAACTCATAGAGATGTCTCCTAGGCTAGAGGTTGACATGTCGGACTACACGGAGTCATTCTCATACAACTCATCAATTGGCGAGTCTGAGTTCGGCCTTCCAGTCGGGAGCCTTGTGACGAGCACAGGAGACATATCTCTATCAAATGAGACAAATGCATTCATATCTGCCTCCGCACTGCCAAAGTTTGGGATGCTGAACCCGAATGTTGAGTTCAGGTTCTATCAGAAGATAACGGCATCGGTGTCGGGTGACGATGCCTCCACGTCACTGTACACCGTTCCACTAAAGACGATGTATGCGGAGTCATGGACCAACTCCGACAACTACTCAACAGCCGTCTCCCTGTCAGACAGGTTCAGGCTGTTCCAAGAGAAGAATGTGCCAGATCTCGCATTCATGACCAAGAGGGGAATACCGTTCTCAAGCATAATCCTGATGATCCTTGACAATTGCGGTGTCACTGGGTATGAGTTCAAGAAGACCAACAATGACACTGACGCAGACAGCAAGGAAGACACAAGAATAACGAACTTCTTCTGCGACAAGGATCAGACCCTGATGGAAGTGCTTGAGAGCATAGCAATTGCCACACAATCTTGCATGTACATAGACTCAAGCAACAACTTGAGCGTAATGACCAAGGAAAGGGTCGCTGGCCTGAGAGACCTGTCCTACTCATCCTCTGCCCTCAACACAACAGGCACAGACTTCTGGTTCGTTGGAGATGAAGACTTCTCTGGAACTGGGGTGCAGTCTGGAACCACCGCCTCCTATGTGTCCTCATCGTATGTCGCAAACATAGTCTCATTCAATGAGTCGAAGTTGTTGCCTGTGACAGATGGAGACATAAACTATCATGTGTATGGATTCAGAAAGGTTTCCGGTGGAACAAATCTGCTCACAGAGACCATTCCAAACCAGTACCTTGAGGATGTCCCTGCAATATCTGTTGTTCTTGGATCTGGATACTCCTATCAGGGAACGCAGTTGTGGTCACCGGGAAGTGATAGCACTGGTGTCCTTGGAGCGGCCAACCTGATAGCCTCAATGAACACGAACAGGCTGAAGAACGTCTACGCCAACCCAATAGTTGCAACCTCAAAGGAGAATGCGATAAGGGGGATGTATGCCTCTGCCACCGTCGCATCGGCCCTGAATGCCTTGGTGATATCTCTGGACAGAAATGAGATATACACAATCCCAGACTATCAGGGATATGTGCTCGTTGATGGGGAGTTCATAGAGTACTATGGAAAGGCATTCCTCGCTGGCAACAGCAGAGGATACTTCAAGAAGGTGTTCTTCAGCGATGAGGACATGTCAAACTACATAAATGCCAGCGCCAACATGAGATCGGCATTGGTTCCGGTGGGGCTGATAGTGAAGCCAGAGTTCTCTGTCACAGAGAAGTCAAACGGCTCGTACTCCTATCGGGTCATAGATGATGGCAGGGGTGCGCTTGGCAGCAGAATCGTTGGCCATGATAGAGTCCTGAACAACGAGGACTCAGACATCACTGCATCAAACAGGTTCTCAATCGCAATTGGCAATACGAGGAGCGACAACCGCAAGGTGAAGCCACAACTCAGCGCAACACTCAAATATGACTTCTCCCAGATACGAGGATTCAGCAACCTGAAGAAGCGACTCAACGTTCCAACACAGAACTATCAGACATACTTGGGACATCTCAAGATAAGCGGTCCAAAAGCATTGCCAAGGGACAGCAAGGCCTTCAGTGCGTCCACGGCATCTGTTCAGATCGGAATGCTCAACCAGAACAACATCAAGGTTGACAAACTTGTTCCCGGCAGCGGCTCATTGAGTTTCGATGACTTCGTGTTCTTCCTAGGAGAGAGATTCATCCATGGACAAAAGATACCGCTGAGATTTCCGCCGAACATAGTGTCTACCAGAATGAGGCTGTTCTCTGGAAGACGAACCATCAATGGTCAGAACAACGTGGCATCAACGCTGTCATCCATCGCTGGACTAGCGTTTGATGTCACATCAGATGGATCAGGATACTACCTTGAGGTGGAATCAATAGCGTCTGGGAAGGACTCAGTTTCTCCCCGCGCCGTCAATAGGAATCTTAGATTCTACAAACTCTTCTATCGCAATGGACGGATGAACGTTGAGATACTTTTCACAGGAGCGGTGAACGTCCAGAGCGTCATAAACAGGGACATCCAATTGACGACAGACAGAAATGTTCCAACAGATCCAGTGTTCGAACTCACTGTGATGATAAACAGAAAGGACGGCGCGGCACAGTATGACATATACTATGGCGACAAGAAGGTGAACTCAACACCAATAGTCGATGTCAGGTACAATAGTGCTGGAAAGAGGGTCATTGACCAGAACCAACGAATAGAGAAGAATGTCGTCCTGTTCGTGAGAAATGACTCTCAGGCAATATATGAGTATGTCGCTGCCGTTGGGCTTCCGCATGGGAAGAGCACAAAGCCAAACCAAGAGCAGAACTACGGCGCGTTTGACTCTGAGTTGAACACCGCTCTCAGTGGTACAATAGCGATCAACAAGTGGAACCAGTTCTCTACAGGAGAGAAGGACACTAGGAAGATATACTACTTCAACGACTTTGCAAAGGTTGTAAGACAGGTAAAGAAATATGACATCAGATACATCAATGGTCCAGCAAGATTGGCCAGACTGATAGACGTGTCTAGGGTGAATCCACAATATGCAATTAAGTCTCAGAAGTACACACCGTTCGGAGCAGAGATTGTGGTTATGAACACATCTCCCGGTGCCATAGCGCTGTCTGAGGAGGTTGGGCTGCCACTATACATATATGGAATATGCCTTGAAGAACTGAGCAATGGGTCAATCTCAATGGACAGCCTATACGACAAGACAATTGACTACAAGAAGAAGACGGTAGACATCAGTTTCAACAGGTCTAGGAGCGGCGAGAAGTCATTCTCACTCGACAGCGTATTCATCCAGTCGCCAGACACCGCCAGAAGTCTCATGAGATGGGTGGTTGACAACTGTAGCCATGAGAGGGCCATGGTTGAGATGGAGGTGTTCCCCAACCCAATAATAGAACTTGGAGACAAGGTTAAGATACTGGCGAAGGACAGGGGATACTACCCAAGCAACGAGAGCCATGGAGACAAGACGTTCATTGTCTCAGACATATCATATTCGGTATCATCGGAGGGACCGTCAATGACGATAAAGGCCATAGAGGTTGGTGAGATCTGATGCCACCAACAAGGTCGAACTCAACCAACATTCCCCTGACCTATCAACAGAACCCAAAGGTCATAGACATGCCCAACGTGGTCGCTACGGCATCAGCCGAGGCCATTAGGCTACAGATGCTGATAATCAAAGATGTCACAAATCTGATAGAATTTGATTATGAGAATTTTGCAAGCATAGACTATATGCCAGATGCATCAAATTCTAATGAACTGATACCGGGAAATCCAGTATACAAAGAGCACTTCAACAATATAGTGAAAGAGATTGACACAAAGTTGGGATACGGGAAGACAACATCTAGCGCCTATCTGTCACACTATAGGGGATACTTCAGTTTGTTGTATGGCAATGACGGAATTCCAATAATAAAGTTCTCGTTGCCGATCAGCGACAACATGATAGATGACTTCTCAATAGTGCAGAACAGAATAGGCTTCCCAGAGGAGAGCGGTACCGATGTTTGATGATATGGAGATCGTTGGAGTCTACAGTTTCTATGTGGACGATGTTCTTGTTGGGGAGCACAGGAATGCCCTAACGTCGGCAGGAAGAGCCTTGGCCATAAAGTCGCTATTGGGATACAGGTCTGGAATAGCAGACTCCATCGCGGTCGGAATAGGAAACACCGCCAACACACTGAACTCCGCATCCACCCTGATAACGAACAACAGCCTTGAGTTTGAGATTGCCAGAGTCCCAATATCATCAACAAGCACAGAGATATCAAGCAATCAGACGGCGCTGGTCTTCTATGCGAAGATAGAGAGCCCCGATCAGTACCAGATAAGAGAGATAGCACTGTTTCCATCCATGACGCTTGACCAGTCGATATCGGTTGACGGCTCTGTCATATTCAACTTCGACCAAGTTGACACATTCGTCAAATATGGAACGGCATCATATGTTTCGCTGGAGGACTCTGCCAGCGCCAGAATAGGAACCCAGATGCTCCTGATGAATCAGGGCAACGGCACAACGAACTACATAGAGAAGATAATGGAGACCAGCGCCCTCTCCGTGCTGAACAGATACTCATCAGAGGACTACTTCAAGGTCTCAATGTACAACACGGCTGCCACCGTCGCAAGCGTGAACATAAGATTCTTCACAGACTCATCAAACTACTACACCGTGACCTTCACATCATCAGCAGTCGCAGGATATCAGGTGGTCAAGGCCACAAAATCGTCTGCCACAAAGGTTGGATCTCCAGATTGGGGCGACATCTACTCTGTGAGAATATGGAACTCCTCCTCGCACGATATCTACCTAGACGCCCTACGGATGGATGTCGGAGACTACTTCCTTGACACAAACTTCGGAATGGTGTCTCGCGCGGTGCTGCCGTCACCGATCCTCAAGAGGGCATCAATCCCAATGACCGTACAGTACTCCTTGCTGACGAACTTCTCTGGAGGAGTATAGGGATGGAGAGAATAGCCATCGAGCAAGCGCTTCCATCTGGCTCAGAGGTCGGCTTCGTCGTCTCAGGGTACATGATCGAGCCAAACGAGTCCAAGAGGTTCGTCATGACTGTTCCCAAGTATCCAAGGAGAATAGACAAGGCAACTATCACATACACTGGTGGAGCCACGGTGTGGCAATGGCCTACACAGTCTGCGTCAACTGGTAGTTACACCGCGTCGGCATACTGGTTTCTGGATAGGACTGGTGACTCAGACTACCTAGACCTCCAGATCAAGTTGACCCCATCATCCTCAGTCCAATTCGTTGTTGTTGGAGACAACCTCACATTTCAGTTCGCTGATCCCGGCATATCACATCTCAATGGCTTGGAGCGGCAAGTATCATTCACACATATGGCCAATCGAAATATCAAATTCATAATTCCGAAGTCAACGGCATCTCCCCGCGTCGGTGGCGACTATGATACCACCCTGACTGGCGTCAACAAGGTGATAGAGGGAAGACAGTTCGTCATTGGCAAGGAGTACAAGGTTGACATAGTTGACAAAGCGGTCACCGAAAACTTGGAGTATGGTGAATTTATCAGACAGATTCCGATATTCGCCTTCACCCAGAGCGCCAGCATAAACAAGCCAGCGCCAGACACAAAGTATGTGATGGCACCGGGAACAATTGCCAAGGGGAATGGCAACGCCGTAGCCATAAGCGACACCTCAACACCGAATATGTCAACCGCCCTGCTGTTCGCCAAGAAGTCATCGAACACGTCGGTGATAACTCAGATGAACGACAATGGAGGATATGTCAGGTTCTATGTGGCAATAGCAGAGTACACAAGGAAAACTGAGAACAGTTCTTGGACTGGCAAGTGGTTGCAAGTTTTGGACGGCAAGCCAATCTGGAAGGAGGTGCCGCGAGCGAAATGACCGACTACACATTTGACTATGAGGACTACTATGACAATGCTCAAGAGCGGTACCTCTCCATCCTGATCACGGAGGACTCAGGGAACAAGTTCTCAAGTCCAATAATGGCATCGCCCAACTTTGATGGCTACATACCAATTACAACGGCAAGCCTCGCCGTGAGAGATGTTCAGCCGGGATACTACATAGAGGTGGAGAGCAGCGAAGGCATCAAGGAGTTCTACCCAGTCATGTATGTGCTCAGGTCTGAGCCACTTGTGGGTGAGGACGACCAGTGTGACATAAAGTATCTTCGTGATAACTCATTGGAGACTCTTACCTATGCTCCGACCACATCCTCTGTCGTCGTCAGGTACGAGGACTGGAACTCAAAGGCCCTTGGCTCCAGCGGCTGGACCATCAGCCCGCAGGGCAATGCCATATTCACGAACATCGCCGCAAGAGGAAGGATTGAGGCTCTTTCTGGATATATCGGAAACTCGATCAATGGCTGGGAGATTGGTGCGAACCTTCTCAGCAATGCCAGCGTCGGATTCTATGCTCCAAGTGTCATAACTGGTGAGGTGGCAATATTCGCTGGTGCCCCATATGCATCAAGAGCATCTGCCGCCTTCAGGGTCGGCTACGATGGAAGCCTGAACGCCTCAAGTGCGACGATAACTGGAAACCTGACCGCCACGACCCTTGATGTGGGCGGTCCCAATGGAATAGTGTACAATGGCTCAACAGTGACAATTGGCTCATCTGTCACAATCAACGCACCTGTCACAGTCAACTCATTGCAAGTCGGTGCGAGCCCGACCCTGTTGAAGATATCAGATGATGTCAATGGCACCAACGATGGGATATATGTCAATGACAACAACTACTGGTACTCAGATGGTCAGTTCAGCGTCGGTGGGTCAGCGAACAATGCTGTCTGGTCTGGCTCCATTCTGACCATCACTGGAACCATCAATGCCACAAACATAACATCTTCAGTTGGCAACATTGCCGGATTCGAACTTGCAAAGAGTCAACTCTCAACCGCTAGCGTAGTGGTCTCGTCATCGGGCGGCTTCAGACTTGGCAATCCAACGGTCTTCAGTGTAGACCAATATGGAAACCTTGTTGCTCAGAATGCCTCAGTCACTGGAAGGATAAATGCAACCTCTGGATCATTCTCTGGAGACATAACGGCGGCGGCTGGGAGATTCACTGGCAGTGTCTCCATTGACTCAAGTGGGCTTCTCTATGTTGGAAACTTGGCATCTCAGAGAGTGGTGATGACAAGCAGTGGAATATTCGCATTCCACCAGAATGGACTTGAAGCCTTCGCCCTGCCAGTCTCTGGATCTCCAAGGATTGGCGCATTCAAGATAATTCCAACAGGAATAGTAACACAGTCGGCGTCCAATGCGAATATGATACTTGGAGATGTCGGCGGTGACGGATCAGCGTCCTCTGGAATAGTGCTACGAGGATATAGGTCTGATAGCGCATCGATAGCCATATACACAATTCAGAATGGAACACCAACAACCTACGACTCTGGAGACGGATTCTATGTAGATGAGAACGCCAGACTGAAACTTAAGGGTGCTACTGGGTCTCTCGCTTTTGATGGCAATGATCTATATATCAGTGGGAATATCAATGCAAGATCTGGACAGTTTACTGGATCTATAAGTGCCCAATACATAGTTGCATCTGCTGGTTCAGTTGGTGGATGGTCCTTATCAGCAAGCATGCTTACTGGCACAAATGCGAGTGTTGTGAACACTGGAGATATAATTCTTGGAACTGGACAATCCGTAGCAAGACTTTCATCATCAGAGGCTAACTTCAGGATATGGACAGGGAGCGCAACAGCATCCGTTGCACCATTCAGAGTTACAACAACGGGAGGACTAGTAGCAACTACTGCCTCCATAACTGGTAATATCACTGCCAATTCTGGACAGTTCACAGGTTCTGTATCTGCCCAACATATCACTGCATCTGTTGGAAATGTCGGTGGCTTCGTTCTAACAGCAAGTTCTATCGTTGATACTGCAAATACTGCATCAACTGTTGGAATAACAACTGGAAACACATCATTCTTTGCTGGAGCAGATGATCAACTTGGAACAAATGCCAAATTCTATGTAACCCAGACTGGATCTGTCTATGCACAGGCAGCATCTATAACTGGAGATATAACTGCTACAACAATAAGGGCAACTAGTGCATCACTAAATGGAAATCTGTTAATATTTGGATCTGGTACCCTGTATGCATCAGACACTGCTGATGTGTCTGGTCAAAGAGTCATAGTTGATAAAACTGGAGTCACTGGATATTCACCAGTTGGAGAGCAGTCATTCTACTTGGCATCTGGGTCTGCGTCACTGATAACTGATGGTGGGTTTGAACTACAGGGAGCAGCAGGAACTGCTCTTGGTGGAATATGGTCAACATTCTGGGGCAACGCAAGTGTTGTTGTTGAAGGAACTACTGTTATTGGTGGGTCAAAGGCTGCAAGGGTTGCTGCAAGAACTGCTGGAGCAGACTTTCTACAAGCCCTTAATACAAGTTATGGAACAACACCGGGAACAAAATATAACATTAGTGCATATGTGTATTCAGCATCTACACTATCCGCCAATGATGGACTAGTTGAGATATGGGTGCTTGAGAGTTATGCTTCATCATATCCATCATACTTTAGTTCATCAGCAGCACTTAGGGTCGTAACACCAGCAACATATCTTCCGGCTAGAACATGGACAAAAATCAGTGGAACGTATGTGTCAGCATCACCATACACAACAGTATCTCTTAGAACATATTCAAAAACGTCGTCAGCCTTTGTCATATGGGACAGTGTTGAAATAAGCACTGGACAGAATATATCAAATATAGCAGGATTCTCTTTCAATGAAGACTCAATGTTCTCAAATTATGTTTCTATTGGAAATCAAGGTCGTGCTATATTTGGAGCACCAGTATCATCAACATCATCAAGCATTTCATCATCGGTTTCCAATACTTCAGACTTTCTAACGATTGATGGTGTAGACAATACATATCGAATGTGGATTGGCAACAGCAATCCCTCGACAGCATACTTCTCTGTCAAGAAGGACGGCACTGTAAACCTCAACAGCGGTGGAGACTTGGCTCTCTATTCAGCCTCACAGGCCGCAATAGGTGGAGCCGCATCAGTTATATCAAAGATAAACTTCTATAGACAGAACACAACGTCTCCAGCAGGGCAGGTTGCCTTCTTCCCATCATCGTCCGCAATGAAGATAGGTTCCTATACCAGTGGTGCTGGCGCTGCCATAGGAAGAGTTCTCGTAGACACCATCGTTGGTGGGGTGGCATACTCTGGGTCGGTGGAACTGGGTGGAACTGTCTACGGAAATGGAACCTCTGGCACATTTGTCACAGGATATGACCTAGATGTGAATGGTTCTGGAGTGATCGACAGCAGGCTGGACGTAAATGGTATTGGTATAACTGGCGGCGGTCTAATAAGGGCATCAAGTACTGGTTCAGTAACTTATGGGATGAGTAGCACATCAACACACTCTTCATATGCAGGAGAGTCTTTTACCGCCAGAGTTAATAGGGCTGCTAACATTGCTTACACATTTTTTACCGGATATTCTAGTGCTGCATCTGCCGCCCCCGACCTTGAGGTTACTCTTCGTGGGAATGGAACAGTTCTTGCAGACGGTGCCTATTCTAGCCCCGCCGCCGACTACGCGGAATATTTTGAGTGGGCAGATGGAAATGTGAACAATGAGAATAGGGTTGGATATCCAGTAGTGCTTTCTCAGGATGCCAAAATAGAGATTGCCACAGAAAATTCAGAGTCTATAATTGGGATTGTCTCTGCAAGGCCAACGGTTGTTGGTGACAATGCATGGTCAAGATGGAAGTACAAGTACTTGACAAATGATTTTGGAGAGTACATAATGGAAGAGTATGTGACTGAGGATGGTGTTGTTCAGGAGAGGAGGAAGTTGAACCCTGAATATGATCCATCCAGAGAATATATTCCAAGAGAGAATAGGCCAGAGTGGTCGGCTATTGGTATGATGGGCAAACTCTCTTTGAGAAAGGGCCAGCCCGTTCACCCAAGGTGGCTGAAGATGCGTGATATCTCTGACGAGGTAGAGGAATGGCTTGTAAGATAGAAATCGCTCTGGTACAATTGCTATCAGCACAACACAACAACGAGGAGAATAAATGTCAAACACACTAGAACTGGTAGTGCAGGAACTACAGCAGAGAATCGGCCAGTTGACCAGCGAGTACGAGACCAAGTTGGCGGTGCTTAAGGCACAGGCCACTGAGCAGATTCAGGCCAGAGACAAGAGAATCATCGAACTTGAGGCTGAGGCAGATGGCTGATAGGCTCGTTCAGGGTCAGCCCTTAACATACGAGTATCTTGCTGACATCGAGAAGCAGGTTGATACGCTCTCTGGAAGAATAGCGACCCTGTTCAGGAACATAAACCTTGGGACAGCCATACAGGACATCACCGTCCTTGTGGACAACCTTCGGCCCGGCGCTAGAAATGCAAGAGAGCCAAACAACGTTCAGGTGCTTGCTGGAGCCTACAAGATAGCATTCACGGGAAACCCAAGACCAGTGGTGTTTCAAACGATCAGGTTCGACAGGGCGTTCAAGAGCGAGCCAATCGTGGTTGCCACCGTCGCTGATCAGGGTGCCACTGGTGCTAGAGGTGCCAACGTGGCATTTGCGACAGTCACCATTGGCGAGGTCTCAGCAACACAGTTCAACTTCAAGGTTGAGATGATCCGGCAGGGTGCCAATATCACAGGAGGGGATCTTCAACTGAACTACATTGCGATCGGTGCGGGAGCCTAGATACGTCATTGTTTGGGAAGGCGGCGCTCAGAAGTACGAGCACATCGCCATTATGGAGCGTCACATTGGCAGACCACTAGGGAAGAATGAGACTGTTCATCATATCAATGGCAACAAGACCGACAACAGAATAAAAAACTTGTTCCTATGCTCAAGAGAGCAGCATGACAAGGCTCATGGAATGAAGACGGTATCTCTGTACCGTCTTCATCCACACTGGGTATCCAAGAAATGTGTCCGCTGTGGAAAGAACTTCTATGGAAGCCCCAAGACGATGAGGGACAGGAAGAGATGTAGTGTATCATGCAAGTCAATAAGAGTTGACAAAACATGTGGATCTTGTGGTACGATCTATACTATCCCTGTCCAACACACAGGACAGTGGAACTATTGCTCACGAAAGTGCAGACGAAAGGGTAGCAGTGACAGAGACCAATAATGATCTCAAATGGATGATGGTGTCGGATGTTCATTTCCCTCGCCACGATCCTCGCAAGGTTGAACTATGGATGAAGGTTCTGAAGTGGTTCAAGCCAGACGCAGTTGATTTGTTAGGAGACATAGATGATGCAGATTCGACAAGTCGTTGGGCGGCTGATAAGCCGCTTGAAATGTCCATCTCTATCAATGACGGCGGGGTTGATGGTACCAGATACTTCCTGTCCGAGATTAATCGAATTGCTCCAAGAGCAGACAAGCACTTCCACGACGGAAACCACGGGTGGACAAGGCACGGAGACTACCTATCTAAGAAGGCCCCACAGTTCCTTGAACTGTTGAGCCCCGACACATTGTATGAGTACAAGAAGCACGGCTTTGAGTGGCATCACTACAATGAGCCGCCAGTGAAGAGGTTTGGTGACATCTATGGTCACCACGGCGAGTCCATATCGAAGCACGCTGGAGAGTCCGTCCGCAATGATGTGAACAACTGGGGCGTCTCACTGGTTCGCGGCCACTCCCACAGGATGGGTGCCTACTTCCAGACATATAACCTGAGTGGACAGGAACTACGCGGATTTGAGATCGGCCATCTCTGTGACGAGGATCAGATGGACTACTCAATCCAGAAGAATTGGCAGGCAGGATTCGCTGTTGCACATGTGGTCAACGACTACCCATTCATACAACTGATTCAGATTCACGACTATACCTGTGTTGTCGATGGGAAGAAATTTACGGCATGATCTGCAAACGGTGCGGTGGCAAAGTGCTTCTTGACAGATCTCTCTGTGAGGATGTCCACGTTGAACTGTACTGTATCATATGCGGTAAGAGATGGAGCCTTAGGCACCCGAAAAATCATGGAGCGTTCGCAATATGGATTCAAAAAACAGAGAGTCGATTTCAGGTTCTGAGGAATTTGGGGTACTGAGAGGCCCACGGAGAAGCCGAAAGGCTTTCATAAACAAGGAACTCCATCACATCATACACATAAATATTCCAGCAGATGTTGTTACTGCCTATAACTATGCTCAGGACAAGATTTTCAAATATCCTTGGAAGGCAACGAAGAGGGCAATGGAGCGAGCCTACAGCATAGGTGAAGTCGCCAAGATTGTTCGTCGCCACCCAGACAGGATACGACATGGGATATCGAGCGGTGACATATCTGAGCCACAGAGGTCTGGCCCATCTGGGAAGAGATACTTTTTGCCAGAACAGATATTAGACATACAAGATTATTTTGCCAATGTGCATTTTGGCAGGCCAAGAAATGATGGAGCGATAACCCCCAAAAGAAACACGGTTACCAAAGAAGAGGTAGATGCTAGACTTGGCCGTAGAGAAGTTCTCTATGTCAAGAACGATGATGGAGACTTCATCCCGATCTGGAGGACAATAGAGTTCTAATGGCGAAGAAAAAGAAAAAGAAGCAGCCTCAGGTCAAGTTGACAAAGTATATTGGTAGCAACGTGCTTGACGGAGAGAGATGTCTTCTTTCTGCTGCCATGAACCTAGTTGAGTCAGGCGAGATGTACAAGAAGAATAATGATCCAGATGGCTTGCTAAAGGTCTCTGCGATATGGTACGATCTGGGTAGAACACTTCTTGGCATAGATGACCAAGAAGAACCTGTTAGGCCATTCGGATTTGGAGTGGTGGAAGGAGATATTCATGGAGCCGACAAGGATTAAGTGGGGACTCAAGTTCGTAAAGAATCTTGGGAACTACGAGAGCATCCACATTGACTTCGGCGTTGAGGATAGCGTTCGCTCAGGAGAGTCAGTGGATGAGGCGTCAGAGCGCGTATATACATTCGTTGAGAAGAAGTTGATCGACAAGGTGAGAGAGATCGAGGAAGAACTCAATGGCAAGTAAGTCATTCAAGGCAGAGTACGCCCTGATTGAGAAGTACAAGAAGTTATACTCAGAAAAGTATGGCTCCGTGCCAAACATAAACAAGTACAAGGAGAAGTGGGCCGCATCCTCACTCATAGAGGACTACGGTCAAGAGCACGTCTTTGACTGCCTTGAGTTCTACTTCAGAACAGCAAAGATTGAGCATCCGATATCATGGTTTTTCTTCAATTTCGATCAATTGAGCGATAGTATGTTGTCACAGCGTCGTGATGAGCAATTGAGGGCAGAACGGCAGAAGCGTACACGCATTATTGCTAAGGAGTATTTGAATGGCATATAAGCAAGAGGTTGAGGTGATCTCAGCACTGTGCAAGAACAAGGACATCCATACCATGTTCGACAGTGGTGCGGATAATCTGATCAAGGACTGTGCAGACATATGGGGATTCATCAAGGACTACTACTCGCAGACCAAGCAGATCCCAGACGCTGATCTGGTAGCCACAAGATTCAGGGACTTCGACCCAGTTGATGCGGGGCCAACGGCATATCACATCGAATCATTGCGCTCAGCCTATCTCGATGAATCGCTCAGGGGCGCGGTTCGCCGCGCGGCAACCCTATTGCAGAGCAACGAGTCGGGCGCGGCATTGAAGGAGTTGTCGTCAGAACTGTCATCGATATCAACGATAACATCAAGGGCGAGGGATATCGATGTCACAGACATTGACGATGCCATGTCGTACTTCGACAAGTTGCGCGAGTCCGCTGCCGATGGCTCCGTTGGAATCAAGACCAACATTGTTGCATTCGACGCCTGCCTGCCAATGGGAATATCAAAGGGTCAACTTGGGATCATCCTAGCGTATCCTGCCATTGGGAAGTCGTGGCTGTCACTCTTCTTCGCCGTTCAGGCGTGGAGGGTGGGCAAGGTTCCAATGATCATCAGTCTTGAGATGACTGAGCATGAGGTTAGGAATCGAATCTTCACTATTCTTGGAAATGGAAAGTTCTCTCATAGGGCAATGAGCGCGGGGCGTCTGGATCAGGATGACTTCAGGCGCTGGGCAGACCAAGAGTTGAAGGGTCGTCAGCCGTTCAAGATCATCTCAAATGAGATCGGCGCGGAGATGAGCCCTAATCTCATTCAGTCTAAGATCGAGCAGTACAAGCCAGACATCGTGTTCATCGACTATCTCCAACTGATGTCTGACAATTCTAGCACCAGCAACAATGAGACTGTCAAGATCAAGAATCTATCAAGAGAACTCAAGATGCTTGCAATCACGCAGCAGATTCCGGTGGTGGCCATCGCGTCAGCCACCCCAGACGACGCATCCGACCTTGAGTCGGTTCCACAACTTGGGCAGGTCTCATGGTCACGACAGATAGCATATGATGCAGACTTTGTTGTTGCCCTTGGAAGAAAGCAGAACAGCGATGCCATAGAGGTCGTGTTCAGGAAGAATCGAAACGGATATCTGGGTGACTTCATCCTAGTGGCAGACTTCGACTCTGGACGCTTTCAAGAATATAACGATCTGTAACTAGGGTACAATTGTTGTGTGCATTTCGAATTTGTTGGTCACAAAAGAATAAAGATGTTTCAAGTCGATGGTCAGATCGACAGTGACAACAACATTCCAAAAACAAGAATAAAGTATGAGTCCATGATGGTAGACATGATGAGGTCTAAGGGATACGTCCCCCACCTTGACTTGGAGCCAGCGTTTAGTCTAAAATACAATGAGGAAAAGAAATATGAGTTTCTGCTATCTATGTACGGAGTATATGTTGGAAGGTCAAGGGCAAGATGTCATCATGGCGTAGTGGCAAACAGACTAATACCAGTAAGTTCTACACAGAAGGACAAATAGCGAGCATACTCAAGAAGTGCTCTGTGTCTGTTGGTGGAGAGATTGACAGCCACTACTTGATATTCTGTCCATTTCACTACAATACCAACACCCCCGCGTGCGAGATAGACAAGCAAAGCGGCCTGTTCATCTGCTTCTCATGTGGAGAGAATGGTAATCTTGAAGATCTTGTCATGAGGACCACGAACAGAAACTACTTTGAAGCAACCCGTCTCATAAAGTCATCTGAGGATACGACTGATATATCAGATATAGTTAACACCACGCTTGACACACAACTGGAGATGGTCGAGTTTGACGAGTTCACCATAAAGCGTCTGCACAACAACCTGATGTCCTCCGACAGGGCAATGAGATACTTTGAGTATCGTGGAATACGGGAGGCGGCGATGTCTGACATGATGCTTGGATATTCAGACAAGCAGGACATGGTTACGGTGCCAGTTCATGATCCGTTTGGAATGTGTGTCGGATTTGTTGGTAGGTCAATAGAGGGCAAGGCGTTCAAAAACTCAGTGAACTTACCGAAGAAGCACATACTGTTCAACCTTCACAGGGTCAAGTTCTCAAACCTAACAGTGGTTGAGTCATCGTTCGATGCCATTAGACTTTGGCAGTGTGGAATTCCCGCAGTGGCAACACTTGGAGCGATCCCAAGCAAGGCACAGACTGAACTGCTGAACAGGTATGCCACAAAAATTCTGTTGTGCCCAGATCGAGATGAGGCTGGCAAAAAGATGGTTGAAAGAGTCTCATCAAACTGCACAAAGTCAGACATCTCCATTGTTGAGATAGGAGACGTAAAGGATGTGGGGGATCTGTCCGACGAACAGATCAAAGATATATGGAAGAATTCCTTGAATAGCAACATTGTTGCGATATAATTGATTCATAGGCCCACCTACAGGGCCAAATACTAGGAGGAAATATAATGTCAGTTATCACAGGTCTAGCAGGAATTAGAAAGAAGATGGAGTCACCGAAGGTTGAGGACGGCCCACGCGCTCGCTGGCTCAAGGTCGAGGATGGCCAGAGCGTGAAGTTGAGATTCGTCAACGAGATCGACCCAGACTCACCAAGTTATGACAAGGATCGCGGCTTGGCAATTGTGGTCGCAGAGCACACAAACCCCAAAGACTATCGCCGCAAGGCAGTTTGTACCCTAGAGGATGAGGGCCGCTGCTTCGGCTGCGAGATGCATCGTCGTGACCCAAAGGCTGGGTGGAAGGCAAGATTGCGCTTCTACATCAATGCTCTGGTGGACGACGGGAGCGACAAGTATGTGGCGGTCTGGTCACAGGGCGTTAGCAGCAAGTCTCCGACTACCACAATGCTTATCGAATATGCTGGTGACACTCAGTCGATCACCAATTTGCAGTGGCGTCTCAAGCGCTCTGGCACAGGCACTCAGACAAGTTATGCGCTGATCCCCTTGGCCACAGACGCAGACCCATTCGACTGGTCAGAGATTGAGCCATATGACTTGGAGAAGGTTGCCATTCGCAATATCTCATACCCAGAGCAGGAGTCGTTCTACATGGGCGTGGATGTTGACACCTCAACATCTTCGGCAGTTGACTGGTAAGTATTGACCTTGTGGTGGGCGGTAGGATATACTCTTACCGCCCACTACTTTTTGGAGAAGAATGTTTCACAATCATCACTCACACTCGTACTACTCGCTGCTTGACGGCTTCTCGTCCCCTCTGGAACTGATGAAGCGCGCAGCAGAACTTGACATGGGTGCCATGTCTATAACTGACCACGGCAGCCTCAGTTCGCACAGGGAACTGCTGAAGGCCGGAACAGAGACTGGCGTCAAGCCAATTCTTGGCCTTGAGGCATACTTCACCCCAGATCGCATGGACAAGAGGTCCAAGAAGGACAGAACTCCAGATGATCAGATCTACAACCACCTGATCATCCTGTCAAAGAATGACAGGGGCTTGAGAAATCTCAGCAGACTGTCAGAACTCGCTTGGCAGGAAGGCTTCTTTATGAAGCCAAGAATGGACTTCGATCTTCTTGAGAACCACAATGATGGCCTTGTTGTGCTGTCTGGTTGCATGAACAGCATAATCGCAAAGGCAATTGAGAATGGCAACATGGGCATTGCGAAGCAGCACTCATTGTGGTTCAAGGAGGTGTTCGGTGACGACTTCTACATGGAGTTGCAGCCACACAACCCTGCCAGCCTCAACCTAGCGTTGCTGGAACTTGCAGACTCCTTGGGCATAAAGTCAACAGTCACTCTGGACTGTCACTTTGCCTCACCGAATGATCGGGTGGCAGAAGAGATCATGCTTATCCTTGGTACTCATCCAAAGATTCAGAAGGATTCCACGTTTGAGGCCAGTAAGAAGATGAATGACATCATTGAGAGACTTGACTATCTCTATGGTGAGCGGCAGATGTCATTCAAGGATCTTGACATCTGGCTCATGGGGTACGAGGATGTCAGGACACGGCTGGAGTCACAGGGCATCTATCGTGACGACCTGTATGAGAACAGTGTTGAGATATCTGAGAAGATCGAGGGCTATGACCAGAAGGACGGGCTTGACCTACTGCCTGTCAATCACGATAACCCCAATGATGAACTTGAGAGAAAGGCCGTAGACGGTCTTGTGTCTCGCAAACTGTACGACAAGCCAGAGTATCGTGAGAGACTTTTTGAGGAACTTGACATCATCAAGTCAAAGAACTTCTCGCCATACTTCTTGGTAGTGGAGAATATCATCAACTGGGCCAAGAGTGAGAACATTTTGGTTGGACCGGGAAGAGGCTCTGCTGCTGGATCACTGGTCTGCTACGCGCTTGGCATCACAGAGGTTGACCCTCTAGAGCATGGTCTACTGTTCTTCAGGTTCATCAATCCTGAGAGAAATGACTTCCCAGATATTGACACAGATTTTGAAGATCGTCGTCGCGGTGAGGTAAAGCAGCACCTGATTGACGAATACACCAATGTCGCATCCATTGCCACGTTCCTGACATTCAAGGACAAGGGTGTTGTTCGTGACGTTGCAAGGGCATTCAACGTTCCACTGTCAGACGTTAACAAGGCTTTGAAGAATGTTGAGACTTGGGATGAGTTCATAGGCTCTGAGAACACCAGAGAATTTCGCATCAAGTATCCAGAGGTCATGGAATATGCAGACAAACTCCGTGGCCGTGTGCGTGGAACAGGTGTTCATGCTGCTGGTATCGTGACATCGAACAGGAGTCTCAGCGAGATTGCCCCAATTGAGACACGCAAGGACACACAGGGTGATGGCAGAATCCCTGTTGTGGCGGTTGACATGGAGCAGGCGGCAGAGATTGGACTAATCAAGATCGACGCCCTTGGTCTGAAGACCCTGACTGTCATCAAGGACACGCTTGACATGATTGAGTCACGGCATGGCAAGCGAATTGATCTTCGATCAATAACAACAGATGACAAGGAAGTGTTTGCAGAACTTTCTGCTGGCTACACAAAGGGTGTGTTTCAGGCAGAGGCTGCCCCATACACCAATCTGATAGTCAAGATGGGCATCGCCAACTTTGATGAACTGGTTGCCTCTAACGCATTGGTTCGTCCCGGTGCCATGAACACCATCGGCGTGGACTATATCAAGCGCAAGAAGGGGCGGCAAGCAGTTAAGTATGCTCACCCGATGCTTGAGGAGTTTACTAAGGACACATATGGCTGTATCCTATATCAGGAGCAGGTCATGCAGACATGTGTCGCCCTTGGCGGAATGACGATGGCTGAAGCCGACAAGGTTAGGAAGATCATTGGAAAGAAGAAGGATGCAAAAGAATTCGATCAATTCAAAGATAAGTTTGTTCAAAATGCTTCGCGCCACGTCAACCCCGAACTCGCTGCAAAACTCTGGCACGATTTCGAAGCGCACGCTGGGTATTCGTTCAATAAGTCTCATGCTGTTGCGTATTCTCTTGTCAGTTATTGGACGGCTTGGCTCAAGAAGTACTACGCGCTAGAGTTCATGTACTCACTACTCAAGAACGAGTCTGATAAGGACACTCGCACAGAGTATCTGATTGAGGCCAAGAGAATGGGAATCAGGATTCTTCTGCCACACATCAATGAGTCCGACGTTGACTTTACACTGACTGGAAACTCTATCAGATTCGGTCTTGGAAATGTGAAGTACGTGTCTGAGAATATCGCAAACAAGATAATCGACAACAGGCCGTTCTCTTCGTACAGGGAGTTCGTTGATCTGGCATCTGCAAAGGGATCTGGAATCAACAGCCGCGCAGTAGCAGTTCTCAATAGGATTGGCGCAGCAGCCTTCGATGACAACCCAAGAAATGGCGAGGAGAAGAACTACCTGTATGAATATCTAAACGTCCCAGAGTTCACCACAGACCTTCCTAGATATCTTGACGCATACATCAAGCCACTGGAGGAGTACGATGAGCGTGGAGCATTCATAATCCTTGCCATGGTGAAGTCAATCAAGCGCGGTCAGGGCTGGTCAAGGATCGAGGTTGTTGACAAAACTGGTACTGCCGGAATATTCCATGACGAGGACACCACCATTGAGTCTGGAAAGATGTACTTGCTTTTGGTCAGCAACAACAGGATTGCAGAGTTTATCCTTCCAGAAGAACTCAAGAAGACTGACACTGGATTCTCTCGCTATATTATGTCAACAAACTTGCCATTGGTGAGCGATGAGTACTTTGTTGTGTCGTTCTCAAGCAGGAAGACGAAGAAGGGCGACAAGATGGCAAATATAGTACTTGCTGAAGAGGATAAAACCTTGATTTCTGTTGTCGCTTTTCCTAAAATATATACACAGGCCCGCATGTCCTTGAAGGAGGGCACAGCGGCTAAAATCGTTATGAACGAACTTGAAGACGGAACACTATCTATTAGGAGCGTGGAATGGAAGAAAACCCAACACTAGACGAACTTGCCAAAGATATACATGAAATGGCGATGGCCAAGGGCTTTTGGCAGCCAATGACAAGAATGAACAATGAGGATAGTTTTGTCTTCTACTGCAAGCAATTGGCAATGATACACTCTGAGGCAACAGAGGTTCTTGAGGCATTGAGGAAGAACAAGGGTGGTGATGTCGTGACAGAGGAACTAGCAGATATCATCATCAGGGTGCTCGATCTATATCAGGGTCTTCTCGCAAATGGTGAGGCAACAGGATCACTGCACGACAGTCTTATTATAAAGATGGAGACCAACGCATTGCGGCCAGAACTGCACGGCGTGCGTGGGTGATATACTATGTCATTAAGCGGATACTTCCTCTATGGAACAGAGGATGAGATGCTTATGGTCATCAGAGGCGATGATGCAGATGTCATGTTTGGCATCATCTCAAGACTGAAGAAGTCGCGTGACAACTCGATACGAGAACTAGCAGAGACACTGGAGAATCATTTTTATGACACAGATAGCAATGGAAGAGGTTCTGGCAAAACTGGACCCACGAATAAGAAAACTAGTGGGGTCAGCGTCGGACGTAGAGATAAAGAAGCAGAGGACACCAAGCCTGTCACTAAACGTCGCCCTTAAGGGAGGACTTGCCTACGGTAGGCAGGTTCTGATATGGGGCAACAAGAGTGCTGGCAAGTCATCCTTCTGCCTTCAGATCATAGCGGAGGCACAGAAGGAAGGAAAACTGTGCGCTTGGATAGACTCTGAGCAGTCATATTCGCCAGAATGGGCAGAGGCTCTGGGCGTTGACTCTGAGAAGTTGCTCTATTCGCCAGCCAAGACAATCAATGACATGGTTGACATTGGAACACAGTTGATCCACTCTGGTGTTGACATCCTAGTAGTTGACTCAATATCAGCGCTGCTGCCTGCGATCTACTTTGAGAAGGATGGCGATGAGTTGAAGCAGTTGCAGGACACCAAGCAGATCGGTGCAGAGGCTAAGGATATGACTCATGCCGTCAAGATGCTCAACTACGTCAATGACAAGACCCTCCTGATCCTGATCTCGCAGCAGAGAAATCAGTTTGGCTCTATGCATGCATCACACATTCCTACTGGTGGTATGGCTGTCAAGTTCTTCTCTAGCACCATAATCAAACTCTGGTCAAGCGAGGCAGAGGCTTCATCAATCAAGGGCAGGATATCTGTTGGCGACAAGTTGATCGATCAGAAGATCGGTCGCCCCGTTAACTGGACAATTGACTATAACAAGACTGGACCACAGTTCATCACTGGCTCATATGACTTCTATTTCCAAGGAGACCATGTTGGAGTCGATACTGTAGCAGACCTAGTTGACTCCGCTGAGATGATGGGCGTCATCGAGCGCGGCGGGGCTTGGTATACTGTGTATGACAAGAGAATACAGGGCCGCGCCAATGTTGTAGAGGCTGTTCGACAGGATGAGGAACTGTTCAATAAGTTGTCAGAAGAGGTGTATTCAAAGATATGATAGATCCAAAGGACTTTTTGTCTAGTGACACTGCTACTGTCACAGATGACATAATTGAGATTGATGGAACCTTCTCATGCCCAGAAAGGGGCTGCTACGAAAGGGCTCGTCATGGACTTCTAAACCCAAACACAAGAGTGGTTACATGGATTTGCTCAAACGGTCATCATGGCAAGGCAACAATTTGAGCGAGAGATCTGAGATAAAGAGAATTGGTGGCAAGCAACATAAGAATTCTGGCCGTGGACAGTATGCCAAGTCAGATGCCACATGGGAGAACTTCATCATTGATGTCAAGGAATACTCAAAATCATTCTCCCTTAGTCAAGATGTCTGGTCCAAGATAGTCACAGACACCATGAGGACAGACAGGACAAAAGACCCTGCACTGCTTGTGGTGCTGGGAGGAAAAACTAGACTTGCTGTTATAGAGTGGTCAAAACTAGAGGAATTGGTGGAAAATGGAAAACACGATTGACCTGATAAATCAAGTCGCTGAGTTCAGTGACATACATGATTTTCTAGATGACCCAGAGGTTGATGAGGCACTTGCTCTGGTTGTGAAGATATTTACCAAGCCAGACATCCCTGCAACTCAGGCCGTCGTCCTGATAGCAAAACTACAGGCATTGTCTGCAAAATTTGGCATACTTGCCACCTATTACTCAACAATAGCCAAGGGGCCAGCGGGGTCGGTCAACAGCAAGAAGAAGAATGTGTACTATACGCTCAAGGATTCAATAGACAAACTAGTTGACTCCCTAAAATATGTGGCAAGGATGAATGTATATGGCTAAGAATCTGATATCTCAAATAAGAAACAGGCCTAGGGACACAACCCTTGACCCAAAGAAACTTGTCAAGATGCTGTATTCAGCATACGAGGGTGAGAGGTCTGAGACAGACTTCAAGAGGAAGATGTCGTTCGCTCCAAGCACTCTTGGGTATGGTCACGGCACATGCGCCAGATATTGGACGATAGCATTCAGCGGAGCGGACTTCTCACAGAGCAACAGCGCCCAGAATATCGCATCAATGGATAGCGGAACAGATGCACACTCAAGAATTCAGAAGATCTTTGAGAAGACTGGCATTCTGAAAGAGGTTGAGCGTGAGATTAAGAACAACAATCCTCCAGTCAGAGGATTTGCAGATGTTATTCTTGTTGTGGATGACAAAGAGATCGTTGGTGAGATAAAGACAATCAAGGACTCCTACTACTTGCAAAGAGAGCGGGAGGGGCAGCCGTCGAACAGCCATCTACTTCAGATATTGATATATATGAAGGTAGAAGGTATCGATGAAGGGTTCGTTCTGTACGAAAACAAGAACACGAACGAACTTCTGGCGATACCCGTAGTCATGTCTGAGACAAACAAGAATTATATAGACTATGTGTTTGACTGGATGAAAGAAGTTCACATGGCTTGGAGGAACAAGGAGCACATCAAGCGTGGCTACACCAAGTCAACATGGCAGTGCAAGGGGTGTCCAGTGCTGGAGATGTGCAATTCAATGGACCCGAAGGGCACGAAGATAGACAACCTCAAGGTTGGTGTCGATGAGTAGCCTGCCATTCAAGATATGTGGCTTCTGCGGAACAGAATTTCAGACAAAGAAGAAGAATCAGAAGTACTGTGACCCAATCTGCTGTCGCGGTGCCACCAACAAGAGAATAATGCAAAGATACTATGAGAACAAGGCAAGGCTGTCTGGAATAATAAGAGTATGCAAATGTGGCATAGTTTTGAGCAGGTACAATCCATCAACGATATGCAATACTTGTGAGATAAATGCTCATGTAGAGAATGACAAGAAGATAGAGGAGGTTCTTGGTGTCATCAATAGCAAAATTAATAAGGCCAGAGGCAACAAGGGTTCTAGGTCTTGACACCTCTACCAACTCACTAGCATTCTGTGTCTTTGACAACGGCCCCGTTCAATGGGGAAAGATAGAGTTCTCAGGACAGTCCATACATGACAAGATAGTTGATGCCCACAGAAAGTCGTCAGCACTCAAGTCAATGATAGACGTTGACTATGTTTGTGTTGAGTCGGCCATCATGGTAAGATCTCAGGATGTGGCCATAAAGATGGCAATGATAGTTGGATCTGTCATATCAGCACTTGCTGAAAGAAAGGACATGATTGTAACAGTCAAGCCATCTGAGTGGCAGAATTACATAAATAACAAGAATCTAACCAAGGCTGAGAAGGAGCAGATAAAGAAAGATTTTCCCAACAAGTCTGATTCTTGGTACAGGTCATATTCTCGTCAGTTTAGAAAGCAGAGAACCATGGATTTCATAAACAACAAGTATGGAACCAATGTGGATGACAATGACGTTGGAGACTCAATGGCAATAGCATACTACGCCTACAATAGGCTGGTGTCTCATGGCTAAACTCTATCAGAACAGGGCTTGGCTTACCAAAAGATACCTAGTTGACAAGAAGACCATAAATGAGATTGCCAAGGAGTGCAACACCAGTCATCAAACCATATACAGGTATCTAGTACAATTTAGTCTAATCAGAGATCAGAGGAAGTGGAGCAGATGAAAGAGATAGCACATGACGACATGTACCCAGCCGCGCTGATCCCTCAAAATGCTACTGAGGTGGCCATAAGAGAAGAGTGCGACAGGCTGTTCAGGCTGCTGGCCACAAAGAATAGGGCCTATGGGAACTCCGCTCTCGATCCAGTGAGAGTCTTCTCCAAGTCTGACAATGTTGAGCAGTTGCGTGTCAGGATAGATGACAAACTGAGCAGATTTGTCAGGGGTCATGAGTACATGGGCGACAATGACATAGATGACCTGATGGGCTACCTCGTCTTGCTGAAGATTGCCATGAATGGGAGTTGGAAATAGTGCCAATATACAGTTATTCTTGCATTGAGTGCGACAGAAGTGTAGAATTGATAACATCAGTCAACGACAGGGACTCACAGCACTGCATAAAGTGTGGATATAAACTGGTAAGATCAATAGACTTACCGGGAATGGTGTGGTCACCGACAAGAAATGGCGGGCACTCGTTCTGAGTGGTATAATGGAGGTGCTTGATGATAAATAGAAAAACAAAGAAGTACACCATGAGACCATACCCATGGAATATGAGCATAGAGGTATTCTATGAGATGAAGCATGGCAAGGACGACATTGTTGTTGGCACACCGCTGAGGTTCAAGTATCAGAGGGGCACCTTCAAGTTTGTCAAGATGGTACACAACAGTGAGACCAATATGACATGGATCGACTGCCTTGATGTCAAGAATGGTGTGTTCAGGTCTTTCTACACCGATCAATTGCGTGGCGTCATCAAGCCGAAGAGACCAAGGAAGAGAGCCAATGCCGTCTGAACTTGAACTTGCCGACAGGTGGGAACGAATAAACAAGGTCGTTGAGGTGTTCCTAAAGGGAAACACGAACGCATCTTCCATAGCCAGAGAGACTGGATTCAAGCGCACTGAGGTTCAGGAATACCTGAATGAGTGGAGATCTGTCATTCATAGCGACCAGATGATTCAGACACGGGCGAGAGAGGCTTTGGCGGGAGCGGACCAGCACTACTCAATGCTCATACAAGAGGCTTGGGACGTGGTTCGTCAGGCCGACCAGACACAGCAGTTGTCACAGAAGACCGCTGGGCTCAAACTGATCGCAGACGTTCAGCAGAAACAGATAGACATGTTGCAGAAGGCTGGCCTCATAGAGAACAATGAGATGGCCGATCAGATTCTTGAGACAGAGAGAAAGCAGGAGATTCTGATGAAGATACTGAAAGAGGTTGTTGCCAACTGTGACCACTGCAAGAAAGAAGTGTTCTCCAGACTCAGCGATGTGACTGGAAGGTCGGAAGGCTACAGTGTTTGATGACTTCCTGAACGCACTCGATGGTGACGAATTTGATGAGACACCAGTGACCATCGAAGAGTTCACCACAAGCGATCAGTATCTCAGACTGCCACCATTGTCAGAGTACCAGTACCAGTGCATCAAGGCGATGACTCAGGTGTACAAGAAGGATACTCTTGTCAGGGTCTTCGGTGAGGAAGAGGGAACCAAGAGATACAAGCAGACCTGCAACGAGGTAATACTGCAACTTGGCAAGGGCTCTGGAAAAGACTACATGTCAACTGTCGCTGTCTCATATTTGGTATATTTACTCCTGTGCTTGAAAGACCCAGCAAGATATTTTGGCAAGCCGTCTGGCGATGCAATCGACATCATCAACATTGCCATCAACGCTGATCAGGCGAGGAATGTGTTCTTCAAGGGCTTCAGGCAGCGAATCGAGAACTCTCCATGGTTTGTTGGGAAGTATAATATTACAGCACAGGCAGTGACATTTGACAAGTCAATAACTTGTCACTCTGGTCACTCAGAAAGAGAGTCTTGGGAGGGGTACAATGTTATCTGTGTCATCCTTGATGAGATCTCTGGCTTCAGTATGGAGTCTACCAGCGGAAGTGATCAGTCAAAGACTGCTCAAGCCATCTATGACATGTATAGAGCATCTGTTGACTCCAGATTTCCTGACTACGGCAAAGTCATCCTGCTATCATTTCCCCGCTTCAAGGGAGACTTCATCCAGCAGAGATACGACTCAGTAATCGCTGATAAGGAAGTCGTCGTTAAGTCCTACCAATTCAAGATAGATGACGAACTTGATGACTCAATCGAAGAGAACAAGTTCTTGGTTGAATGGGAAGAGGACCAGATCAATGCCTACAGATTCCCAAGAGTATTCGCGCTGAAGAGAACAACTTGGGATGTCAATCCAACTAGAACAATTGAGGACTTCAAGAGAACATTCTTCTCAAATCCAGTAGACGCACTGTCAAGATTCGCCTGCATGCCGCCAGAGGCAGTCGATGCATTCTTCAAGTCGCGTGACAAGGTTGAGACCTGCTTCAGCCAACCGTACAACGGGGTGGATGATCTAGGAAGATTCTACGACTGGTTCCTACCAGTTGAGGATAAGGAATATTTCATCCACGTTGACTTGGCTCAGAAGCACGACCATTGTGCTGTTGCAATGTCACACGTTGACAGATGGGTTCACATAAAGACATTCATGGACCATGAGGTTGTCAGCCCTATGGTGTTTGTAGACTGTGTTCGTTGGTGGACCCCAACAGCGGACAAGTCGGTTGACTTCTCAGAGGTTAAGCAATTCATCATAGATCTGCGCTCTCGCGGCTTCAACATAAGGAAAGTAACCTTCGACCGTTGGCAGTCACATGATATCCAGACTGAGTTGAGGATGATTGGAATAAATACAGAGACGCTATCAGTGGCCAAGAAGCACTATGACGATATGGCCATGCTTATTGGCGAGGAGAGAATTGTTGGTCCAAGGATACCTTTGCTCATAGATGAACTCTTGCAACTAAGAATCATCCGTGATAAAGTTGATCACCCTAGGAAGGGATCTAAAGACCTTTCCGATGCTGTATGTGGAGCACTCTACAACTCAATATCTGGAACGAAGAGGGAGAGTGCTGAGAGAGAGGTTGAGTTTCACACATACAAGCAGTTCGTAAAGGATCATAGAAGAGAAGAACTTGAGAAAGAGGCAAAGAAGAACAACGTCATTGTGCCACCAAGAAGGCAGGATGATATAGATTACCACATTGGACAAATTGGGATGATATAGCATGGGAGATGTTGACTGGCAGACGAAGCAAGAGGCCATCGATCTCATAAAAAAGCGTGATGGGGAAAATTGTTTCATATGCAAAGAGCCTTTCGGAAAGAAAGAGAGAGTCACCATTGACCACTGGATTCCGCTGTCAAAGGGTGGTACTTGGAAGTTGTCAAATCTCAGGATCGCCCACAAGTCCTGTAATATATGGAAGGGTGACAGGGTTCCTCTAGAGGATGGAACAATTCCAGAGAAGCCAGCGGTCAGGGTCAAGAAGAGCAGGGTGAAGAAGCAGGGTAGGCCAAAGATATGCAAGGCATGCTCTTCTGGTAGAATTTTAAGCAATGGACAGACATGTAGTGTGTGCAATTCTGGCCCCCAGCCATCAGATTTTCCCGGTTGGGCGAAAAGAACAACGAGAGAGTGTGACCACAGAGTGTTTCACTGTTTCGCCTGCATACTCGGATTCGTGAAAAGGATACCCAATGGAATTTGATGATGACATTATAGACGAACTGCTAAGAGATGAGTACATCGAACAAGCGGGGTATAACAAACTTGGTGAGCCGCTTTATAGGCTCACGCAGAAGTTCTATGATGAGAACAAGGATTTCGTGGACAGGTTAAAGTTAGTTGAATCCGATCTCCTATCTTCACTTTGGTTCAAGAACTACATTGACATAAGGATGAATGAGGATGGCACCTCGTACATTTACTTGACAGAAAAGTCGGATGAGTGGTATCGTTCAGATGAACTAACAAAAGAAGAGAAGTCCATGATGTACCTACTATATACGACTGGATACTACGAGGATGACGACTGATACAAGAAACATCTCAGACTTCTACAAGTACTGGGAGCATGATGCAATCGTGGCAGACTTGCAATCGAAGAGGAACAAATTTGTCACTGTTGTGGAGAGGATCAATGGCGACTTCAACTTCGCAACTGTCGTCAGGAACAATAACTGCTTTCTTGGAGAGAGGGTGATTCGTTGTGGAATCAAGAGGTGGGACAAAAGGGGTGCTGTTGGAACACATCACTACGAGCGCGTGGAGCACTCTGACTCGTTGGTCCGTACCATTGCAGATTATTCTAGTCGTGGCTATCGCATTGTTGCCATTGACAATGTGGATGGTGCGGTAGCAATTGATGATTATCAGTGGGTTCCAAAGTCGGTCATGCTGTTTGGTGAAGAGGGGCGTGGTCTATCGCAGGAAGCACTTGCTCTGGCAGATGATATCGTATACATCAGGCAGTTCGGATCAGTCAGATCGCTGAATGTTGGAACGGCATCTGGAATTGTGATGTTCGACTACTGCTCCAAGATGGTATAATTGACCATATGGCAACATGTGATCTATGCACCAAGCAGTCTTTTGGTAGGTGTAGATATGGAGACCAATATCTGTATCTTTGCACAGATCATTATGTATCAAATCAGATAGACTCGTTCAGATGGGAGTTCACAAACTTTGGCAGAGACATACAAGCCGACTGATGCTATGGCAGCCGCCGCCAGAAGAGCATTGAAGTGGCGAGAAGAGGGAAAAGCAAAGGGCGCTGGAACACCTGTCGGTTGGACCAGAGCAAATCAACTTGTAAACAAAGAAAACTTGACACTTGACACCGTGAAGAGGATGTATTCATTCTTCTCACGCCATGAGGTTGACAAGCAGGCAACTGGCTTCAACTCTGGTGAAGAGGGATTTCCATCCAATGGAAGAATCATGTGGGATGCGTGGGGTGGAGACGCAGGATTCTCATGGTCACGCGCAATAGTGAACAGAGTCAACAAGATGTGGGAAGGGTCACCCTTCTCACTCCAATAGGCCCCCATATGCCAACGATCAATTGAAGTCCAGTACGCTATAGTGCAGATTTCCTTAGGATGGTGTGGTTACCAGTTGGCATATGGGACAAACTTAGTAGTTGGGAATAGCATGGAAGGTCATGACGAGAACTGTGAGAGATTCTGGAGAAATGTCATAGCAGATCTGCTTGACAGAGAGACAGAGCGTGACTTTGCCGACTCTGGAGACACGCAGAAGTGGTTCAAAGAGGGAATCCGTTACGCCATTATGATGATTCGCTGGGACGTGCTTGACCTTTAGGGCAATCCTTGGTATATTTGAATAATGGTTATCCTGAAAAGGATTGCTCCCGTGGTTGCGCTTCTTGCCGCACTTGTTGTGGTACAGCCACCAGCCGCCCAGAGCATGACTATTCAAGAAGCACCAGCAACTTTGGTGAAGAAAGTAAGATATTCAGCAACTCCGCTGAGCACAAACACAAGACCATCAACAATTAGGTCCAAGGTCTATCGTGCTTGGAAGAACAGGGAGTTTCGGTGGAGCAGTGAGACACAGTGGCGCTGCTTCGACAACATAATCAAGAAGGAATCAGCATGGAGTCCATGGTCTACCAATGGTATTGGATGGGAGGAGACTGGTGGAATTCCACAGGCTCACCCATCTAGAAAGATGAGAACCGCTGGAAGAGACTATCGAACAAATGCTTGGACTCAGGTCCGTTGGGGTCTGGGATATATCTATAGCGTATATGGTACTCCATGCAGAGCATGGTCGAAGTGGCAGTATCGTGCCGCAACACAAAGATACGGCTGGTACTAGACAGCCAACCTCCTTGGTATAATGGTTATCACGCTGCTCTCATAAGGCAGAGAAGATGGTTCAATTCCATCAGGAGGTACTTGCCACCTTAACTCAGAGGCCAGAGTTCCCGCCTTGTAAGCGGGCAGTCGTCGGTTCGATTCCGACAGGTGGCTCGCAGATGCGGGATGGTGTAATGGCAGCACGAATGACTTTGGATCATTCTGTCAAGGTTCGAATCCTTGTCCCGCAGCGATCACCACAGGTAGTGAAACGGTCATCACGCGATTCTGATACAGTCGTATTGGAAGTTCGATTCTTCCCCTGTGGACGCAACAACATGCGGCTGTTGCATAATGGTAGTGCCTCTGCCTTCCAAGCAGACGGTGCCAGTTCGATTCTGGTCAGCCGCTCAAGGAGATGAAATGACAAACAGATCACTTATGACGTTCTACTGCATGGTCAAAGATGGTGACTCATATGTCATCAAGCCATATGTAAATCTATATGATGGCATGGTTGAGATATTGTTGCCCAGAAGGTATTCATAATGCTACAATATAGCCGACAGAGAGGCTTGGAATGAGAATAGGATTTGGCTCCACAGACTGGGGCGACCACATGGAGGCCCAGCCCGGTGGCTGCACAAACATGCGAGCAGTAATACCAACAATTGGTTTGTCTCAGATAGGACATGAAGTCAATGTTGGTGAGATTGGATGGAAGAATGGTGAGGGGTTCGTAATAGTTCCACCGTCATACCGTCTCACTCATGCCAAGGATCGCGGTCCAATCAAGAACTATTCTCAGTGCTTCGACAAACTAGACGTGGTAGTCCTAAAATTGTTCATGTGGAAAGATGCGTCTGAATATATCAAGAAGGCTCAGTCCTATGGCCAGACTGTCATCATTGACACTGACGACCACTTTGAGCAACTTCCTATCGACAACATGGCCTACCACACCACTGACCCAAAGAACAATCCAGACAACAATCGCAAGTTCATGATTGAGACGTACAGGATTGTTGATGGGATAACGGCCAGCACCAAGTTCCTTGAGGACAAGGCCAGAAAACACAATGAGACTGTCTACAAGGTTCCAAACTCACTAGATCCATCAGACTTCATAAGAAAGATTGATGGCGCTGGATGGAAGCCAACCATTGGCTGGGTGGGAATCATGCTCTGGCGTGTAGAAGACATAAAGGAAGTCTCTGCTCCGCTGAGAACGGTACTTGAGGAGCACGATCTTCGATTCCATCACTCAGGCATCGTCCTTGACAAGCCTCATTGGTTTGCAGAGGCGGCAGGATTTGGTCCAGAAAGAATGTCTGGATATGTCGGGGCTAGGCCAAAATTCTACCCCAACATTCTTATGCCAATAGACATAGGCATAGTCCCTTTGACCAACAACCCTTTCAACGAGGCAAAGAGTTCTCTCAAGGGCCTTGAGTATGCCATGTCAATGATCCCATTCGTGGCATCAGACACATACGAATATCGTGAACTGGCTGAGATGGGGTGTGGTAGAATAGCAAAGAGACCAAAGGACTGGATTCGCCATCTTGAGGAACTGCTAGATCCAGAAGTCAGGATCGCTGAGGCTCATAAGAACTATGAGGTTGCGGTTAACAACTTCAGCACCTTCAAGATGAAGTATCGGTGGTCGGAGGCCATTGAACTGATTCACATGAAGGCTCAGGATAGGCGAAGAAAGGCTGCTAGGTCTCAAAGCACGGGGCAGAAAGGTTTCGACCCTTCAAAGTTCTTGGCCGCAAAAACCTAACAAAATATAACAAACGGCACAAATAGACAATCATTCGCCCTAGCCGCATAGTTAGGGCCGCGCCACGTCTGCGTTGGAACAGAAAGACGTTCTTGTAGTATAATCTAATTAAGCAATACAGTATGTTAGGGTCAATGAGTGAAGAAGTGGGACGCGAGTTCGATTCTCGCCTGCTCCACCTAACGCTGGAAGGCAAATAAAAATAAGAGGTGTATTAGATGGCAAAAAGGTTTTTAGTTGACCTAGACCTTAATACCAATCAACTACAGAACGCTGTCATTCAGACAGCATCAGTAGACCCTTCTGGCGTTACAGGTCGAATCTATTTCAACAATGTGTCAAACTTTCTTAAGGTTTATGACGGCTCTTCTTGGCAGAATCTGACAACCGGAACCAGTGGCGCAGCGGCAGTCTCTCTAACTGGAGACGTTACAGGAAATGCCTCTGTTGTTGCTGGGGTAATAACAGTAAACACAACAATAGGTGCCAATTCGGTAGCACTTGGAACCGACACTACAGGAAACTATGTTGCCAGTGTTGATGCTGGTAACTATATCAACATCACCGGAACTGCTGGCGAAGGCTGGGCTCCAGTGTTCGCTGTTGACGCAACCACTGCAAGCACAGCATCAAAAGTAGTCGCAAGAGATGCATCTGGTGATGTGTATGCAAGAACATTCATTGGTAATCTAACTGGAACTGCTACAAGCGCTAACCATGCAGATACTGCTAGTGCAGTTGATTGGTCAGGGGTGACAAGCAAACCAGATCCAGTTGTTACAGTAGTGCTTTCTGGAGATGTCACTGGAAATGCAAACGCCACACTGACAGATCTTGGAAATGCATCAGTATCCATAACAACATCAATTGCAGCAAACTCCGTTGCTCTTGGCACAGACACAACTGGCGACTATGT
>Ga0208644_1000324_pt1 | contig 38202 bp, 51 predicted proteins | sample VirMetDEL_Nov_18_FD_184517 | JGI IMG/M metagenome (GOLD analysis project Ga0208644, IMG submission 184517) | Aqueous microbial communities from the Delaware River and Bay under freshwater to marine salinity gradient to study organic matter... | ecosystem: Environmental > Aquatic > Marine >...
CATCGATGTGCTACCGCTCGTTGTAGCTACGCAGGGTAGTTACGACGAGGAGGGCAACGAGCTGGTCGCACCCACGTATGTGGACGGTTATCACGTCAATGTCCGTGCGCTTGAGGGTGAGGACGGTGACACTCTCGCTGCTTATGCTGTAACGCCAGCGCCTAACACTCCAGCTAGGGTATGGGCCTAACCTCAAACAGCGGGGAGGTAGGGATGATTACGATGGATGACTTTAAAGTTGGATTTGCAGCTGTAGCTGGATTGTTCAACTGGGCAGCTAACATTGACGTTGTGTTGCAGCTACTGATCAGCATCGCATCTCTCGCCTACATCTGTTTGAAGATCCGAGAAATCCTGAGACGATACTAATATGGCTAAAAAGTCGCCTAAAGCTACGATGAAGTGCGGGGAGGTCAGGCCGTCCACCAGACCCGGTAAGAAGATTATGAAGCTGTATTGCGTGGATGGCGGTAAGAAGCTGGTTCACGCTGGAGCTACAGGCTACGGCAACAACTACAGTGACGCAGCTAGGAAGAGCTTTAAAGCTAGGCATAAGTGCGACTCAGCTAAGCCGGGGACAGCTAGGCACTTAGCCTGCACAGAACTGTGGACTAAGGGTGGCAGAGCTACCTCCAGTCCTAAATCACGTAAGGGTAAATACTAATATGCACAACGGTAAGAAATGCGGCTGCGGCGGCACTAAGAAGATGTCTGCGAAGAAGAGCGGGAAGAAATCGGGCGGGAAAAAGTCCGGTAAAAAATACTGATATGGTTAAAACAAAAACATTCTGGGCCTCACTCACCGCCATACTGGGCGCTGTTGGAGGTTTTTTCACTGGAGATCTGGCGCTAGCTGAGATGCTCCAGCTAATCGTTACCAGCACACTGGCACTGTTCATACGCCACGGCGTTCAGAAGGCTGAGGTAGCCGCCGAGAAGAAACCAGCTGGCAACTACGCTAGTGGTAGTGGCAGCTACAGCTACCGCCAGCAGTGATTAGCTGGTTTAAACTAATCAAGCAGCTGCTTGGGGCGATACCTGTCCTCAAGCAGCTTTTTGCATTTCTATGGCAGGAGTCCAAAAATGTTCACGCTGATAAACGAAGACAGTCTAAGGATGACGAAGTGGATCGGCTTATTGCTGATGCTCTGGCTGATCCAGACGGGTTGCGTAACCACGAAGCTGGCCAACAGCGCAGCACTGATTGAGCGCCACCCTCTGGGGTTTCGGCACGCTGTGAATGCCAGCCCAGAGGCTACGGAGTTTGTCCGTGACGCACTGAAGACCATCAATCAACTCGAATCAACGATAGAAGCGCACTAGCTATGGCGTCTAAGAAACCAAAACCCACCAACCCCAGCCTGTATGCCAGCTGTAAAGCTCAGGCTAAGAAAAAATACAAAGTCTATCCAAGCGCATACGCCAACGGCTGGCTGGTTCAATGCTATAAGAAGAAGGGCGGCAAGTATGCCTAAGCCAATGCAGGGTCTAGCTAGGTGGTTTGCTGAAGAGTGGATTGATGTTCGCACCGGCAAGCCGTGCGGGAGGCAGAAGGGGGAGAGCAGGGGAACGCCCTACTGTCGCCCGAAGAAGCGGGTCAACAGTAAGACCCCTAAGACAGCTGGCGAGATGAGCGCAGCTGAGAAGAGAAAGAAGATCTCCGAGAAGAAGCGTCTGGGCCAACCGGCTGGCAAGCCCAGACGTGTCAGCCCTGCTAAGCGGAAGTAGTAGCTTTGTAGCTAGACAGTGATGGAGCCACTACCTTCGCTCCCTTCGCGTAGACGCGATGTATTGCCGAGCTGTTGTGGCCCAGTGCCACCATCGCCAGACGTTCTGGCATCCCTAGCTCGAACGCTCTCTCAGCCCACGCGTAGCGGTAGCTGTGGAGTGTCACACCCTCTATCCCCAGACGCTTGCACGCTCTGCGGAAGATCGACGCTCTGTCTTTACTGTGTAGTCGCTGGATATTGGGAAGAATGAATCCGCTTTTCCTGCCAGCGATGGCTGAGTCGAGCAGTCTCCTTAGTTCTGGGCTGATGGCTTGAGCTGCACGCTGACCTGTTTTCATTCGGTTGTAGATGATCTCGTTCTGTCCTAGCAGTTCGATCTGGAAGGATGCGGCATCTGACTGGGCAGCGCCCGTTTCCCACAGGATCTCTAGGTAGATCCTCCACCTAATACTGTGAATGTTAGATTGCAACCTGCGATGTTCCTCCTCCGTGATTCCACGCTTGGGTTTACGGACTATCTTAGGCCAGTATTTCTTAGGCAGCACAACGTGGGATCGGATGCCCAGTTCGATGGCTAGTGACTGGAGGCTGGCGAGGTATTGCTGGGTCATTTGACCCCCGGCTTCCATCAGCTCCAGAAAGTCTGTGCCTGTGGTATTGTCGATGCGGGTTTGCTTCAGCTTGTTCCAGCGTTTCTTACTGAACTCGTGAAGTTTGCGCTGCTTTGTCGGGGCTTTGCCCGTGCTAGCGTAGATGGAGATCAAGCGATCCCAAGTTTGTTCGGTGTTCATAGCGGTTCATAGGTTGTTTTTTGTTGCAACAACAGAACCAACCGGAGTAATTTCTCACCGCCTAATACGTGAGGTTCCTGTAACTTCGACCTTCCTCAAGCACGCTTAGCTCAGTGGTAGAGCACTGCCTTCACACGGCAGGAGTCGCTGGTTCGAACCCCACAATTAGGCTCAGAGAGCCACCTCAGTTGTTCCGTTGGAAATTCTCTGGTTGTTAAAAACTTGATGGGGGCTTGGACAGGTATTGTCCCACCATCACAACTAGGATAAAATCATAATGACAGACATTGAGTTCAGCGAGTATACGCCAATCACTTTGCCTTACGAGACTTCCCAGAAGCTCCGCCTGCTTTCGCAGGCTGCGGGAATGGGTCCGTCTGAATACTTAAATTCCCAGCTTCCTTCTGGATTGCGTGTTCCTGCTCAATCCAGTGATTTATCAAGTCAGTCTTTGTGTAACGACTGACACGGCTGAGTTCTTCAAGTTTAGCGATTACGTCCTTATGCAAATAGAATGTCTGCGACTTCTTATTTGGGTTACGTCTTTTGTTGCTGTCTTTTTCTGGCATAACAAATTCGGTTCAGCCCAAGCCAAACCAACTACTTCAAAAAGTTTTTAATCCCGTGTTGCAAATTTTTACAACATTTTTCTTTACCACTGTGTAACTACACAATACAACATAGCCAGAACGTGACCACGCAACACAACGCTCCCAACCGACGATACAAAACAATAGCCGTAAACCACTCAGCGCACACACAGCTCACACGTTACTGCCTTAAGAACGGACTGAAGATTGGGCCAGTGGTAAGCAGGTGGATACAGGAGAAAATTAAGGAATCCAATGAGGGATGAGGAAATTAGGGATCTGATCCGGTCTGAGTTTGACCGTGAGTTTACCAAAAAATTTAACGCTGGAATCCGTGAGCACAACCCAGATGGCACGAGGGGACTTTGGAGGATGGAGGTTCCAGCACTCATAGCGGCAGTGAAGGAGGAGGTTCACGATTTGTTGGCCTACATCACTGTGATTGAGAAGAGGCTCTTAGCCGCTGAAGCGGCTCAGGAAATGATAACGAAAAAAACAAAGTAAATGAAGGAGAACGATATGTTCCTAACCGCAGAAGACACTGCAACAGCACCTAAGAAAGACTTCACCCCACATCCTAAAGGCCCGTGTAAGGGCGTATGTGTGGAGGTGGTCACAATCAATAAGAAGACTGGGCTACCGTTCAGTAAGACGACCAAAGAGGGTGAGACCAAGCAGCAGATCATTCTGGTTTTTCAGACTGATAAGATGGTCGAGGTAGAGGAGGGGAAGAAGGAGCACTGCGTTCATTGGGAGTGGTTCAACATTCCTCAGACGATAGCTAACGAGAACGGGAAGCTGCATAAGTTCTTCCGAGACTGGGAAGTGCCTATCAAAAACTACCCTACTCAGGATTCATTCGAGGAAGAGGTTGTTGGTAAACCTGCCTATTTAGTGTTCACCCACAACAAGTCCACCGATGGAACCAAGATTTACAGCAATCTCACCAGCTGCACCGCGGTGGAAGATCCCGCCGAGGCGTTCGTGGCTACGGACTATCGCCCATACAACGATAAGGTCGCGTTCTAAGGCTATGTTTCTCTCAGCTCAACCAGACACCAGAACCAGAGAGCTGAACAGTGATGGGGGCGGTCATTGGTATCACACTGATGGCCGTCCTCAGCACACTGTCCTCTCTAAAGACGGTAAGCCTCGCAACACCACCAAACGCGATGCTCGTAAGCTAGGGTTATTCCCCAGCGTTACGACCATAACTAAGGTGATAGCCAACCCGTCTCTGGATCGGTGGAAGCAGCAGCAGATCTTCAATGCTTGCATAGCCAACCCGCTAAAGTCTGGCGATGAGCTTGGTGAGTATGAGAGTCGTGTGCGTGCATTCGCCCAGAAGAAGATGGTGGATGCTAGGGCATTCGGGAGCCTGTTCCACGCAGCTATTGATGAGCTGAATAAGACAGGTTTTCTGACCGAGGAATACAACGAGGTTAAACCGTTTGTTCAGCACTACATCCAGTGGACCCGTGATGAGCAGGTTCAGTTTCTGGACACAGAGTTTACTGCCGTTAACGAGAGGTTGGGATACGCCGGTCAGGTAGACGCACTAGCGGTAGTGGGTGGAAAGCTGACCCTACTGGACTACAAAACGCAGGACGTTAAGGAGGACAGTAAGGGTCAGCTGAAACCTAACTGGTATGAGAGTTGGATCTGGCAGCTGGCTGCATACAAAAACGCTAGCTGGCCCAACAAGCCTAGGAAGATCCAGCAGGTGATGTCAGTGGTGCTCTGCTCGCAGGCTCCGTGCTATCCGATCACGAAGATCTGGACGACTGAAGAAGTCGCTGATGCGTGGAAGGTATTCCAAGCAGCCAACCAGATCTGGCAGCTCACCAACTCATTCGATCCAGCAGCCAACTCTAGGGAGGTAGCAGATGGGCAAGTCGCAGCGTGAGAAGGGCAAACGCGGTGAGCGTATGTGGCGGGATATGCTGAGGCAGATGGGCTTCAATCCTGCCACTACCTACCGCTCCAGCCAATTCAGCGGGAAGGCTCCTGACGGCTCTTCTGCGGACGTTGTTTGCGCTGAGCTACCCAGTATCCACTGGGAGGTGAAAAACGTCGAGAGACTCAATATTTGGGGCGCTTATATGCAAGCGAAGATGGACTGCGCTGGGAAGATGCCAGTCGTCGCACACACGAAGAACCAATTCGGTTGGCTTGTCACGCTTAGTGGCGAGGATTTCCTAAGTATCATCAGTCGTTCAGATCTAGTGGAGAGGGTTGGAGAAGATGCTGATCGAGATCCCAGATGAGATACTCAAAACTGACCTGTCATTGGGTAAGAAGGTGATGATCGGACTGGTCTACACCTACCCTAATGCCAGCCAATCTGAGGTGGCCAGACTGCTAGGTGTAACCACCCGTGCGGTGCGTCAAGCAGTGAGGGAGGCAAAAATTGCCGAGGAACAGCTGTTCCTAAAACCGGAACGAGCGTTCCTAAAACCGGAACAACCGTTCCTACGTAGTAGTAGTAATAAAGAAGAGAAGGCTAAACCCGCTATGCCTTCTTTCTCTGCTTCTGCTCCGACGAAGGAGGAGGTTGCGGCGTATGCCGCTAAGGCTTCGCGCCCCGATTTGGCTGAGGAGTTTTACGACCACTACGAAGAGCGCAACTGGCTGCATCGTGGTGAGCCACTCGCTGACTGGAAAGCTATGTTTAAGGGCTGGGTTCGTAAGACTGCCAAGCAATCCTCCTCTCCACGCAAAACCACAACACTTGAAGAGGCTCGTTACCTACAGGATGCGAGCTACTGATTCTATGAAAACCTATTCAATCCCAAACGACCGACCCGCCGAGCTAGGCGTGATCGGCGCTGCCCTGCAGGGCAAATACAACGATCTCTGCTCAGTAGGGATAAACGAAGACCACTTTCACGACCTCAAAGCCCGTCTGATGTGGCGAGAAATCACGAGGATGGACTCTGAAGGCATTTTGATAGGCGGTGAGACACTCTGCCACAGGTTTAAGGGAAACGACACCACAAAGCTTCCGGGGCTGATTGACGTTAATGACGCTCTCGATGCCTGTCCCAGCGCTTACAACTGGAGTTACTGGGCTGAGGTAGTCGAGGAAAAGCGGAAGGCCAGACTGGTGCAGGAGGTCGGACTGAAGCTGGCTGAGGAGTGCGGCAACTCTGACAACCTCGATGATCTCGTGGCCAGTGCTGAGTCAGTCGTATTCGAGCTGAACCGCAAAGTAATCTCTGACAACACATCAGACAACAGGAAGGAGTCTTTCAGACGTTTGATCGAAATGCTGGAAGACGCGCATAAGGGGAAGGAGACGGGGATTCCGATGGGGTTCCCGTCTCTGGACCGCATCTTAGGTGGTATGCGTCCCGGCCAGCTGATTGTCCTAGCTGCTCGTCCAGCTGTTGGTAAGTCAGCTATCGCCGGTAACATTGCAATGCACCTAGCCACCAACGATGTCCCGGTAGCTTTCTTCAGCTACGAGATGACTCAGGACGAGCTGAACCTGCGTATGTGGGCCAGTAAATCAGACTGTGATCTGATGGGCGACATCCTCAACCACGGCAAAGACCACGAGGGACGACTGCAAACCATAGGCAAAGCTAGCGCAGCAGCTCCCAGCTTATCCAAAGCACCACTCCACATCATAGACAACTCATCGCTCACGGTGGCTCAGATCCGCAGCCACGCTCGACGCTTGGTTAAGGAGCACGGCGTGAAGCTGATCATCATTGATTACCTCCAGCTTATCAAAGCTGGGACTGAGGATCGTAAGAAGGATCGTCATCTACAGGTGGCCGCTATCTCAGGTGGATTGAAGCAGATGGCTATGGAACTCCAGATCCCAGTGCTGGCACTGGCGCAGCTAAGCCGTGAAGCGGAGAGGACTGCTGATAAGCGACCCACTATGTCGATGCTCAGAGAGTCTGGATCTATTGAGCAGGACGCTGATGTGATCCTCTTCCTGTATTGCGAAGACCCATCAATGTTCGACGGTCCGAACAGCTTGTTGAAGGTAGCTGTAGGGAAGAACAGGGCAGGGCGACAGGGCTCAGCTGACCTAGTGCTGGTCAGGAATAAGACCCGATTTGAGGAGGCATCGCTACCGCAGCACGAGATGTGGCTCAACGAGAAGCGCAAACAGCAGGTTGCGTGCTAAATGAAAGCGGCAAATTGGCTGTCGATTTGACCGCCGTCCATTTTTTGCAACCAAAACCGGACGAGATGACTGACGAGGAAATCGTAGAATATCTGGAGCAGAACTTTGGAGCCAAATATGTCCCATACTGGAAGCTTAAAAACCCACCGAACTGGGATGAGTTTAAGGCAGGTTTTGACACGCTTGGGGGCGAGCCATCTGACGATATGGCCTCACGACAGAGAGAGGGCGAGAAGAAAACCTACTGGGAAAACCGAGCCAGACAACTGGCTGCAACACCTAATCTTAAAAAGAACGATGTCCTAACAGCATTGGAGGGCGTGACTATGAATCCTGAGCTAACTGCATTGCTGAAAGAACATCTCAAACGAGCCAAATAAATTACACACAGGCGTGGGCGTAGAGTCGGGGGATGTCCCCGAACAGGTGCAGGCTGTTGGATACAGCTAGCGGGAACCCATAGTGATCACCACGGCTGTTTAAATTGTGTTAGAAGACCTGTCACCCCACGAAAACCTGCTCGCAGCCATCATCATTCAAGCTGCTGGCGACTTTGTTGACGCTTATCAGGTTGGCCTGATCAACGAAGACAACACAGTAAACATCGACGCTATGCGGCGACTAATCCTAGACAACCGAGCTAAACGCTGCCGGTTCCCTAAGTGGATGGATGCCACTGATGTTCAGTCAGCGATTGTGTTCCTGTTTAAGAGCGACCTTCTGGAGCAAACGATCCCGGCTAGGTGGCGAGTGGATGCGGATGCGATACGTGCAGCTGTGGTTCAAGCGGCTCACGATGGCAGGAGAATCTCAAGCTACTTTGTATATGCTTACTAAAAACATATTCCAAACACACGAGAGCTATCAAAAGCTAGGGACATTCGAGCGCGTATGCCTAGAGCGATGGAAACTGATGAACCCAGAGTGGAACTATCGGTTCACCACCAATGACGAGGCAGATGTAGCTGTCAGAGAGCTATTCCCAGATGAATACAGCGCCTATGAGGGCTTCCATCTGGGAGCTAAGAACAACATCCGAAGGTGTGCTCTTCTACATAAACACGGTGGGTTCTACGCTGACCTAGATATGTATCCAGTAAAGCCACTGCGGGACTACCTACCGACAGACAGGCAGCGAGTGCTGTTTAAGTATGATGATAGGGATATGTGGCTTGGGGGCATACTCGCATCAGCGGCGGGAGATCCTGTCACCTTAGAGGTGGCTAGGGAAATGATAAACCGGCTGATGAGCGGTCAGCCTGCTCCTGACCCCAGCAATAGAGAGGCTTGGATGGGGTGGCACTTTGACCACTGCGGTGTCCACGTTTACAACTATGTTTACCGCAAGCACGAGAAGCTAGAAGACGCTCTCATTGGGGCTGATTCACACCCAGCATACATCAACATCCCGGTTGAGGATGTTAAGTGTCTGCACTTAGCTACGGGTTGCTGGACACCAAGCCAAACCAAGCCTTCATTCGAGGAGCAGACTACCTATGAGCTGCGTATGATTGAGGTAGCTAAGGAGGTGTTCGGCATATGATAGCGAAGCAAGTCTCCCAGATACACAACAGTTATGAGCGACTTGGCTTGTTTGAGAGAGCATCAATAGAGCGTTGGCGTGGGCTTAACCCCGGCTGGGAATACCGCTTCATCACTGAGCACGAGCTAGATGAATACATCCTAGATGTATGGCCTCAATACGCAGATCTCTACAAAGAGATGTCAGCTATGCAGCGCACTCAAATAATGAGAGCTGCCTGTGTCTATCAAAGCGGAGGAGTTTACGCTGACTGCGATGTGTATTTGATACGACCTCTGGAGAACTTCCTGCCGATGACCGAGGACTGCGCTTGGTTCCAGCTGAAGCCAAGACCAGATCATAAGATCTACATCAGCGACTACTTCTTCGCGGCAGCTAAGGGCTATGAGGGCTTGGACCAGATCATACACGAGTGCTTTGAGCGCACGACCAACCGCAGGTATCTGATCGACGACCCTGAGTGGGGTTGGACTGGCTACATCTACGAGTCAGTCAGCATTCACGCTTGGTCTGAGATCGTCGTGAACCAGCGCAAAGAACGGCTCCTAGCTGGGGGCGACAACTGGGTGTGGGATATGCAAACCAAACCGGATGACTGTCACATCTACCACTACAGCACAGAGAGCTGGATACCTGATAACCGGTTCAAACGTGATGGCAAAGACCCGATGGCCGAGGAGATCAACCACCTAAATATTCTGAAGAAACAATACGGTATCTAACCATATGGACCACAGAAACATCTTCCAATTACACGGCAGCTACGAACGGCTTAATGCTTTTGAGAGATGCTGCGTTGAGCGGTGGAAGCTGCTCAACCCAGACTGGAACTACCAGTTCCTTACTGATGAAGACATAGATCCGTATGTGGAACATATGTGGCCATCGAACATCGCTACATACAGGACTATGGAAACGGTGCAGCGAGCTGGAGTCCAACGCTTAGCTGCTGTTTATCGTAGCGGTGGCCTATACGCAGACTGCGATCTCTACCCAACCAAGCCAGCTAGCGAGTTCATCGACACCAACAGGCAGGTTCAGATGTTTAAGAAGGAGGGGAGGGAAGAGGAGCGGATCATACACGACTACCTGTTCTTCGCTGAGCCGCAGCACCCTCTGATTGCAAAGATGATAGAGACGGCGTTCTACAGGACCGAAACAACAACCCCAGAATCTCACTCAGCTGGGTGCTGGAAGGGCTGGATGTTCTACAGTGCTGGTCTGCATATGGTCAGTGACGTAGCTACAGAAGCTGGCATCAGTGGTGACCCCGGCTGCGCTGACTCAATCGACCAGCTGAGATTTAACCCGACTGCATACCACACGCTGCACTTCTCCTCAGAACACTGGGTGAAAGAAAGGCGATGGGCTAACGAGCCGGAGCGCGAAACCAGTGATGGCCTCAACTGCCTTAACAAGCTCAAACGCATCTACGGAATCTAATGCTAACAGAAGAACAGAAGAAGCGCAGAGAAGCAGCTGACGCAGCTGAGTCTTACGTGGTTGATTCAATCAACACTCACTGGCGTGAAGTGAACACGCTGTCCATAGGCAATATGTATTCACGGGTTGACGGGCTCTTGCTTGAGCGCAGAACCAACAAAGTAATCGGTGTCTACGAGATTAAGTGTCGAAACATATCCTTCTCTGATGTCGTAGCTAAATACGACTGCGAGCTAGTCATCGACAAACACAAGCTGGAAGCACTGCAATCGGTGGCAGCAGCACTCAGATGCCCTAGCTACCTGTTCACTTATATGATGGGAGACGGTGTGATCTATCGTTCGCCAATCACCGATGAGTATGGAAACTGGATGTGCGTTAAGCGGAAGGAAACAACAGTTGCACCGCTGACGCTAGGTGGTTCAGCGGGGGCGAAGGAAGTGTTTCAGCTGATGCTGGACGGAGGAACAGTGCTGGGGACGCACAAGCAGACAGGAAAGATATGAAGACAGAAGAGCAGCTACTGATCCTCCAGAAAACAGTGAATAGCTTGGAGGCAATGGTAGCAGCTCTGATGAGGGAGATAGCTCAGGTTAAGGGCAGACAGGAAGCGCAATCACAACAGCTTAGGGGAATACGGAAGATATGGAACCCGAATCAATCGCAGCAGGACAGTCAGAATTAGAGGCATTCGAGAACACCTACCACTACAACCTCGTCAGAGATATACAGCGTGGCTGTGACTATTTCTGGTCAACCAGAGGTGGCGACCCAGCTGATCGTCATAAGTGGAATAGGCGTGGCACTTTCGCAAAGAAGCGAACCGCATCAGGGTTACCAACGTAACAATTTAGGCTTAATAACTGGTGCGGCAGGGGCGCACGAGTGTGCGTCCCTATTTTATTTCAGATATGAAACTACTCACACTAGGAATGTGTCAGTTGCACTCGATAATGTTGGTATCTCCATCTCTTAGAAGCTGCGACTGGGAATACCTACACATAAGAGATACTCCATCCAGTGAGATTCAGAGTAAGGTTTCTAGTGCTGACATCATTATAACTCACCCAACCTCATACTGGTTTAGGCACGACCACGCTCTCGCAACTGAGAATATACTAAGGCTACTCAAGCCCAGCGCATTGATGGTTCTAATGCCTACACTGGACTGCCCGTTTTACTACTTTGATGTTGGCCATATTTATGTTGAGGGACGCACGATCAATCAGCCGTCCCACCTCCACTACAAAGGCTTGTATGAGACTCACTTGACAGGCGGTGGAGAGGAAGAATTCATCCGTGACTGCGTTCAGAATGTTAGCTACTGCCGTGACATAGAGAAAGTTTGCTCTGATTATTTCGACCTGCAATCTAAGCACGAAGATCGGGCTCGCAGCTTTAGCGGGCCTAACTGTGTGCCACTGATTGTGTCGGACCTGATCCGATCAAACTACAAAGACACACTTCTATCATACACAGCTAACCACCCAACTAAGGAACTCATACAGCTGGTAGCTGAGAGGTTGCATAAATTGATTGGGGCTGACTGGTTGACCATTGATAAAAACGCTGATCCGTTTGCCGGGGACGGGGTGCAAGACATTCTTTACGCGTCGATTGCTGAACATGTCAGCTTTGATACAGCCAAGCACCCGTTCAGAACGCAGACACCTTACGATGACCCGACATTTTCCGGTGTGATTAACTGGTATCTGCGTAGCTACGATTCAGTGGCCAACTATTACGTAACTTGACATGCCATCTGGAGCACGCAGCAATGCTAAGATAGGCCCGGTCGGGGAGATTGGTGTAGCTTACCAGCTGGTTAGGCGTGGTTGGTGTGTGTTTGCTCCGCTGGTCTCGCACAACCTGATGCACTTCGATCTGCTAGCTCATAGAGGTGGGCAGATACATCGCATACAGGTTAAATGCACCAGCAAGCTGGAGCGGGGGACGCAGAGGTATGGGATAATGTCCTCGATGGGGAATTACAGTAAGAAGAAATACACGAAGAAGGAATGCGACTTCATCATCGCCTCAATCAATCCAGTGGAGTGGTATTTCGTGTTTCCGGTAGAAGAGGTGAGGGTAACTACGCTTAGGATACCAGCTAACCTGCCTCCAGATCATAGGCTGAATCAGTATAAGGATGCGTGGCATCTGTTAGGAGAATGAAAGACCCCCGCCAGTCGTCACCGGCGAGGGTCTACCAAACGTCCAACATAAGGAATTAGTGGACGCCAGTTGTATAGGATCGGAACGCAGAGGAGTCAAGTTGGTTTAGTTTCCTTCCTCTTCCCTATGGTTCCTAGCTTTGGCCTGTCTTCCCACCTGCACTTATCGTCCTCGTCGTATGTGGTATAAAGGACATCGTTCGCTTTCACTACCACAGAGAACGCCTTCTCTCCCAGCCTGACATCCTCCACGCTGGCGTGACGCATTGTGTAGCCTATGCGCGATTCGGTATCCCGAACACACACATCTGCATCGTTCATCAGCAGTATCTGAAGCATAGCTATCTTCTGGAAGTGGTTCAGCTCCTTATACAGCTCCTCGCTGTGCTCCCAGTGTTCTGTGTCAAACTCCTCTCCTTCGTATCGGTCTTTCATTTAATTACCTCCCAATTTATGTTGATCAGGCCAGCATCAGTGTGCGCTAGCTTAGCGAACGCTGCCCTGCTTAGATCCAGCTCACGCCCATCAACAAACGGACCACGATCAGTGATCACTACGTCAACGGAACGAGAGCCGAGAGTGCAGCGCACCACAGTCCCGAACGGGAGGCTGCGATGCGCTGCTGTTAGTTCATCAGGATTGAACGCGCTACCAGAAGCAGTGGTTCTTCCACGATACGTCTCGCCATACCAGCTAGCTACACCGGTATGAACTTCGCGCTGCTGCTTAGGCCAAGCAACGTATGCTGTTAGCAGAGCGCAATACGCTACTGACAGGATGGTAAGACGGCTCATACCAAAACCTCCCCGCGTCTTAGCTTCTGTCGCCAGTATTCCGCAACATTCTCGTGAGTAGATGGCTTGCCAGTCTTCTCCTCGATGGCCTCCAGAACTCGCATCGGCCAACACGTGTATTTGTTCGTATTCACATAGCGCATCCAGTCCCAGTAAGCTTCACCAGATAGGAACTCGCTTTCAGCGTGGCAATTCCTGCACAGAAGGTGAATGTTCTTCAGACTGTTATCTCCACCATCACACAGTGGTAGGATGTGGCATCGCTGAACGTCTTTGTAGAACCCGCAAGCCATACACGCTGCGGTTTTGTCGGACATGAAGAGATAATGCTCCACTCCGTTCTCGCCCATCCAAGCTTCGCCGCCATCGTGGAACTCGCCTTCGTAAAACACGCGATCACCACTGTAGTAGCTGATCAACATAGTCTTAGATGGCATACTAGATCTACTCATACAGCTACCTCCTCTTCTGTGAAGAACGTCTCAAGCTCATCCCGTTGTATGCGACGAACGTCTTCGTCCTTCGCGCTCACAGCTTCAGCGAACGCAGATGGGCAGTAGCTAGGCGCTCGCCAATCGTCTACCCAGCGATCACGCTGATCAGCTGTGTCAAAGATAAACACGTTTACTACATTCTGCGTCTTTGGATCGCTGCCGTGCCTGTGATGCACCTCTGTGACAGCTAAACCACACGGCCACTCCTTAGCGTAGTAATGTCGGCTCATACGGCTACCTCCTCTTCTATTAGCTCAAGCTCGACCCAGTTGAGGTCGGTCTGCTCTTCGTCTTTGTAGTTAAAGAACCGCAGCTTGCCGTCTGTGAATTGGATCTTCACCCACTGAGGCCACGGTGCTGACCACTTAGACTTGCCGTCACCACCACCGAAGTAGTTGCCTCGCGCATCAATCTCATCACCCTCAGAGATCTCCATCGCAAACATTCGGTGGTTCTTAGTCTTCCAAACCTCATCAGCAAACTTACCGTTAACCCGAAGGTATCCACGCTTAGTCTCTTTTGGTTTGTAGCTGTAAGTGCGTAGCTTAGCTTTCATACTTCCACCTCCTCGCCAGTTTTGGTCCACTCGTCACGAGCCTTAACCTCGAACGCGCTGTCTTCATTCTTACTAATTGCAAACCTCCAGTAGACCGCATCATACAACTCTTCCACCGTTGACTCGGTTGAGACGGAGCTGCCCCCGGTTCCAGTGCCAATAACTAGCCCTCGACCAGCTAGGGGGTAACCTCCGTTCACGTAAGGTATGCGGAAGAAGTGAGTGGGCGTGTTGAGTAATCCCTCGTCATCCACGTAGATGCAATCGCCGTTAGCTAGATATCCGCCTACACAGAAGCATCTGCAACCTATCGCATCCTGTATTGCGTGGATGTCGTCCTCGATAATGTCAATCGGGCTGATGGTCTGTGTGTATGGATCAATCAGCAGACACTTATTGATGCGGTTCTTCATTGGTCACCCCCTGTGTGTGCAATGCTGCGCTTCAACGCACCCTCAAGCGTGCCGTTGCGTGTCTTCATCTTCAGCAGATCAGACTTAGAGATGCCTAAGTTTCTTAGCGTAGCATCAGTGTTTAGAACCTGCTTACCACCGGACCACTGCAACACAGCGCGAGGGTCAGTGTGCTTGGTTGAGGTGTTCCTCTTAACCTTAGCCTTAGCCTTAGCTTTGGACTTAGCTTTAGCTGCTGGCTTCTCAGGAATATGCCCGTTGCCGTTGCTCTCCACAACGACAGGCGAGGATGCTTCCACGCTGTCGATCCTGACTCCATCTACTAACGATAGCGCAGCGTATGTGTCGCTGACTTTGCTGATGTCTACACTGAGTGTGATAATGAACTTATGTTTCATTTTATTCCTTATGTTTGGTTTGTTTTTGTTTGTGAAACCACTCACGGCTATACGCCTACTGAGTGGAAAAGTTTAGAGGCTACCTGACAGAATCATCTGGTTGAGTCTGCGCTCAATCCGTTTGGTTTCTGATCGGGTAGGGTAAGCTTTGGTCGGCTTATAGGAGACAGACTTGGGACGCTTACTTGTTCGATGCTTACGTGGATGGTTATTCATACGTCAACCTCCAACTGCTTAGCTTTAGCCTGAGCCTCGTATAGCTTACGCACCTCAGTCATAGCTCCCTCAGGCGTTTTGTATGGCGTGGGACTAGAGTTGATCCCAGCTAGGTAGATGCAGTCGCTCGGCCACTCGTAGTCTTCCAACTCAACTGAGCGACCGTAGCCGCCATCATAGCCGTGATCTTTGGCGAACTTATGACGCTCCATCATTGAGAAAAACACACGCCTGAGCATTGACGTATGCCCTAAGCAGAAAGCTATCTCATCAATAGGTAGAACCTCGCCAGCTCTCTTAACTCCTACGGCATAGACTGACTTAGCTACGCCACAGGTATTAGTCCATACAGCGTGAATCTCGCAGCTATTACCTGCGCTTTCTATCTCATCAACTAGAGCGCACACGGCTGCTCCGCGGTTCATTATAGCTTTGGACGACACGCTGGCCGTAGCACCTAGGCTAACCAGTAGTCGGACGATTGGCTTAGTGCCAACATCATCCCCCAGATTAATCATATGCTCCATCTCGCCAGCTAAAGCCATAGGCACATCTGGGTAAGCTCCAGCAACATCGTAATCGACGCTCGCCCCAGTAGCCACTCTAGCTGAACCGCTGGTAAATATATGCTTCAACCCTGATGCAACAGATGATCTGCCCTCAACCCAGCCACGCTTAACAGTGTCCACCATATCATCCCAGCTATCAGACCCGCTCCACTCTGGGTCGTGTGTCTTAGTGGAAGAGCTTGAGCTGAAATACTTACGGCTTTTAGCTGCCTCGATTGCCTCATACACAGTGTCGTGGCTCATTGTGTCAGACACAGGATAGGCGCGTCTCAGGGTGGCGATGTCTATAACGTCACTCATTCTGCACCCCCGATCTCAGCTTCGATCTTAGCTATCTGCTCCTTAGATAAGTCCTTCCAGAGCGCAACCTTCTCTGCCTGTTTCTGTGTAAGTCCTGCTGAGATAAGCTTAGCAATGGAGCTGGTGGCTCGCATTGATACGATGTGCCGTAGCTTCAGCTTAGCTATTGCTTTACGAACATCCTGCACCCGATTAGCAACCTCTTCTCCGTTGGGGTATTGGGACGCAATGGCTTTCTCAACCTTCCTGTCATAGCCGACCTCAACAAACACGAACCTGTCCTTCGTAGCTGCGTCCATCTGGTTGCGCCCTACATACTCACGGGTAGCTCCACTCCAGAAAGTATTGCTAGCCGCTATCACTCGGAAGTTGGGGTGAGCTTTGTAGTTGCCAGTTGGGAAATCGCAGAGGCGATTAGCTATGGCACTATTGAACCTAGTCGCTGCCCGTGGTGAGCTAGCATCGAACTCATCCCACAGGAACAGGCCACCCTTAGTGAACGCTTTGAAGAAAGCAGTCTCGAAGTATTGACCGTGTGCATCACGGTATCCAATGAGCTGGTGCTCGGTGTCGACCTTACCGGTGAAGTAGAAGTCTAGGCCCAGCGCCTTAGCCACCATCTCGCACATATGAGTCTTCCCAGTGCCAGCTTCGCCAACTAGAGCTACATTCTCGCTAGCTCCTATCAGCTTTACAACCAGAGGGAATTTCTCGTGAGTGACCTCACCCTCTAAGTCAATCCTACTGACTGGGGTGACAACAACTGTCTTCACTGGTAAGCCGTCACCTATGCGCTCGTCGATCTGCTGATTAACGATACGGCGAACCTCCTCCTCATCCAGCTCGTCACCGCTGCTACCAGTGAGGATCTCAATCAAGTCCTCACGACTGATAGCTGGCTTATCCTTCTTCCGAACCAGAGGTTTGCGCTCAGGTTCTGGCTGAGGATCGCCAGCAGATGGCAGCACATAGCCGCCCGGTGGAAACATCCAAGTCTGAGCTACAATCCTCAGCGCATCGACACCAAACCCAGCTAGCTGGCCGTTCACGAACGGTGTCCAGTGCTGTTCGCTGTCTGGATTGGTGAAGTTGATCTCGTCGTTGCTCTTACGTTCACGCAGGTAGCTACGCAGCTCTGCCTGTGTCATTGTTTTCGGGTTTTGTTCCATAGTATTATTATTATTATTATGTTGTGGTTTGGTTTACTTACTCGCCTCTCTCTAGAAGACTGTCCTGATCATTGCGAAGCACTCTAGCTGCCCATAAAAACGCTTTGCCCCAATGTTCAAAGCTCTCAACAACCTCTTCGGCATCGCTGACTACGTTGAAAACGCGATCCACATCTTCGACTAGAAGATCCTTATAGCCCCAATAATACTGGTCCCTATGCTTGTGGAGGTGATTGATGACTTTGTTCCTGTCGTAGCATTCGCTCATAGCATTGCCTCCTCGTTCAGTCGGTTGTGAAAACGCTCCTCCAACTTCAGCCGGAGGATCACCCTAGCTAGATCCGAATAGATTTGGCGCAAATCAATCCCCAACTCTTCCTCTGCTGCATCCAGCTCCGCCGTGTTCCACTCCCACTGCATATCCACCAAAGCTTTCGCTTTGTAGTAGTAGACAACGTGCTCGCTGCTGTCAGAGTCCTCGTTGATCCGCTCTGATATGTCATCCTCGCTGGCCCCGTCCTTCATCTGGTCGAAGTAGTCATCGACCAGATCGTTCACGTATTTGCTTAGCTGTAGCTCGTTAGCTAACGGTTCACTCATAGTTTTGTTCCTTATGTTGGTTGGTTGTTGTTGCTGCCACCTATCCGCTGAACAGGTGGCAAAAGTTTAGCTGCACAATAAAAAAAGGATCGCCGTAGCGATCCCTAGTAGTGCCGTGATGATGCACCCGATTATGTCTGTCATAGCTCCTCCTCCCAATATGGCTCATCGAGATCGCTAGGACTTCCCTGATACCCACCTAAACCACACGCATCTGCATACGTGTAGCAGCACTTTTCGCAAAACTTCCCAGCATACACGCCATAGCTAAAGCGTGTTTCTATCTGACTTTCTGGGACCATATCGTAACATTTAGGGCATTCAGCTGTCATAGCCTCACCTCGTCTTCCTGCATTGCATACAGCTCTAGGTCAGCTATCTGGTCTTTATCGAGCTTGATAGCCCTATTCAGAGCCATATGAGCCAGCTCATAGTAGGGGATAACCTCTTCAAATAACCTGCCTCTCCAATACACACTGATGGCGTGACCGCCGTATGGGTATTGTCCGAAACGATGGTCCTGATACATTGGCACAGCTGTATCGTGCGCCACATAGCTAGTCTGCTTAGTGATGCCACTAAGCTCGATTAGCTCTGATACTGTCATTCCACTAGATGCTTTCATTTGTTTCCTTATGTTTGGTTTGGTTTGGTTTATGCGGTCAGCTGAGCTAGCAGAGCCGCTTTGTCAGCTGGTGAAAGATTGCCCAAAGCTTCGGTGATTTGCGCTGCTGTGAGTGTGCGCTTGCCACGACCAAGCTTAACCTCAACCGTCTCAGGTCGGACATAGGTGGCGCAGAATCCGGTTTTGGTCTCGCGGAGCTTGGTAAGAAGCAAGCCCTTCTGCTGGACCATACTAGCCACATTGATTGCGCCAGCTTTGCCAGCTTTGCGCTGATACTCAGCGAAAGCACGCTTCGCAGCTTGGCCAGTCAGACCGGTGGATAGCTTGAACTGCTTCGCACCCATCAGTGACTCTGTTGTTCTGTCGTATCTGTCTGTTTTGGTGATTGATTGATCGTTGAACCGTGCGGATTGAATGATTTGCATAGTATTATCCTTATGTTTTTTGTTTTGGTTGTATTCAACGCACCCTCGTGATGCGCTGAAGTCAACCTCCAACCGTAAATGTCCATCAGGGAATCTGTCACATTATGATGGATTGCTGGCGTTGGAATTGCCCGTGCGGATTGGTGTGGTTGCGCTGGACGTGCGCTCTCGTCTCCGTGCCTGAGAATGCCCCATATTCACCGACCGCCTATGCGCTGCAAAGCGCACGCCTACTCGCTGACTTCCAAGCTACTGCTTGGCTTTGATGGACGCGTCACGATAGGTCACACTACCTCGCCCAGAATGCCTCAGAGATTACTGAGAATCGTAATGTAGGAGCGGGAACCCCGCTCGTGCCGAGAACCCCGGCGGAGGCAGTGGAAGCTAGCCACTGGCCTCGTGTAGCTATTCGCCAATGAGCGCTGGAAGTTAACCCTAGCTAGGCTTATTTCTTAGCTATGGTTAAGATCAGCGAAGATCAGTTGAGGCTAGCTAAGAAAATGAGAGCGGAGGGAAGCAGCTGGAAAGAGATTGCAGACGCAACCGGAGCCAGTGTCAGAGGGCTGACATACAACGCAAAGAAGAACGGTTGGAATCTGAAAAGCATTGCCAAGCCATTGCCAAAGCAGGCAAAGCAGATTGCCAAGCTAGAACAGAAGAGTATTGAACAGATAGCAGAACTGGTAAGAGATCAGTTAGCTAATGATATTGAAGCCAGCGCAAACACTTTGCGACACTGGCAATCTGATAGCTTGGATCTAAGAGACTGGCAAAAACGCGAACAGATTGCCGAATCCATACAAAAACGTGCTAGTTCATTGCTAAACATTGGCAATCAGGCTGAAAATGTGGTGAATATAGCAGTTTTGAGCCAGCTGCCAGAAGCTGCAAGTAGTTCTGTAATAGATGGTTAGCAAGCTATTGCCATAGGTTGGCAATGAACAATCGACACTGGCAAAACAGACACCACCCCCCCCCCTTCGGCCCCCCGTCATTTATATATACGACCCCACACATTTTTTGGGTAAAATCCAAATCAGGCAATAAGCCCCTATGCGCTGCCTGATCCCCCCTCATACTCCCCCCATATACCAGTTTTATACTATTATATATACACACTACTACTACATAGGAACGAGCGTTCCGCTTTTAGGAACGGTTGTTCCGCTTTTAGGAACGAGTGTTCCTATTGGCCTTTGCTGGCTCTGTAATAGGGCTAGAAACGCGCTGTCGTGTTGTGTAGTGTAATGTCATTAATGAAGGATGAAACGCAGTCTGAGGGGCATTCTGAAGCGATTACGGGGTATTGTATGAAGTGCAGAGCGCATCAACCAATACTCGATGCTGTGGAGTATGAGAATAAGGAGAAGTTGGGCGTGAAGGGCAGGTGTGGTGAGTGTGGCAGTGGTATGTTCAAGTTCATTGGCTCTAAGACTCGTAATAGACCGGAGGGATATGCTGCGGCGAGGGCTCGTGAGCGTAGGCTGGAACGCCGTAAGGCGAAGCTGCTTGACGGTGTGCCACCTATCAGGGCAGCGTATATCAGTGATCAGGAAGACCCCAACCCCAGAGATTGTCAATGAGGTGCTCAGTGAGAAGCCTCTTCATTTGAAGACATACAGGCTGGACTCTTCTGAGATAGCAGCGATACAGCAGGGTCTGAGTGCCGTGGAGTTTCTTATAGAACTGTTTAAGGCTAGGGGAGACACTGAACGTGCTGATACACTAGCCTGTCACGCATACAACCTCACGGGTATGCTTAGGGATCTGGATTCGCTACCCGCTGTGACTAACGATATGGGCTACAATTAGTCCTCTTCGTCGCTGGCTCCGTCCTGAGCTTCTAATGCTAGCCTGTGCTGGTGCATTGCTAGGATGCCTACCATCTCGTGGTAGTAGAGTGTGCCACTAAACTCGTTGATAATCATTGCCAGAGCGTTATCAAACTGCTCAACGAGTGGCAGGTTGCTGTGGTGGTAGCTACTCATCCTGTTCATTGATTGGTTTTCTGTTGTATTCCCTCTTAACCACATTGATAGCCCCAATAGGAACTGGGTGCTTGGCCGCAATAGCTGATTTTAGGATGCTCTTAGAGATTTGCATTGGTCGATACAAGCCAGCGAGTATGTGCCTAGCGTCTGTTTCGGTCATACCGTTGGTTGCCAGTGCATTCAGAATCTGGGCATCACTCAGACCACCCAGACGCGCTGCTTGGACCTGACGTTGAACGTCTTTGAAGATCTCATACCTGCTGTCATTGGCAGATCGGTAAGCAGAGATCATACTCTCAGAGCTAACTGTGCCACGATTGCCAGCAACTTTATTGAAGATCTTATTGGCATCATTGATCCTCCTCTTATTGGCAAATGACATACGTTGCAGCTTGTCTGTGTAGTCGATGGTTCTAAGCCTGAGGCCTGTAATCTCAGATAGGGTTTCCTTAGTCAGCGTAGGCTCTTCACCGGACTCTAGTGTTTTTCCGCTATAAGCCGGGAACCACCTGTTGATAGCTCTCTCAGCTGTCCCCGGCAGGAACAGCTTCCCTATGTGCGTAACGAAGTCCAGAGCTTGATCTGTGCCGCTGGCTTCTGGGTTCCAGATGTAGTTGCCATAGCTGTCGTTGTTTCTGAGCACATCAATAATTCCGCCTGCAATGATTGTTTCAGACACAAACGGATCAAAAGCAGCTGCCGCAGAGTTAATGATGTGGCTGGAGGCTGAGCCATCGCCCTGCACGCCTCTAGCTCCAAACAGAGACATTATGGCATCTGTCGTAGCAGAGTAGGGGTTATTGAAGCTGACGTTGATGTAATTGATTTTACCGTCCTCGTCGCGGCTGAAGTAGAACGTGGAGTTCTTCTCGTAGTCTGCTAGCAGTGATCTGACTTCATCCTGCTCCTCACCGCTGACCCCTCCTAGCATTGAGCTTAGCAGCTGGAATCCGTAGGCGTAAACACCGGTAACAGCTAGATGCCCGCCTAGTCGCTGCATACCATAGCTAGTGTTGCCGTTTTTAATCTCTTCAACAGCAATCTTAATGTTGTTTACCTGAGTTCTGATTGACTCGTAGGCGAACGACATAAACGGACCAAGTGCTGGCTGCATAGCTAGGAACTGAGCCCCAGGAGGGATCTCGGAGTATGTGGGCATTGTCTGCCTCACGCGAGTAGCGGCTTTCTGGTCCAGCTCTTTAGGGGTTAGCCCTGCATTGTTTGGCAGCTTAGCGAGCTTGGATCTCTCCATCTCGAAAGCCATTATCTTACCTAGCTCATCCGATGCCCGGTAGATACGCGTTGCTGTGCCTGCTGTTTTGTTCCAAACCTTACCAATCGCTTCAGCGAATGTTTTGTTTAAGGACTGGTTCGGGTCGAGTGATGACGACAGGTTCTGGTTTAGGTCTCCCAGAGCTCGCTTCAGCTCAGCTGTTGTGATCTCTTCACCAACCAAGCCAAGCTCAGTCATTCTATTAAAGTAAGCTTGTGCAGCTTTGTTGCTGCCAGCAGCGTCAGCCCATATAGCTTTTACGGATGGGACAAATGACTTCCACTCCCTCAGATTCCAGTAACCGCTCATAGCTAAGAAGAACGGCTGACCTATCAAGTTTCTAACGTGAGTCATCAGACTGCCGACAGTCTTTACTGACTTTGTAGCTACATTGAGCTGGGCGAGCATATCAAACATCCCGTTCCCAAGCCCGTTGTAGGTTTCGTTGTAGGTGTCGAGCAGTTCCTTAACTTCGGGCGTTGTGTAAAGCCCAGCCAGAGGCGAGTAGCTTTCGTTGGCTGGTGTGATCTTACTGTTAGCGATTCCAGCTCTGGAAGCCATAGCCTGCTTCTCAAAGAAGATCTTATTCATACCGGCTTCCCTCACATCGTTCAGAAACTTCTGGTTCCCGATGAGATGAGCCATACGGCTAACGGTTCTGGCGTAATTGACATCTGGATCGGTGTATTCACCCATCAATGCCCGGATCTCTGGGGCGATAGTCTTACGTTTCTTAAACAGGTCCAGATTCTTTGCGCCCAGCTTACCACTCGTGAACTTATCTACTGCGCCCTCAGTGGAGAGCTGGTCTAGCAAGTCTTGAACAATAACCTGAGCTTCCATCCTAGCTCTGGATTCAGTGTATGGCATTTGCCCCTTACGAGGCTTCCGGTTCATCAGCTCAGCTGTGATGTAGTTCTCGGCGGATGTCAGGACTTCTGGCGCTATGTTGCTCTTATAGTCTGCGTCATCGAAGATGCGGTAGCTGCGAGCCAGATACATACCAATGTTACCCTCAACCTTCGCTTTGAGTTCCCCGTCGATATAGCCTTCCTGCATCATATACCTAGACAGAGCGTCTATCTGATTACGCATAGAGGCTACAGCTTGAGCTGTGCGTTCGGGCAAAGGCTTGAGCACCATATTGAGGCCGTTTAGGTGCATATTGATGAGAGTCCTGTCAGCCTGACTGATGTCAGATCCGTATTCTGCTCTTACAGCAGACTCCAAATCTCGTCGCTGCTGCTTAACGACATTCATCACTTTGTTGATGTAGCCGTCTTTCTGCACCCTAAGCTGGAACAGGTTGATGTCTGCTTTACCGGTCAGCGGGTTGGTGATGTTTTTGAGCGGATCTTTGAGGATTGTTTTCCCAAACTTCTTCAGTTCTAGCAGCTTTTTCTTAGGGTCAGCGATTGCGCCGAGTATGCGCTCAATCAAGCTAGCTCTGGGGCTGGAGGCGTATGCGTATGGATTCTCTGCGTTAGCGGAGTTCTCACGATGTATCTCGCTCAGAATGTCGCCAAACTCCGGGTTCACATTGTCGATGTAGTCGATCAGCTTCATCTGAGCATCTTTCAGAACTTGGCTAATCCTAGACTTAGTGACACCACGGTCTATCGCAATCTCGGTGACCGTTTTGTTTCCGGTGAACACATCAATGAGCACGCTTTGCTGCATTGGCGTCCACCCAATCTTAGGCGACTCTGCTTCCAAAGTCTGGACCATACCCTCACCGCCCGGAGTCAGCCCAGCTGCTGATGACTTGCTAGCCACCTGCATTCCGTCAGAACTGTCTTCGGCGACTGGGGCGTCTATCGAAAGCTTCTCGACATTGCCGCCACGTTTCTTCGCATTTGATCGCTTTATGGCGTCTTTGCCACGATTGCTGACAACTGTCTTAAACCAAGACAACGGAGGGACACCTTCATCCGACTCAACGAACTCTCCAGCTTTGTATGCTTCATCAAATTCTAGAATAGCTTTGTAGCGAGTGTAGTCGTATTGCTCAGACCCAACAGCAGGCCAGCCCTGTATCCTTAGAGCACTGTCAATTCGTTCCTGAGCTACCCTATAATGATCCTCCCTAGCATCCTCTTCGGTAGCTACTGGCTTCCTAGATTGCTGTGCTTGCTCAACAGCTGTGCGCTCTTCGACAGTAGATGTATCGGCAACTTCCGCTGAATACATATCAAGCAGGAAGTTATCAACTTGATCAAAGTGCTGCTTTGCTGCTCCAGAGAGCTGGGCTCTCCCCAGAATTCTCTGGATTGCTTCGAGGATGTTTCGGATCAGTGTGTTGCGCTTGGCGTCTTCAGTGACTGACTCAGTGTGCTTTCTCTGTATGAGCTGGCGTATGAACTCCTGAGCCATATGCACATCGTCTCGGAAGTTCATTCCGTAGACACGACGAGCAGATGCTTTCTCATCAGCTGTCATACCGTCAGCTACCTTAGTGTATGCGTCTTCGACATACTGAGTGACAGACATTGACCCGTCTATGTCACCAGCAGACAGCTGCCTGTTGTATTCAGATTTGAGAGCTTGAACATCGAGGTTGTGGATAGCTTCTTCCTCGATGGCTTTACTTAGACTGAAACGCTTATTGTTTCTGCTCTCAGCCAAACGCTTAGGATCAATAAAGATTGTATCCGTGTTCCCGGCTCTAGCTGCGCTAGCTACCCCAGCTCCAGCTGGTAGCTCAACAACTGAAATCTTCCTGACACCAAGCATTGACCCGAATTGCCTACGCAGGTCATTGAAGGCTTTTCTAAACTCGCCTCTGAGCTGGTTGTCCAGTTCGGCATCAAGCTCAACAGATTCTCCACCAACTTTAAGAGGTTTTATCTCAACGACTGGCTCCGGTTCTACCTGATCAACTTCCTGCTCTGGCTGTGCATCCACCTGTGCGGGTGTGTCTATGTATGCTTGTTGGAGCTGTTGAAGTTGTTCAATGGTGATTGGGGTAGATTGATCAGGTATACCCGGAATCAGTCTAGCTATGTTCTGGTCGATCCGGTTGATGTCTTCTAGCACCTGAGGCAGAGCTTCGGGACTGCTGTCCAAAGAGTCCGCTACTGCTTCTGATTTCCTGTCTAGAAGTCTGTTTACAGCCGCTCTATTAGTTGGGGTCAGGTTGCCCCTCTCTAGCTCCTGCTCTGCAATCTCGGAGAGCTGTATAGCGTCCGGTGGAGTGGACATTCTCTGTAGATCTGCCTGACCCTCTAGCACGCGCTCATCTTCTGCGGCTTGTATTTGCTCAGCGTCTGCTTCTGAAAGTGGATCAAGCGGTAGCTCACTAACCGGACGTTTTCCTCCCATCGGAACGTCTTTGTTAGCTTCGGCAAACTGTGCCGCCGGGTCATCGAGCTTAGCGCCCTCAGGCAGAACCTGACCAATAGCAGCTTGCTGTTCGCGTGCTGCGTCCTGTTGATCTAGTTTCGCAGCAGTGCGTGGCGCGGAGTCTCGTAATGTCTGTCTTCTAGCTTCTTCTTCTGGAGATTTCCTTCTCCTACTTACAGCTGACGGAACCGAACCGAGTCCACCCAAAGTTGATCCAACTAAGAAAGCATCCCACGCTTCTCTGAATGACTGGTCAAGCGTTACGCTTGGGTCGTATGACTTCCTAGCAATGACATATGAGCCAATGAACGCGGATGGCGCTTCCTCAACAGCACCCTCAATAAGAGCACCCTTAGCTATCTGAGCCAGCCCAGAACCTCTAGCAACACTGTCGATGCCTTCCTGAACTGGTTTAGATCTTAGGGCGAGTGCTAGATTCTCTAAGTCAACAGCCCCTAGCTTGTTTGCTGCAACTCCACCACCTGCTGTAAGAAGCACATCCAGCGAGCCCTGAGCTGCTGCTGGCTTTACAGCTGCCTTAGCAGCCTCTTCCTCGCTCATCCCCTGATCTTCATAGCCCTTACGAGCTTGCTGATACGTGGAGCCGAAAGACTGAAGACCGGAAAGCACAGCAGTGCCAGCCGTGATTGCGCCAGCGCCCAGTCCTCCAAGCGTTCCAGCTGCACCAGCTCCCACTACAGGAACCAAGCTAGCAGCACCGCTACCTAGTTTTGATGGGAACGAATCCTGATCAACACCTCTGTCAAAGCTTGCGCTAGTTAGATCTGAGGCTATGTCTCCGCTTTCCCTAAGCCGCTGAGACATCTTAGCCGCTTGGTCTGCATTTTCCCTAGCCCACTTCGCAGCTTCAGCGCTAAACGGTTTGTAGAGGTTTTCAACAATGCTCCATCCAGCAGCTCCGGTGTCGTAAACAGCAGATGCCAGAAACGATTTGCCAAAGTCTTCAACGGCTCCGGCTATCGGGTTGCGAGTGAATAGCGAGTAGTCTTTAGCGAAGTCGGGATCTTCCTCTGCTAACTTCGGAAAGCGACTACCAAGTGCTACAGTTATTTCTTCATCTGAGTTCTCACGAAGCTTCGGGAACCTAGACCTTAAAGTGTCGAGCGTTCTGGATGGCATGATTGAGTTGCCTTAGAAAATTGCACCACCTGCGTTGAGGAAGTTTAAAATATCCTCAAAGCTTGACTCCTCTGTCAGCGGGGGTGGGCCGTTATCCTCTGGTCTGTTCATCGCAGCGTTCATAGCTTTCTTAAATCCCTCTGTATCGAACACGCCGAGTTCACCCATCTCTCCCGGCGTGTAGAACTTCACTGCACTTTCTTCAGCCCACTTTTGCTGACGCTCAGTAGCATCAGGTGGTAATAGCTTTTTCACTTCAGCCATCAGCTTAAGCTCTGACAGCCGCTTGGCTTGCCTAGCATCAGAAGCACGAAGTTCGGTGTATTCGTTCCAGTCGTATGAAAACGTATTGGTGTCTTGATTGAAGGTAACGGACTCTGGTTTAAATTTTGTCATATACTCCAATCCGTCGTTCCACCGTTTCTGACTAGCTGCTTGAGCTTCGTATTGAAGCTTTAGGCTGCGATCATTGCTTGCAACACTGATTGCATTAAACCGCATTGCAGTCGCTTCTTCTCGCAGCTCTTTTGGAAGATTGGCTGGCTCAGCTGGGGGGCTGCCCTCGCCGTTCCAGTTGGAAAGCTGGGTGCTATATGAAGACATAATTGGAGCGAACTGCTTTGCCTCATTAGCTTTTCGCATCATTTCCTGACTTTCAAATTGAGACTTATACAACTGTGCGAGCTGTAGCGATTGATTAACTATGGCGTTTTCCTGCCTAAGCGTGTATTCCTTATTCCTCAGTTCCAGCTCATCGAGTGCAATCTTTCTGTTCAGCTCGAACTGCCTAGACCGCTCCGCGAAATTTGTTCTGAACTGTTCGTTCTGGTCACCTCTACTCAGGTCAAATTGCCTGCGCTGCTCAGCCATACGGTCGTCAGCCTGTCTCGTCTGAGTTCCAAACTGAGCCGCCCTCATTCCGAGGTTTGCTCCCTGTAAAAAGTAATCTACTGGTTCTGCCATAGTGTTATCGGAATTTAGGAATAAACCCACCAGCTGCTGGGTTGACTGTTGAGTTAGTGAGCGGGTCGTATTGACCGCCTATAGGATTGACACCTCCTGTGTATCTGGTTGTCGGGTATCCACCCGTCCCGCCAAACGTAGGTGCGGCCGCAGCAGCTGGAGCCATTGCGCTCTGGAATCCAGCCCCCATCATCATACCTCCAGCAGAACTCATAAAGTTGCCGACTCTACTCTGCCAGCTGTTTGCAGCATCAGACTGCCGCTTACCAACCAGCGCGTTGTATGCAAACTGATTCTCCTGTATTGAGTTTGCGATTCGCTGTGATGGTGACACATACATCGACGATGTAGACATTGGGTTCACCATATAGTTCTGGCGAAGGTTGGATGACAGCTGGTTGAACGCACCCAAACCGGCCTGAGTCATCTGCAAGCTAGATAAACCCAGATCACGAGCGGTCAGGTTCCTGCCAGCTGCGCTACCACCGAGCCCCATACTGGTCCCGCGCTCAGCAGCTCTACGCATAATCATCTGCTGATCTGCCATCGGTAGCTGACCTGCAATCATATTCTGAACAGCACTGCCAGCACCGCTAAGCAGGTCGCGGTAGTTAGGCATTGTGCGTGCCAGCATCGAGTCAAGCCTGTCCTGATCGGCGGCTGTCGTCTGGTCAGCTAGTTGGCGTGCCTGATCAAAGCTGGCTAGGTTTGCAGCGATTGCTGCTTCCTGTTCCTTAGTCTGGTCGACGGGTTTGTAGGTGGGGATCTTCGGCTTCTTCTTAAATAAGGAGCCACCTAATCCTAACGCAGCTCCTGCTGCCATCATTGTAAACGGTTCCATCTTAGATCACGCTTTCTATGCCGCCACCACCGGTGGTATTTAGGTTTGTCATTTGTAAAACTGGAACCACGCCATCACCCATATGATTAGCGATCTGGTTCTGAAGTGAGTCGTATGCGAGGTTGCGATACTCTGCTGCTGCCCCGAAGTCTCTGTTCTCCTCAAGCTTGATGGCGATTGCCATATTCTTCACAGCGTAGAGGTCGCTTACCATCAGGACATCCGTGTCGTTCACGGCATTGATGAACCTCAGCTTAGCTATAACCGTGACTGGAACTCGCTTCTCATCGCCGTCCTGACACCCAGCAGCACCACCCAAGCTAGGTATCATTGACCGACGATAGCTGGGTAGCGTCTCGTCAGGTTGGTATGTAGCTATGTCAACCAGAGTAGGGGTAACAGCATCCGTAATCTCATAGACCTGCACGTTGCCCTGAGTGGTGTCTTTTAGAACATTCGTAACGCTCTTAAAGCTAGTGGTTGTGTCTACGTAACCGTTGACCAGCGTAACAACCTCACCATCCTGATACACGGCAGTAGCTCCGCTACCGCTTTTTAGTGTTCTTACCCAGTTGTTGTTGCTGTCGTAGCCCTGTATGGTGATGGTCTTACCGGCGTCAGCTTCTAGGAACGCATACACACGCAGCTGTTTGCCTGCACCTGACAGGTCACTGTGAGTAGGGGATTCACCACGGTCCAGTAGCTGGTAACCGATGTTGTCCTTATTGGACATCAAGCCGTAGCCGCTTTCCACGAACTCAAACCAACCGTTACGAACTGTGCCGGGGTTGCTGCACACAGCTACAGTTTCGATTGTCTCGATCTGTCTGGGCCAAGCAATACAGCCGTTGGTAGCGCATAGCGTGAACTTACCATACGTTCCCTTCCACTTACCGCTCTCGATCAGTCTGCGCTGAGCTTCGTTGATGTAGTCAGTCGTGCGCGAATCTGTAGCACACAGGTTGAGGTGCTTAGCGATCCGCTCCTTAGCTGTTCCGAGGGTGACCTTCATTATGGTGTGTAGTAGATGCGAGCGGTTCGTTTAATGAAGTAAACGCCGTAGTATGGAGGCAGGTTTGTGATTGGATCATTGTCACCACCAACCGTCTCAGTAGTAAGCACGCCCGCTGCTGCAATCGAGTTGGTGTAGCCTGTGCTAGTTGTGTGACCGCTGTTCTCGTGAGCTAAGTTGTCAGTCAGCCCGCTGGCATCTGATCCAGCTGTGCCGCCAGATGCTTTGTAGTAAGCTTTACCCTTATGTTGGTGATCGGGGAGTTGTCCGCTAGTCAGCGTGATCTCGTCGCTACCTCCAGTTCCGTTCACGTTTACCACTGTGCCATTAGCAAACGTGCCAGCGCCAACTAGGAACTTAGCCGATAAAGCTGTGTCAACTTCCCAGAACGGACCCGTGTAAGCCGTAGCTGTAGATGATGAGTTGCCCGGAGCTTCGTATGAAAGCAGGTCAGCAGTTGTGCCTGCCCAGATTCTGCGCTCACTACCACTGGCTGGCACTGGGTGTTTAGCAATCCAGTAGCCATCGTAGTAGACATACAGCCTGTCAGGGTAGCCACCGTCAGTTCTGATCCACGGCTTATCTCTGTCAGCGGCAGAAGGCTCAGTGTCACCGTAGTTAAACAGCGAGTAAGCTCCGTTGACGTAAGCTGTGGTTAGATCGACAAACGTGTTATAAAGCTCCGACACGGAGCCAAAGCATGTTCCATCTGGAACCGTTCCCTTAACGAGAGTGACTGATTGATTAGTAGGCATTGTATTTAGCTGGGTATGATAAATTCAGATAGATGAGTGATGAACAGGAAGCCGTCATCAGAGATCAGTGCTGTCGAGGTTGATGATGTCGAGCTTGTGCAATCTCCACTCAGCACTGGCTGGTATGCGGATTGAGCCGACAGGTCGTTACAGCTGATTGCTGTAGACGGCGAAGCACTGACTGTCCACGTATCAGCAACTGGCGTGCATCCAAGCGAATAGCTGAACGGGCTTTGGTCCGTTGAATCTGAGCAACTAACTGTTAGGGATGGACTACTCATACACAGCTGCTAGTGCTGCCGCATCCTCCGTATGGTTCTTCAATCACTGGGTATGCGTGCAATCGGAAGCCCTTAATCCTGACCTGACCAGTCCAGCCAATCCTAACGGACATCTCGTAGCCGTTACGCATAGGAGCACCGTTGGTTGACTCGCAATCATCCTCTGGCTGGGGTAGGCGCAGTCGAGTCCTGTATTGAGGTTTGTAGTTATTGAACGTCAGACAGGAACCAACGTCTGGGTTGCAGTTGGATGTTTTGGCGCATTCAATGAACGTGTTCCAGTTGACCCACGCTGGATACTGGTTGGGCTTGTATTTGACATCGAATGAAACCTGACCCTCTAGCTGGTCTATCCACATCTCTCCATACTCAAGCCGCTTTAGTTCAAACGGATTCTCAAACGTGTAGCTAGGGCTTTCGATGTAGCAGCTGATACTGGTTGAGTTGTTGTCCTTCTTACCATTGCGTGTCAGCTCCCAAAGCTGAATAGGGCAGGAGGAGCTGAGGTTGAAAACAAAGCAGCGCGACTCACCCTCAACATCAGCCGTTAATAGCTGTAGGAAATTGAGTCCCGTCCAAAGTCCCTCCCACGCTGCGGGCGCTTTCGCCCCAGTCCCTCCTACCAAATCGAAGTCCAGAACAGCTAATCCCTTAAAGTAAGTGCCACGACTGCTTGGCTGCGGTGTGACAGTGGACAGGTAACGGTTATCAAACAGGACACCGCTAGTGGTTTCGGCTATGCCTGTCTGTGTCTCGTTAGTTAGAAGCGGGTTGATCTCACGGCTGATCGGTATCTGACCGTATTCCTGCCACTCTCGCCTGCTGCTGACGTAAGACCTAATACCATCAGGAGCACGATAGAACATATCGCCGTTAACCAGCACGCAGCTACGATCACTAACCGCACCGTAATTGATAGCCACAATCCGAACAGTCGGATACGTGACATTCTTCCAATCGTCTCTGCTTGTTGGGACATTGACTGCAAATACTGCATCAGTAGTGTGAACCAGCAGTTCGCCCTGACCCAAACTGCTGTCAGGCTGGTTCATAAACTTCATAGCTGTGATGTTGCCTGTATCAAGCGGCACAGCGAACGCGCCGCCCTCAGCTATGTAGGTGTTCTCCGTGAACTGAATAACCTCAGTGCCGCCACCAGAAATATCCCCAGCAACAAACTCATTGCGTCTGGCAACCCAGAGCCTGCCATTACCAAACGCCATAGCGGTTCCAGTGGGAACCTCGTCTGCATCAGGAGATGATCTGCGGCATCCCGCACCGTTGTAAATGATCGCTCTGCTCTGACCGTCCTGTATGACTAGGTATTGCTCAGCCTGTTGGAAATAGAAAACAGGTATGTCCGGTGGATTGATGTCAGCAGTGCCATCAGACTTCTTTGGGGTAATGTCGCTGACCACACCGGACGGCATGTCAATGCGGAAGATGTATCCACCAATAGCGCAAACCAGATAGCTATACCTGCCGTATCTGTAGTTGTAAGCGCCCTGATAACGGCCAGTCTCCCAGATCGCCTGCATTGCCTCAGCTTCCTCCGGCAGTGTAGCTGAGAAGGTGAGAGGTATGTTATTGAACGCTGGTCTGGTTTTGGCGAAACCACCGCGCATCGTTACGTTCACAGCAAAGCTAGCCTGATTACGTGGCAACATGCTGGGAGCTTTCCCAGCGTCTATCCCGCGTTCTAGGGTTATAAACCCGTCAGAGATGCGCTGTTGATCAATGACTGGCATCAGTTAAATGCAACTACGGATATTGAGTGGTCTGCGCCTGTGGCGGCGGTAGTTGAAGTAAACGTGACCGAAGTTGTGCTGCGGGTGGTTATTTCGTAAGCGGTATCGTCGCTGGACGAAAACAACAAAGGCAGCGTGGTATCTATTGGGTCGGTGAAAGTAATCGTGAATGTTATAGGGTTACTCACAGACCAAGTGCTTGACACCGAGGCAACATTCACCGACGAGGAGTCAGCAGTTGCGGTTGCGGCGGAGTAATCTCTAGTAACGTGAGTTCTTACAGCATAGCTTGGGCCTGTTGTGTCAACCCACTGAGGAGTCGAGCCGCTCAGCGACAGAACCTGACCAGCAGAACCAATAGCCAACCTTACCCAGCTGCTGCCGTTCCAGTATGCTAAGTCGCCAGCTGCACCGCCGCTGTTAGCTAGGTCAGTGAGCGGCAGTGAACCAGTAACGCTGCTACCGCTGATGTCTATCTGCCCAGAAACCTGAGACCCACCCAGATCAACAGTGCCACTCAGGTCACTGAAAGCTGGTTGCTTCCACTTAATGCCTAAGTTGAGCGTTGAGTCTGCAAATAGCGCAGTGCCGTTAGCCCCCAGTGAAAGCTTGTCCGCTGAAGCGCTAAGACCGTTATAGGTAGCTAGCTGGCCCTTAGCTGTAAGCCCGGTAATTTCTCCGTCAGCTCCAGCTGGACCCTGCATACCAGCAGGCACAACCAGTGTGCCAGATGGGATAGTCCCTCCCGTCACTCCGGGGTCGCCAGTGTAATCCAACCGCTGCACGTTTAAGTAGTCAGACCCTACTCCTAATACTTTGAAGTGACCTACGTTGGCGAAGTAAACAATCTGCCCAGCAGTAAAAGTAACGTCTGTGTCATCAGTGACGTAAGCGTTAATGATGCCGAGCGCAGCGGGAATTGTGTAAGCTGCGGTTGTATTAGTGTAGGCGCTAATGCCGTCAGCCCCGTTTGTCCCGTTGGTTCCAGCTGGGCCAGCTGGTCCCTGAGGACCGGGCGTGTTGACTGTCGTTGATGTGCAGGTTGTTTCGCAGCAGTCGGTGTTCTGGTTGAGAGTAATACCCATCGTTTGACAATCTTTTGAAAGTTTGAGGGAGTGTTCCCTATAAGGGTAAATCAGTATTTCTGAAGCCCCTACTGTCAAACGGATTGATCAAGCACAAATACAACCTCGCGTTTGACCTGCAACTAAACGAGATCGAGCTGGAGTTATACGCTTTTAGGATTAATCACAAACCTGAGCGTGGTGGACTAGGAGCCTACAAACACTTTAGGAACGCAGCTTCTATGCTGTGGCCTAAGCTGATTTGGAATCCGTGGCTTGAGAAGCAGATCGAATCGCTTTGTGAAAACCAGTGGGTATGCTGGGCAGGATGCGGAGCTAGCGGCAAAACGTATGCTGCCAGCTTGTATTCTATGGTCTACTTCCTAGCAGCCCCTCTGCTAACCTCGATCATACTCACATCAACCACAGCTAAGATGATCCGCAAGCGTGGTTGGCCTGTGATACAGGATCTATATCGCACCTGTAAGGGTGGTTATCCAGCTCACATCGTTGATAGCAAAACCACCATCCAAGCGATAAGAGGTGATGACAAACACGCCATCTTTGCTATCCCGGTTCTAGATGGGGCAACATCAAAGGCAGTCGCCAACATACAGGGTATCCGCTCTCCGCGCACGATGGTTATCGTTGATGAGGCGACAGACACCCCCGAAGCTGCGTTTGAAGCATGTTCCAACTTACAGAAGGGGACACGGGAGTTTAAGTTCCTAGCTATCGGTAACCCTCATAGCAAGTTCGACCAGCACGGCAGGTTTGCCACGCCTAAGAACGGGTGGGGTTCGGTGAGCATCGAGGATGATGAGTGGGAGACAGAGCGGGGGATATGCGTCCGCTTTGACGGGATGAAGTCTCCCAACATCCTAGCTGGAAAATCTAAGTATGACTTTTTGATTAACGAGGATCAGGTCCGTCAGGCGCAGAAGTATGACGGCGAAGACTCCCCTAAGTTCTGGAAATACACACGAGGGATGTGGGCTCCAGAAGGTGTCTGCAAAACCGTCCTCAGCGAGAGCTTGGTTGAGAAATACCGAGTAATGCACTCAGCTGTCTTCCTGACGAAAAGTGAAATGATTGCTGGGCTTGACCCTGCTTTCAACGGTGGCGACAGATGTGTCCTTCAAGTGGCTAGGTATGGCGACTTCGACAACGGGAAGATGGGCATCCAGCTTGAGAAGAACGAGATTATTGAGATTGATGCCAAGTCATCTGAGCCCGTCCACTTCCAGATTGCAAATCGGACTCGACAGATATGTGAGGAATACCGCATCCATCCTAGTAACCTAGCTGTTGACGCTACGGGTGAGGGTGGAGGGCTTTGCGACATTCTAGCTAAGACTTGGAGCCCCCAGATCCAGAGAGTCGAGTTTGGAGGTAAGGCTAGCGACAGGCCCGTATCTCCAGAGGACCACCGTAAGAGCAGCGATGTCTACGCCAATAAAGTTACTGAGCTATGGTTCAGTGTCAGGCAGTGGGCAATCAACGAGCAGCTGCGAGGTATGCAGCACGATGCTGTTATTGAGTTCTGTGGTCGCATGTTTGACGACGAGAAACGCCTGACAATCATCGAGCGCAAAGCAGATATGAAAAGCAGAACAGGTAAGTCTCCTGACTTGGCTGACGCTGTAGCTCTGGTTGTGGAGATGGCTAGAAGGCTTGGTGGATACGCCACTGCTTCTGGCAGGAAAGCGGGTAAGACTGGCTGGGATCAGATGGTGCAGGAATACGACAGTATCTACTACGACACATTTGCCTAATGAAGCGACTCATACCTACGTCTCTAACCCCTCACGGTGGTTACAGCTACACACAACAGGAAACCAATCACACTCTTACTGCCTACGACTTCCGGTCATTGGTTGAGAGGGTGATTCAACACCGCAAAGCTAACAACCTGCCAGTTCCGTTTAACATTGATGATGCTGTTGAAATGTATATCTGCCACGAGCGACCAGAGTTGTGTGAGGACCAATCCCAAAAGCCATCTCAGGCGCAGCCGCTGACATTAGCGTTGGCCGTCAGGCTTACGAAGACCCTCATAGCTGCCGGTAACAAGCGGGCCGACGAAGACGAAGCTAATCGCAGAGCCGAGATATGCGCTGCTTGCACGGACAACGTGGAGCCAACTGGGTGCAGTGGATGCAACAAGCCGCTAATTAAGAAAGCCATCGAGTTCATAGTAGGTGGCCGTAAAACTGCGTATGACAGCTCTCTAAAATCCTGCAAGCATTGCGGCTGCTTTAATGCGGCACAGGTTTGGATACCACTCGATGCACTACAGTCAGTGATCTCTGAGGGGGAGAACGATAACCTGCCCGATCACTGTTGGAAGAAGATATGAACACGAGCAACACGCTGCCACTGGAGGAAATCAACGAGGACGGTCAGCCGCCAAAGTCTAGGCTGAACTCACCAGAGGCGGTAGTCGATCTGGTTCAGATGATGATTCGCTCTGACGAGGAGCGTAATCGCATCAGGGCTAAGGTTAAGGGCATCATTGATGGCAACCCGCCATACAGCCCAGCTCAGCTCAGGAAGACTGGACAAGCCTACCGCACCAACGTCAACTTCCGTGAAGCTGAAGCGTTCTTCTCTGTGTCTCTGACCGCTTTCTACGACATCTTCAGCGAGACACCTACTTACGCCACGGTCAGAACCAACCACGGTAACGCATCCGAGAAGGTTCAGTATTCCAGAATCATCACCGAAGAGTTCGACAGGCTTCAGAAGAAGGATCGTGAGTTTGACTACACGATGCAGATCAGCCAGCACGAGATGGTATTGTTCGGGACTGGACCTCTGGTGTTCGAGAGCCCCACTAGCTGGCGTGCGAGAGCCGTTAAAGCTGGCGACCTACTTATCCCAGAGAACACACGCAGCAACCCGACAGACTGGGAGGTTGCCGTAGTCCGTAGGCGCTACCAAGCTCACGAGCTATACCACTACATCCGCGACCCGCAAGCAGCTAGCAGTGTGGGCTGGGATGTGGACGCAGTGCGTCAGGCAATCATTAACGCTGGTCCAGAGGAGTATCGAAGACAACGAAACTGGGAGTGGCATCAGCAGCGCATTCGCAACAACGACATTCACTACTCAGCCCAGTGCAGCTTGGTAAACGCAGCTCACGTATATGTGCGCGAGTATCCGACTGGTGATGATCCAGAGGGTAAGATCAGCTGCTACATTGTTCTAGAGGATGACGGTCGCAGCTTCCTCTACAAATACGTAGGGAAGTATGACACGTGGGATCAGGTGCTGCACCCAATGTATTACGATAAGGGTGACGGTCACCACCACAGCGTGAAGGGGCTTGGAGTTAAGATGTATCCAGTCATCGAGCTAAAGAACCGGCAGAAGTGTCATATGATTGACGTTGCTGCCACAGCCAGCTCCCTCCAGCTACAGGCTGAAACCCCAGAAGCTACGCAGAAAGCCAGCGTAGTTCAGATGGGACCATATTCAATTTTACCTGCTGGATACCGTGTAGTGCAGAGACAGTTCTCTGGAATTGCTGATGCACCTATCGCTGTGGACCGTGAGCTAGAGAACGTGATGCAGTCCAACCTCTCGCAATATCGCCAGAGACTGGACAAGCCACAGGGCAACCCCAAAACAGCCACTGAAGTCCAAGCGATTGTCCAGCAGGCTAGCGTGCTTGGTAAGACGCAGATCGCTCGTTACTACCAGCAGCTAGATAGATTCTTCGAGGAACGCTACCGAAGGGCAGCTGACCCCAACGTGACTGATTATGATGCGATTCAGTTTCAGAAACGTGTTCGTGAGCGTGGTGTGCCATCCGAGGCATTGAAGGACATCGACTATATCCAAGCCAGTCGCAACTACGGACAGGGGTCAGCTTTTCTACGGCTTCAAACACTGGCTGGTCTTATGCAGATCAGCGGTCAGCTGCCTGAGTCTGGGCGCAATGCTTTGACCCGTGACTACATTGCCGCACTCGCAGGTCAGCAGCAGGTTGGTCGGTATATGGTGGAGCCGGAGGTAGATGTCTACGCCAAAGACCAGATTGCAGAAGCTAACATTGAGAACGCAGTGATGCAGACTGGTAACCCGGTCGTAATTACTGACAGTCAAAACCACCTGATCCACGCTCAGACCCACTTAGCTAAGGGCGGTGAGCTGGCACAAGCTGTGCAGCAGGGCGCTAACGGCGCTCAGATCGCGCAATTTTTCGGCATACTGATCCCGCATATCGGGGAACACCTGATGCAGCTTTCAGTGGACCCGAACCGAAAGACCGAAACCAAGCAGCTTGAGGAGCAGCTCAACGAGCTAACTGGTTTTGCAAACGAGCTGGCCAATCAGGTGACGCAGCAGATGGAGCAACAGGCACAGGCTCAAGCCGAGATGCAGCCCCAGCCAGCTGGTCCAAGCCCGGAAGAGCAGATGAAGATGGCCGCTATGGAGAGGGACGAAGCGCGTAAGGACGCTGCGCTACGTGCCGAGATAGAACGCAACAATCTCAAACTCAGGCAGGAGATGGCTCTGGCAGACGCTAGAGCCGCTGCCAACCTCTAATGCAACACAACAAAGTCGAGACAACTAATGATACTGGTTATTCCGTTCTGTATTAAGGACTGTAAGAGCGCGTTAAAGAACATTGAGTGGTCATATGAGTTGGATGGGAAGTCAGACTTCGATGTCCTACTGTCGTATGACACTGACGTTCCTGAGCAATATATCAGGCAAATAGACGAGGCTGCAGGTAGGGCGTTTAGGAGCGTCATACACTTCTGCTACAACGAGTGGAAGGGCAGACCCAACTGGCCAAATCCCCAGAAC
>Ga0208644_1000325_pt1 | contig 38192 bp, 60 predicted proteins | sample VirMetDEL_Nov_18_FD_184517 | JGI IMG/M metagenome (GOLD analysis project Ga0208644, IMG submission 184517) | Aqueous microbial communities from the Delaware River and Bay under freshwater to marine salinity gradient to study organic matter... | ecosystem: Environmental > Aquatic > Marine >...
ACCCCGTAATTCTCGTTATCTTCAAGGTCATAGTTGGCAACAATTCTCGCAACCTTCCCGGTGTCCTTGTGAACCGTGACAATATAGGGCTCCGGGTATCCGTCCTCATCAAGGTCTAACCGGCGGTGCTGCTCCAAGAAATCCATCGGGGCATCATCGTCGTCGCTTTCTGTCTGGCCGTACTCGTTTTCTTTAAATATCCCCTGTAATTCCCGCTCTTTAACCTCAAGGGGGTATAATTCAATCTCTTGTGTGATCCTGGGCGCGGCGTCAAGGCTTCTGACCCCGTTATTCACCACCAGCTTATCGGGGAGAACAAGCTCTGATTTGTTCCTGCCCAGTGACGGCGAATAATAGGTCTTGCGGTAACAAACGCCGGTAATAGGGAGAACGTGCAGCAGTTTGTCCGTGTCTTCTTCCCATTCATCCATCTGATATGTCAGTTGGTAGGACATATGGGCAGAGACTCTATCGCCCCGCTCACGCTTCTCCCCGCCCTCATCTTTCCCGATGACCTTGGCCTTAACCACATCAGTCCCGACAATCGCCGGGTATGCCCTGGCCGCAAACTGCATCGAGGCTGTGGTGAGAAGCGGAAACTTCACATTCGCTGCATTGGGCCACGGATAATTCTTTTTTTCCGTGACCTGCATGGCCAACTTCATGGCGACTTCGTTACAGGCCCGCCAATCAGCCTGTGATGTCAGATCAATTTGATATTCCCGCTTAACCCGGTCACCGATAGAGGCAAGCTGGTCGTCGGTCAGCATATCCGCTATGTTATCGGCCTTCATGAGGGCGTCGAGCTTTACCAGCGCCTCACTACCCGTTTTAGATGCGCCGGACCTGTAGGAGCCGTCCATTAATACCCACCCGGCCCCTGGGGTAGATTAATTTCACGCTCTTCGGGCGCGATGTCTTCCATCTCGGAGGCGCTCAAATGATACCGGCGTTTAAGATAACTCAAGGGAGCCCCTTTTTCATATCTGGTTCTAATGTCGCGCAAAGAATTTGGCAAATCAGTAGCCACCGATTCCACTGCGCCCCACTTCGTCGTAGTCTTCAAGGTCATCAAAATCCTCGTCAGGTGGAATCATGTTAAATTCAGGGTCAGCAATACGTGATAATCCGTCAAGCATGTCGTCGTGCGCGGAAACGGGGAATGCTAGGTATTCCTCATCTATAAATATCTTGGTTAAATCTTCCTGCGTGCCCTCGTAATTGCGCCTTAAACATTGATCCGGCAGCAATACTCTACCCTGCTCAAACAGAGGGATAAGGCGCCTTATACGGTCTTCTTTTTTCAACCGACCGCCTAGCGCCTGGATCGGAAGGCGATAGTTTTCCCGGACCATCCTGTCTTTGATATGCTCAATATCCGCCTGCATTCCGTATTCTTCATACCCAACGCAGAGCGGGCGATATTCACGACAGAGCCGGAACAAAAGATCCGCCCTTTGCGTGAGGTTAAGCCGGTCCCTGACCATAGTCACAACCCGGTAATACCCGTCAGACCCAAGGCCAACCACAAACATTGATGTGTAATCGCTGTTTTTATTCTTTCCGCTCGACGGATCGACCAGAATGTAAAGATTTAAAGCGTTGGTGTGGTGCGCCGGCCAGAAATCAAGCCATTCCTGCTTAAAGCCCTGCGTCTCATCAGCCTTTGGATTTTGTAGCATTTGGCATCCAAACACATACGGCCCCATGTCCCTGCGCTTCTGGGCTAAAACCTCGGAGGATAGCAAAACCGGCGTTCCTTCCACCGTCCCGTCTACGGTAGCGGGGTAGATCCTCGGCTTTGCCGCGCCACGCTCAATAATGGTCTTATATGTGTCGTTAAAATGATACCGAGTGCCGATTAAACGCTTATTCCCGCCATCAGCGCCCAAATTCAAGGACAGCGCCCACGCGTCGGTGGTTTTTTTAATCATCTCCGGGGTCGTTACGGATTCCCGTGTGACAACGTCGTCATAAATCAGCCTGTTGAAGTGCTTCGATGTCGGCTGACCATCGACAAGGCCGTGGGCCTCCACTGTCGATTCCTTTGGATTTCCCCTACGCCTAACGATAATCCCATCGTCTTCAGACCATTTGGGCGCATCGTGTTTTGGGTTTTCCCATAGGATGTCGGGAAAAAGCTCAATGAGATTTAAGTTACCCTCAAGCTCTCGCTTAATCTGGCGCAAAAACCCCTTAGCAATCGGCCTGGTGTGCGAGAATATCCCACAGACAACCTCCATTCCGTCAACCGGATCATCTCCGTGACTTCTAAGAATGTCCTGAATCGTCAGCGCAAACGTGATGATTGTCGATTTGTAATGCTCCCGCGCCCAAAGATCCAAGCAATTATTTGGGGCGTCCTGCACTTCTCTACAACGTGCATACAGCCAATCCCGATTAATATCTGGGCGATTTAACTCTACGGATAAAAGGTAGAACAGATCGTGACGGCAAAGAAACCTCCGGGCCTCGATCCAATAATCATTACCCTTCCCGGCCTGATCTTGGAGAAACTCAGTGTACCAGCTTATCGCTTCCGTTCGGCTTAGACTCAGACTCGGTATTGAATAGGCCTTCAATGTGCCGTCTGGCATCTTCCCTCGTTACCTTAATGGGGCCGCCATCGGCGCCGGTGTGTTCGACCCTGTCGACTTCTTTCCATCCGGCTTTCGTCTTTAGCCAGAATATAGCCGCCGTTACAGACGCCTGCCCATCCCCGATTGCCTTTTTGTATAGGCTCTCAGCGACCCTTGAATTAGCCCGCGCCGCCGCGGTTTTAATCTCGCGGTCAAAGTGTTTGCTCAGGGTCTTGCGGTCTATTTCAAGAACGTCTGATATTTCTTCTAGGGGTACACCGTAAGCCACCATCGCCTCAACCATCTTGCGGTTGTCGTCAGTCGGCTGATACTGCGGTCTCCCCCCCTTGCTTTTGGTCAAAGGATTCTCCGTCTGATTCAAGTTTAGCACTCTCGCCCGTAAAATCTTGCCAGCGTTTAATGATTACATCGCAATAGGGTGGGTGTAGTTCTAAGCCGTGGCAACTCCGCCCCGTCATTTCCGCTGCGATTAACGTAGTGCCCGATCCTAAGAACGGGTCATATACCGCTTGGCCGGGGCTTGAGTTGTTCTCTATTGGTCTTTTCATACACTCAACGGGCTTTTGTGTGCTGTGGCCGGTCTCTGATTTTCGGGGTTTATCTATCTCCCACACCGTCGATTGCTTCCGCCCGCCACAATAATGGCCTTTTTTATTCTTCCTTACGGCATACCAGCACGGCTCATGCTTATAGTGATAATCACCCCGGCTCATGACAATATTGTTTTTCACCCATATTATTTGGGACCTAATCTTAAAATCACACGCGGCGAGGCTATCCACAACTATATTTGCATACTGGCCAGCATGCCAAACGTAGGTTACGTCGCCAGGGAATAAGGCCCAGGCATCACGCCAGTCGGCCCTGTCGTCATTGATCACTCGGCCGAGGGCCGATGTCTCTTGACTTAGACCGGCGTCCACCCGCCAATGGGCATCATACTCAACCCCATAAGGCGGGTCCGTAACCATTAGATGCGGTTCAACGCCGTTCAGGCACTTGGCCACATCGTCGGCGCTCGTTGAATCCCCGCAAATCAGCTAAGGCGCCTAATTCAAGGCTTAGTAAATCAGTGTCCCAGCCCGCATTCTCGGCTAACTTATTATCGGCCAGAATATAGGCTTTACGCTGGGCCTCCGATAAATGGGACAATTCAATACAGGGGATTTGATCTAGGCCTAGCTTTCTTGCAGCCAATACCCTGCCGTGGCCGGCAATGATTCCATTTTCCCCGTCTACTAATACAGGATTGGTCCAGCCAAATTCCTTAATAGAAGCGGCTATTTGCGCAACCTGTTCGTCGCTATGTGTTCTTGAGTTGTTCACATACGGGATTAACTTGTCGATTTGCCTTTGCTGTATTTTCATAAAAGCCTTTTATAGGGGGGAAATACTATTTATGTGCAGATGTGCACCTAGTCCCTCGCGCCTTCTTCCGTGAAGCGTTCGCGTTTAATCTCGATTAAACAACTCGGAGTTGTTATAACCCAATGAAAAAGACAATCCGGGATGAGTGGCTTCTTTGGTTCGCGGGGATCGTCGAACATACCCCAATGGCTGCAACTAATCATTAAACCCATACCGTAGCCCGTTTTGCCTGTCCCGCTCTGTAATTCGTTCATTCCTGAAATAGGAATCAATCGCATTCAAAACAGCCTCGGCGTCTTCATAGTCAATCCCGTGGGGATCAGGGGTATATTCTAAATCCCTCAGACCGCCACGGTTGCGCAGATCGTTGAGTCGGTCAATTCGGCACTGGGCTAACGCCCTTGCGGCAATATCAAGGCGTTCCATGACATTCCTCCCCAATTATATAATTGCGAAAACTGCTTTATTTTCCCGTCTTTCCGGGGTTCTTCATGGGGTTTCGATACGGGGTAACGAAAGGCGGGTTCGAGGCCCGGTCAAGACGGCTCAACAGCGCAAGTCAACTGCGGTTGTTGAGGCCATCAAGACCAAGCCTAAAGGGAAGTAATTAATTTACTTCTCTGACCTTGGGCGGCGAGGGACGCAAAAATCATATTCTATCAACGTTACTATTATTTTTTCGCGGCCCTGTCAAGAATTTATTTCCCATACCCGTAAGCCTCAGCAATTTTCGGTAATGCTTTGAGAATAATACGCTTTGCCCGATCTTTTGGGACGCTGCACTGGTAAAGCGGTTTATCCTCACCTAGGACATCAATGACAACCGGCGTGGCGATTGTCCCGATTGCCCTATACGCGGTGTTTAATCTCTTTCTAGCCCGTTCCTTTAAGTGCCCCAAGGACGCCATATCGACAGCATTCCCGCCGTCAACGTAAATCAGTTTAGATGAAGAATAGCGCGGTTGCCTATGGTAGACCAAATAATCAGAATGAAAATTTTTAGCGGCGTTAACCTCTTTTGTTCCGATATCGCCGGCGATTTTCCATCGCTCTATCAAGGATAGAACCCTGGCCCTCAATACCCCGGCCCGCATGGTTTCATCAATAACCATCAATGATCCATCGGCCCTTTGGGCTAGGACCTGGCGCTTGCCTTGTATGGCGCAAATAACCCGCACCGCTAAAGCGCCGAAATCAGACAAAATTCTATCTTTAATTGGCATTTTTACCCCTGATTATTATTCAAACACGCTTGTAGCATCATTTTTCGGTCCCTTAGATCATCCTCGATAATCTCCATCAATTCATGCCACGTTGGGAACCACTTTGATCTCTGCGGCCACGTTTTCAGGGCATGGATCGCCATGTCCCTCGGAATGTTCGATAATTCCTCGGCATATGCTGTAATTTTTAGCTTCAAGTCCATGTGGCTTTGATCTCTTTGTGCCGTTTTCCCGGCAAGTTTTGTTAGTTCCTGAATTAAGATTCTCGGTTCTGCCGGCTGTAGGCTGGATTTCAATAATCTCGCCGCCGCCATCCTGTCCCCCTCCACTACATACCCCTTCACCGTCAAATCCGCCGTGTTTTTGCTCCAGATCGCGGAGAACCTCGCCAGCGGCTTCAGCGAAAGAACAATGGCCTTGTTTGCCTCGTATGGACTTTCCGCCTCCGTGAATATCGCCGGGAGATTCGCTGGTTTTATTTCCGCCAGGCTCATCGGCCCAGCATTCTTGATTGAGCCACGTCGCTGGATGTTTGATATATTCAGGGCTTCGCCCAGTTGTTTCGCCCGCATAGCGTTTCATGCCCTCTAAAATTGTTTCTATGTCTGTTTTCTTTAATGCAGTGGTAAACGCTTTCTTAGCCCCGCCCTTGGCAATCTTTCTTGGAACGATATTCCAAAATCGATCGAATAATATATCTATATCCTTTTGTGTATGTGAGTGTGAATGTGAGTGTGTATGCATTTGCATGGCTTTTGCAGGCTTGTTTTTATGCATTTGCATAGCGGCATCACTTCGTTTTTGGCTTATTTCTGCGGTTTTCTTTAATTCAGTCTCTACCCTTTTATGAACCCAAGAGTCGTCGAAAAAGTTTTCCAAAACTGGTTTTATTTTTACGAATTTTGAAACCGATAATCGACAAATTCTTGCAAGCTGATCGTTGTTTTCCGGGAGTTTTCCGCGCTGCCAGTAATGCAAAAGCAAAAGAATATAGGCTCCATGTTCTACTGTTGATAGATGGATCGTGTCGGCCAGGTAGTCTGCCACATAAAAAGGCATCCACGGGCGTTTGCTCATGTTTTACCCCTTATAGTTAAAAAACGGGTTTTTGCCCATTCTGTAAGGCCAAAGAGGGCAATCGGACGCCGTGCATTTTCTGACCTCCGATGGTTGCCCGCAACAGCAATCTAGGCACTTTGCCCGAATAACCTTCGATAGGGCCTGTTTTTTGTGGCCGGCTTCTTCTAGGTCACTTGGGGCCAGGGAATCAGGGGGAACCGCAAAAGTCTCCCCAGTGGCGTGGTTTTTAGCCGTGAATCTGTTCATAGCGCGTTGAATACCCTCCGAATAATATATCCCCAAACCAATGCAATGAACTGGTAGGGCCATGTTATATTCATGGATTGCCAAAAATTAGGTAGATTAAGCCACCATAGCGAAAACGCGGACATGATGAAAAAGCCGAGCCCTATACGAGCGATTTGCTCAATTAGGCTCATGGTGTGGGATTGCCTCAAGCCTTGGCCCTCCAAAGTGTAAAACGGTTGCGTGATCCTTCTGGCTTTACCGTTCCAGCGGCTTCCAAAAGGCCGGCGTCCCGCAGCTCTCCCGTGCGCCTCGCAACGGCGGCAGGGTCGTCCGTAAACTCAGGGATGGCCCTTGCGATTTGCTTGTATGTCGCGCCGTGCGGATGAATACCGTCAAGGTAATCCAGGATCTTGCGATAGTGGCCCTGCACAAATTTAGAGGCGTTCGCCGCCGCCTCATGAGAGGTTTGCGGGTCGTTGTTCTTGGCCTTGTGCAGTGGCTCGAATAAAGGGAGGTTCATGCCCACCCCGTCAACAAAAAAGCGAAGAAGTGACAAACCGTTGCGATAACGATTCCAAAAAGGAGAAAAGACATATCACGATTAGACATATCGTGCCGCCTCCTCTCTAATCTTTAAATCCAAAACCGGGGCGATGGTAAATTCAATTCTTCCAACAATCCCCTGGTTCCGCTTTTCTTGCATGATTTTTAATTCTTCTTTGTAGAACCGATAAATGTCTTCGCGTTCTAACTTAGAAAGTTTAACCGGCATGTTGGAAGTCCTTCGTACCAGATCGAATTTGCTTCCCAAGTACGATTTGATTCGCTCGGTAAAAGTGACAGGGCTGCCCGATAACTTTCTATGGCATCCGTAACAGTGCGCGCAGGCATTTTCCGGGTGCCAGCGTGTTGATTTATTTGATCTTGTCCAGAAGTGTGAGCAATGAAGCCCTTGTGGCCTGTATCGGTAGTTTGTCCCGCATTCCTCGCAATTATAATCTGATCTTTCACGAATAAGTTTACTAAACACATCATCCAATTTATCCCGTTTCATTAGTATGTTTTCCCGGCATAAAGTTCGATCATTTCATGCCTTGATAAATGTTTGATAAAGCCATAACTTAATTCCTCTACCGGCTTGAAAACTAGCCTCTTTTGGGGTTTTGGCTTTGGCGTAGGAACAACCGGCGGTTTGGGTTTTTCTCTTTGTTTGCCGTATTCCAAATATTCCGCCAGCTCCTCCGGTGTCATACTTCCGATCTTCCTTTTAACCCAGGGAACAATAGAACGCTCCCGGTTAAAATGATCCGCGATGACATCGCTTGGGTAGGAGGTTAATTTGAGTGTTAAATATATTGCGTAGTGCCTTGCAATCTTGACATAATGGGAACGCTTTTTTCCCAGCATGTCATCAAGGGTTATATTAAACTCTAAACATACACTACGTTGGATTTGCCTTATCCGATGGTATTTTCCCAGGGTGGATTCCTGCAATTCGTCGGACCGAATAAAAGGCAAGACATTTCCGATCTCAGGGAATGGAGTCATGGCTGCCACCTATAGTCTACCCTTGAAATAACCGTCCACGTCTGTTCCTTGGATAGGAATGAAGTGGTGTCAACAATAACCGCCCCGGCGTCTTTACCGCGTTTTTTCCAGTATTCGTTGATCGTGTCGCGCTGCTTAATAGCCATTTCATATTCGGTCATTATTTATCGCCCATTCCAAGCCAAAAAAAACAGGGGCCGACGCCCGAATCACACGGGTCATCGGCCCCTGCAAGTTTGCCCACAGTGGGGGCAGGGAGGGGATCGTCAACAATCTGATTGCAGTTAAGCGGAAACTCGCGGTATTCAATGGTTTTGCCGTCTGCCGACCAACAACTTATTAACATGATTTTCCTCCGTTGTTTTTTTGTATAGCCGAAAGATTAATTTTTATTTTCCACCGCGTCAACAAAAAAAGATATTTTTTTATTGCCGGCACGGTCGATTTTTGTTGACCGTGGGTGAAATTGCTTTAATATATGCCCCATACAAAAGGAGGTCATTATATGCAAAAATATAACATCACATGCCCCACATCACTTCGATTTGCCTGCGAGGCTAAGACCGGCATCGACACGGCCCTAGAGCATATCCAATCGGCCTGCACAGCTCTTGACCGCGCCAAGGGTACGGCACTATCAGCTGACGATGCGCTTGCTCAATTCGAGGACATCATTGTCAGCCTGGAAATGGAGCGCGACGACCTAAAGCAAGAAATTGACGAGGCTGAGGAGTGGGCGGCATGACCCTCTTATTATTTCTCCACACCAGAAAGCAAGAGGCCCGGCAGATCATATCCGAGCATGGCCGCGATTTAGAAAATATCGGCGTCTCGCGGTATCCGGCATCTTTGGTTAGATTGGCATGGCGAGTAATGAGCGATAAAAACGCCGACCCCTATCAATGCACACCAACCGACACAGAGCCCGAAGGAGTAGCGTAATGAGCACACAAGCGGCAGAGAAACAAGAAATCATAACGACAGCACCCGCAGACCAGACCACATCTTTTATACAGATGATCGAGCGGGCCGCGTCAAATCCCAACGTTGATGTCGATAAAATGTCCCGCCTCTTGGACATGCAAGAAAGGGTTTTAAATAAGCAGGCCGAAACCGATTTCGCGCAGGCGATGGCGTCGGCACAGAGCGAAATCGGGCGCGTGGCGGCAGACGCCAGCAACCCGCAGACCAGAAGTAAATATGCTTCTTATGCTGCCTTGGATCGGGCAATCCGCCCCGCCTACGCAAAACACGGATTCGCTCTCAGCTTCGACACGGCTGACACCGACAAAGACGGATATGTCCGCGTCGTTTGCCACGTCAGCCACCGTGGCGGGCATACGCGAACCTACCATATCGACATGCCGGCAGACGGGAAAGGCGCCAAGGGCGGCGATGTGATGACCAAGACGCACGCCACCGGCTCCGCGATGACATACGGCCAGCGGTACTTGCTTAAATCTATCTTCAATATCGCCATCGGCACCGACGACGACGGTAACGGCGCGGAGGGCTCTCCATTGATAGATGACGCCCGCAAGGACGAGATCGTCGGCCTTCTTAAAGAAACCGAATCGGATGTCCAAAAATTCCTGCAATATATGGGCGTCGAATCCGTCGATGAAATCACCGTGCGCGACGTTGGGCGGGCGTTGAATATGCTCAACGCGAAAAAGGAAGCGACGCGAGGTAAAAGATGATCGTACATGATATTGAGCAAAGAACGCCTGAATGGTATACACTCCGCGCGGGCCTTCCCACAGCTTCGGAATTTTCCAAGATCATCACCAGTAAAGGCGAGCCGTCCAAATCCGCCGAGGCTTATGCAATGACATTGGCGGGAGAATTGTTCGCCGGAAAGCCGCTTGATCTATGGGAGGGGAACATATACACAGAACGTGGCCGGGAACTGGAGGAAAAAGCGATCCAGTTTTACGAATTTACCCATGACATCACCGTTACGCCGGTCGGGTTTGTCACAAACGACGCAAACACAATGGGGTGTTCCCCGGACGGGCATGTTGATGATAAAGGCATGGTGGAGGTTAAATGCCTAAAAGCGGAGAACCATATAGCCGCCATCTTGCGGCACCAAAAGAACGGCACGATTGACCCTAAGTATATTCAGCAGACACAGGGGCAAATGCTGATATGCGAACGCGAATGGTGCGACTTGATTTTTTATCACCCTGAACTACCGCCCCTCACCGTTAGGCAAGCGCCGGATAAAGACGTTCAAGACGCACTAAAAATTCACATCCCAGCCCTCTGCGCCCAACGGGATAAAATCTTAGAGGCGCTTAAACAGCAATCGAACCCAGAAAGGAAGGCAGCATGAGCGGATCAGTCAATAAGGTAATTTTTGTGGGAAACTTGGGCCGTGATCCAGATGTGCGGTTTTCCCAAAGCGGCAATAAGATTGCCAACCTCTCTATCGCCACAAGCGAAAGCTGGAAGGATAAGAACTCCGGCGAGAAACGGGAAAAAACGGAGTGGCACCGGGTCGTGGTGTTCGATGACCGGCTCGCCGATGTCGCCGAGAAATACCTGAAAAAGGGCTCCAAGGTGTACATCGAGGGCCAGTTGCAGACCCGCGATTACGAAAAGGACGGCCAAAAGCATTACGTCACCGAGGTTGTGTTGCAGAAATTCCGTGGCGTGTTAACGATGCTTGACGGGCCTTCGCAAGAGCCCACGCGCCAAACGGTCGCGTCCGTCCCGGATGCCGGAAGCGATTTAGACGACGAAATCCCATTTTGAGCGATAACCCGCCAAGTTATTCGGCGCGGCTCGTAACGGCAAATGACCTTAGAAGGACGTTTTTTTCTCGATGTAGCTGCCGGAAAATTCCCGCTAACGCGCCGGGCGGGATGTTTTAGGAAAAGAAAATGGAAGCCCTATTTAGAAAAGAATTTGGTTCCCTACGGCCTGATAGTGAACAGGCTTATAAAATCATGGAGAAGATCAGGACCGGGTCGGCTGTTCTTGCTGATATAAAAGACCAGTCAAGGCGATCCACGGAGCAACATCGATTTTGGTTTGTGATGGCGAATCTTCTTTTTGAGAGCCAGGAATATTTCAAGGACTTCGAAACATTTAGAAAATGCCTGCTAGTCAAGCTGGGTTATTTCGATATGTACGAATTTAAGGATGGAACGAAAGTCCCCATCCCCTGGTCTTTAAGGTTTGGCAAAATGTCCCAGGACAAGTTCACAAAGCTGGTCGATGAAACTCTTGATTTTGCTGAGTCTGCTGGCTTTGACCGGGCCGTATTGCTGGCTCATGTGACGGAGAAATCTAGGTGAAAATAATATTTATTGCAGTCGTTTTTTTCTTGTCTGCCTATGCTGTATTTGGTACAATCAGATATAATTCAATGAAAGAGCGGCTTTTTTACACGCAACAGGAATTAACACTAATGAATTGCCAATTTATTGATAGCAACGATAAGAACTGTCAGTTGTATTTAGGGTATGGTGTTGTGAGGTAGTTTTTGGGTCCGCCCGGCGTGCAGGAGAGAAGTGATGGATGATGCCTGGGCATGTTGTGAAAGCTGCGCTTTCTACATCCGGCCACCTGGCGATGTAGAAGAATGTGGAGCGGACGCCATGCGGGTCATGGAGGGCGGCGGCGTTTCGTTTAAGCGCACTGATTACCAGCCGCCCCCGGAGTGTAAAAAATGAAAATTATTGTTTTGATGGCGATTGTCGCCTGGGGCCACACTAGCGACGGTGATTTTAAAGAATTGTGGGCTATCGAAAAGCGCGTGACCGTAGAGCATTGCTTGACGATGAACGGGGTTATTTCCGGCGGCGGCACGGCGGCTGTCTTTACGGTGACTTGTAAGAAAATCTCCCCCAATCGTACAGAGACGAAGGAATGAACTTTGATGGTTTTCGGGTCGGTATGCTCAGGAATCGAAGCGGCGTCGGTGGCGTGGAAGCCGATCGGCTGGTCGCCGGCGTTCTTTTCGGAGATCGAGAAATTCCCGTGCGCCGTTCTGAAACATCACTACCCGGAAACGCCGAACCACGGGGATATGACCAAATTCAATGAATGGCCCGACGCAACTCTCGATGTTCTCATCGGCGGAACCCCCTGCCAATCCTTCTCGGTCGCTGGACTTCGCAAGGGCCTTGCTGACCCGCGCGGCAACCTGGCGCTCACGTATCTTGCCGTTGCTGACCGATATCGGCCCCGCTGGCTGGTCTGGGAGAACGTGCCCGGCGTCCTGTCAAGCAGTGGAGGACGGGACTTTGGCGCCTTTCTCGGAGCGTTGGGGCAACTCGGGTATGGGTTCGCCTACCGAGTGCTTGACGCTCAATATTTCGGAGTGGCCCAGAGACGGCGCCGCGTGTTCGTTGTCGGACATCTTGGAGACTGGACCCGTGCCGCGGCGGTTCTTTTTGAGCGCGAAAGCCTGCAAGGGCATCCTGCGCCGCGCCGAGAAGCGGGGGAAGGAATTGCCCCAAGCCTTGCAGCGCGCACTAAGGGCGGCCGCGGCGTAGAGCGCACCGGCGAAAGCCGAGGACAAGACCCGGTGATCGCAATGGCCATAAACGCAAAGGGCGAATCGGGGCGCATGGACGGCGAAAGCGAGACGTTCGTCGCGCATACCCTCAAGGCGGACGGCTTCGACGCTTCCGAGGACGGCACAGGGCGGGGAACGCCGATTATCGCTGAACCATATACAATTATGGAGCGCGGAAGAAATGATGGGCAAAGCCTTGAATACCGGAATGATGGAACGGCGAACGCCATCCTCACGCCGAACGGCGGACGGGGCGGCATGGGCGTCGGGGCGATCGCCTTTGACTGCAAGCAATCCGGCCAAGGCGGCGAAATCGCGCCGCCGCTTCGGGCAATGAACCACAACAAGAGCCATGAGAATGCGGGAGGGCAGTTGGCTGTTGCTTTTGCCCAAAACTCCCGCGACGAGCTCAGAGAAATGCCTTATGTCGGCTCTTTGGCCGCCCAGCCCGGCATGAAACAAACAAGCTACATTAGATCTAATATGGCCGTGCGCCGCCTGACGCCGCGGGAGTGCGAACGGCTGCAAGGTTTTCCCGACGATTACACGAAAATCCCGTGGCGCAACAAGCCGGCAGATCAATGCCCGGACGGGCCTCGGTACAAGGCGCTCGGCAACTCGATGGCGGTGCCGGTGATCCGCTGGATCGGTAAACGGATTGAAATGATCGAAACCTTGTAAATTTATGCTGAACGAAACACGGATGGAGAAACGGACATGAAAATGGACCTGCAAAGCATCCTTACTTTCGGTAAATATAAAGGAAAAACCGTTGCCGAAGTCATGGACGAGAACCCTAGATATTTGGTGTGGGCACATGAAAACGTGACGTTCTTCAGATTGCCGAGTGAAATTGCGTCATTAGCCTTTAGGAGATCAAAGGACCGAATATTAAGCAAGGCGGCGCTAACGCCATTCAAGATGGCGCAGTTAATATACGCTGGTCCGAAAGGGGAATATGCCGAAATGGCTATCGAACAAAGTTTGATGGAAGAAGATTTCGGCGGCGGTGATTTCGATTATTAATATGTAACCAAGCGAGGGTTATGGGGAGCATGGCTAGAAGCTGGTTACGGGGAGGGAACGCCCCGATGTGCGGCCTGAAGCTGCACTTAGACCTAATGTCCGGGGCAGTACCGGGCGCTCTCCACCAGTTTTAACAAGTAACGGAAACGAGCCCGCCATGAAACGATACCAATTAGGAAGTAGGCTACCAGATTTACCGCTTGATCCACCGGAAGCAAATACCGAGTGCAATCAATGTGGCGCATTATTTAACAGGCCGCCGCCCAAGAAACGCGATCCCGATGGGTGGGATGATATATGCCCAAACTGCGAGAGTAGCGACATTCACAGAACGTAACAAAACGAGGATTTGAAGTGATGTTTACAGTTATTTTCAGCGGCAATATCGAAGATTTTGTCGGCAACCCGCATTTGGTCGATACAGCCTTTGGACGACCTGTGATTATTGACCGGCGAAATCTTGCGGAGGAATGTGAACGCCTTCACATCGAGATTGAAGAACGCGCCGGTAACGGCGGCGAGCCTGTACGGTAGAGAGGATTTTTAGCGATACGAGCGAGTAAACACATGTTTTCACTTGAAGATTTTGTGCGGGAAAGCAACCGAATTGAGGGCATTTTGCGCGAACCCACGGTTGACGAAATCAACGCGCACCTTGGCTTGCTTGCCCTGAACAAATTGACCGTTCAAGATATTTTGGCATTTGTGGAGATTGTCGCGCCCGGAAAGCCGCTAAGAAACCGCGCTGGCATGAATGTTCGGGTTGGCGGGCATGTGGCCCCATCCGGTGGTCGCCAGATCGAAATCAATCTTATGTTATTGCTCGCTAAAGTTAGCAAGCGCGCGCCATTCCCGACGCCTCACAGGGCGCATTGCAATTACGAGGCCTTGCACCCCTTCATGGACGGGAACGGTAGATCGGGCCGGGCGATATGGCTTTGGATGATGGGCGGAATCGAAAATGCGCCGCTCGGCTTCCTGCATCATTTCTATTATCAGACGCTATCTGAACAACGAACATAACCAAACGAGCGGAGATTGACATGAAGATGGACGATAAAATGGGTGGCGCAATTTTAGCTGCCGTATTTGTTATAGGGGTGTGGTTAGTAATTGGATTTGCAAAACGCCCAGAGTTTTTTTCTTTTTAACAAGTAACGGAAACGAGGGTTTGTGTCAATACTTCTTGGAATTATTCTAGGTTTGGCTGCCGTTTGGTTTGCGTTCTGCAAATTCCTCCCGTGGTGCTTTAGAGCAAAACAAGGCCGCCGATAATAACCGCGCCGGTTATCCCCTCGGCTATGATTCCCTTGTTAAACCATGTGACCAGCGCAGGCCAGGAAAGGCCGGCAAGCATAGCGGCGGAAACATAAATAAACGCGCCCTTATCAGACCCGCCGCCGAAAATCAAATACGGGGCAACAGTCAACCCCGCTAGGGCCGTGTACCTGACGACTACAGGAATAAAAATTTTGTTTGGTTCCGTGTTTGGCCCAAAAATGAATTTGATGCTTTTTCCGCCAAACCAGGGGATCTCAAATAGCCATCGGAGCGACGTTACCGCGCAAAGGCCAAGCCAGATTGACCACCACCCGGCGCCGCCAACAAATGCCGCTCCGACTCCAGCCAGGAAATACAGCGGCGCGCGCGCCTTCGCCACATAATTAAGCGGAGTCGGCAGTGTGCTTTTATCGCTGCCGCCGACAATCCGCAAAGCAGCGCCAATTAATGCCCATGACGCCGCGAATAAATATGTCAGCATTATACTTTCCTTTGCTTCGGGCCCAATTTCTTTTGGTGATTCAAGGGTGGCTTTTTATGTCTGCGCCTGACTTTCTTGGTCGGGCGGAATGTGTTCTCAATCTTCTTGGCCATCTGTTTTCTTTTGGTAAAATTCAATGATTGATCTGAGTTGCTTGACGTAACGGATTTTGTCTTGCTCGAACTGCCCCATCGTCAAATAGTCCTGGGAGTTGACGCAATAAAGGGCATAGTCCTTGCCGAGTTTATTTTTGGCGTCAGTCGTTTCCGGTGTCTGGACCGTCCATGTTATTTTCTTTGGGGGGGTTACTGGAGGCGGGAGGGGTTGCTCCAGGGCCGGGGCATCCCTTGATGACGTTACGACACTCAGGATCGCTGATCCGACCCCAAGCCCCGAACACCCGCTGAGTAGCACGGGTAGCAAGGCGGCCAACAAGAGCGGGCTTTTTAGATGCGGCATTTTCTAATCGGCTCCTATAAGAATTTAGTTTTGCCGTGGCTTCGCTGAATTGTTTGGCGGCTTCGTTTTTCTCTTTCGCCAAGAATTTGTTCTTTTCGTTTTCCCGGCCCCACTTTTCCCTAAGATCGGCGTTTTCTTTTAACTGCGTGGCGTGGGCGTCCTTTGCCGTTTGGACGTTGGCCCGCTCGGTCGCCACATCCCTATTAAGTTGTTCTATTTTCCCGTTCTGCCAGTAATTGACGCCGGCGGACGCCAACAAAAGGACCAGAAGTGCCAGGATTATATATTTCAAAACCCACCACGGAGGATGAGCAAAACAACAGCGCCGATAGACAGCGTGATAATAATGGGGGTCATCGTGGACATTCTCCTTTTCATTTTTCTAGGATTTTGGGGGATTTTCGCCATATTTGCTCTTTGCAACCCTAGTTCCCAGAAAAGCAGCCGTGGGGACTGCGCCTAAAACACCAAGTATGCCGACGATTGACCCGCTGAAAGCAGACACCGCCGCCGGTGGGGCATAGAATACAGATAAAAGGTAAACAAGTAAAACCAAAATGAACAGCCACACGAACAAATAACCAAGTTGCCGGGTGCCGGACTGGTTATTACTGAGCGTCCCGAGGAGAATGGCCCACATTATAGCAATGCCCGCCGAACGCCTTCCGCTACAACGTCATTATCATACGGCTGGGAGCCGTTTTCGTGGCGTATGATGGCCTTGGCTAGGGTAGCTAGGGTTTCTGGGTCGCTCATATTTAAAGGCTCGTATGGGCCACTATTTAGGGCCATACAGACACTGTGGATATAAGATTCGGTATCATTCTCCGAAGAAGGGGCCCACCGCTCGATAATCCCGCCGATACAGTCCAGCCCGTGGATTTTCTCGTAATTAATCAGGATTTTAACCATTGCGCGGATTCCCCATTCCGGGGATTCAAATATGATAAATCTATCATCCCCTGACTGGTCTTCAGCCATGCCGTCCCATTTAATATAATTCCGCTCTATATTGCCCGGATTATTGTTGCGAATGCCCCTACTTTTCATTCAAAAGGGCCTCGATCTTATTTTTAAGAGCACAGGCCTGCCCCCTTGTCAGCCAGAACGATTTAACCCCTGAGCTGTAGTCGTAACCCTCTTTTTGACCGTCATCAAAAACAATGGATATTCCGTCCTTGAACTTCACCGGCAAAACGAACCCGTCATTCCCTATTTTTATCTTCATCGCGCGCCTCTAATGTGACAAGCGCCGTTGCGGCGTCCTTGATGATCCCGATAAGTTGCTTTTTTGATATGTTAGCGTAAAGAGTCGTCCCGTCATCGTTAATCAGCGATCTAATATCACCAACAAGCCCAATTTGAACAACCCCGTAATTGTCTGGGCCGTTAATGAAAACAGGCCCCCGAATATAAGCCAGCCGCACGTCAGACATCGATTAGATTCCCTCTGAATGCTATGTGGTTATCATCCATAACATAAACACACTCGGGCGGCAATAAAGTGCCGTTTTTAAACGTAAGGACAACGAACCCCTGCTGCCAATCGACGGGTGAGTCCTCTGTATAATCAACGGTCTGCGGGCCGTGCAACTCGGAAAGTGTCCCTGTTTCAACACCCCACCGAATCCCGTTATAATCCCTCACCGGCCTGGCCAGAAGTTTGTGCAAATGCCCGGTAACGATGGTTTTCCCGGATTTTATAGCATTATTGTAGGCAGCGTGATCGCCGCCCTTGAATCTGTGTTTTATAACGACTTCATCGTTAATCCACGCTGCCCAGCAGCCCTGCCACTCCGGGAAGTGGTCTTTTAAATGGACGCCGTGAACGCCAGCGAACTCAGGTATCGAATTTGATATTTTAGACTCAAACCGCGCATCGTGATTGCCCAGAGGCCATATATAGTCCGCGTTAGGCGCCGCCTTGCGAATCTCATTTAATCGTTCTTTGCATGTGGCCATTTCTTCTAAAACAGTCGGTTTCGTTTCCCACCCCATCGACGGGAAACGGCTGATACTAGCCCCGTCGAAAATGTCTCCATTCATAACAACGGCAAGCGGCTTTAGTTTTTTGCATAATTTGACGAACCCTCTGTGCCCCGCCGTTACGATCCCCGGCCAGTAGTGGGCATCGGAGGCCACCATCACTATTCCGTCGTGAATGCTTAAAGAAACCCTTTGGGGGTGCCTTTCCTCAATCTCCATTTTTGACGGGGAGCTTGGAATATTTATGGTTATTCCAAGGCGTTGCTCTATCGAACGGCGGCGGCGGAATACGTTTCTGACATCAACGTCTAATTCCCTGGATGTTTGGGAAATGCCTAATTTTGTTACTAATTCAATAAATGTGTCATCATCGCAACTAGGTGCTGACATGCATCATCCTTTGATTGTTCTAACCTTAAGTATACACCCTTTCGGGATCGCAACGGGAGATAGAACTTCATCAACTTTTTCGGGCGTTAGCCCCTGACAGATTACTATATGGCTTTTCCCATCATAGACCAAGTGGCCAATGCTGGTTATTTTTACGGGGCGCATTGAATCAACGCAAGCCCAGGCCCCGGAGGATGTAATAATATCCTCCCACTCCACCAGAACCATTTTATTTTTCATTTACAGACGCCCTCCAGCTTTTTCAGTCTATATTCAACAAGCGTCGATTGCGACTGCCATCTTGCAAATGCCTTGCGGTCTAATACCTGATCGTGGTCTTGAACGGTAACGGATAAAGTATCAACTTGACCCTTTAATGCCTGCCAGGACATCAATCCAAGCGAGGCGACAACTATAATCGGCCAGTTTTGACGAAGCGCGGCAAGCGTGGGGTCGGAGCGGCGATCTTCCATAGTTAATGCTTAAAATACTGGTAAATCATAGTAATGGCAGCGCCGAACCCGGCGCTTACTCCCGAGAGTGTCCACCATCGGTTCTCTAATTTTCTTAACCGGGCACCGTGTTGCTGGATTCTCCCATCCTGCACTTTTGCTGCCGCTTCGATCATACCCTCTATTTTACCGATCTGCGCCGACGTTTCACTGTGTAATGTGGTTAATCTTGTGTCAATGCCGGTAAGTTTTCCCTCAATCTGGCCGATGGCCCTTTGAATTGTTTCGTGGCTGGCCATTTGTTCCATCTAACCCACCATCGGAAGAAATAAGCACTCGTTTCCTTGGTACGCCTGACAAAATAAAGGCCACCCCTTCTCACTTATGTGGACGGCCCGCTTTGGGATGAATATGCTATTGCCGCCGATTTCAACCTCATATCCGCCTTCAACTGCTTTAACTTGCCGCATGTCTATTTTGTGGCAGTCATCGCCGTCGCAACAATTCGCCCCATCTGCGCCGAGGTATTTAGACGGCCAATGTGCCGACGATGTGGAGGGGATAAATAGAATCAGTATAAACAATATAAAAAGCATTATGCGATATATGGGCAATATATTAATCATTTCGCTATAACCTTTAAGTCTGGATTTTTGCCGATTTCACCTATTAATTTATCATTCCCCACAACCATCTCGTTTCTAAAGCTATTTATTGCCGAGTGCACACCATCTACCCTGGCGGCCATTCTATCAGACATCAGCGCGTTAGAAACCAGGGCGCACATTTTCCCGGCCTCGATAAACTTACCGGAATTTGTTTCTTCAAACATCGGCATTGACCAAGAACACGACGAGCAAATAGCCCCAAGGGGGCACGTGACGTTTTCTTTGGTGCTTTCCTTAAAATGAAAATCCATCTTACTTAATCCTTCGTCGCCATGATAACATCCTGGAATAAGGGATCAAGTGTGATGTCGTGCGAGTGGCCGCTGCCGCCGCCCGCAGAACCTGTTGTTCCGCCTACATTGTGGATGCTTGTCCCGGACTGAGCCTCAACACCACCGCTGCCGGCCGCCATGACGCTGTATGAGTGCGTATGCGACGGAATTTCATCCGTGGTCAGCGTGTGAGATTCCGTCGCCTTGCTGGAACTAAAACAGGTGGAAAAGGTATCCGTGCCGCCGGTTGTGAATGTCGTTGTGGTGACAAGTCTAAGGGCGCTCTGGTCAAGACCCGCCGTTGTGACCTTTGTCCAGCCAGTCGGGGCGGTATCCTGAGCAAATAGCATTTTCGTCGTTGCCGGGAAGGCAAGCGCCGCAACGGCCTGCGCGGTTCTAAGCGGCGTCATTAGCTTAACGTTATTGGTTCCGGCTTCCGCCTGCGCCTGTGTCGCGCCGCCCAACGCGGCAACTAAGCCTATCTGGAACGCCGTGCCATCGTAGAAAACCTCATACAACTGCCCAGCAACAATATCATCGGCAGTCAAGGCCGCGCCGTTGCTTTCAATGGCTTTTGTTCCAAGACTGGACACGTTAATAGTCGCGGCGGTTGTGTTATTAGATGCCGCAATAAATCTGAAGGTCTGCCCGGCAGCATAAGCCGCGATGGCCGGGGCTGGGGTTAGGGTGAGGGCATCGGCGGTCCCACCGGCAGTTGAACACCAAGAATACGCGCTAGCCTGCACCTGGCCTAAGTGGACACTATCCGTTGACGCCGATCCTACGGTCAGGCTTGTGAACTTCTTGGACGCCATCGGAATATTCGCGGTCGGCGTGGTTTGGCCGTCTTTTGTTATGCAGTTTGATAATCCGGTAGCAATCCCATCAAACTCGGAATTTACGCTAGTTTCATCAATAACCGTTCCCGATACATAACTGCTTACGGGCCTGTTGAATGTGCCGGAACCATCAAATGCCATTGTTTCACTCCATCTGGGGATAAGCCCGCCTCACGGCGGGGTGTTGACGTGTGGGTAATCTATGTATAATTAAAGAATGCGTGACATTTGGCCCACCATGCTAGCCGTGATGCTGGCGAACCTAATGACTATTATTTTCCTTTGGGGCCTTTCTCGGGCATCAAAGATTTACGACGACAGAAACCTGGACTGGCAGACGGCTGTGGCGATTATGCTGCCGATGTTTTTCTTATCCGGCGGCCTTTATTTATATCTCTGATATGTGGGCGCTGTCACTGCGGCGTTTTTCCTTATTAGGTTCTCGGAAAACCTGCCCGCGCCAGTAGCGGCAGCGGGTATTTGGTTTTGCGCCTGGGTTAGTCGCTGAATCATCCGTAGCACGTCATCGCCTCTTGGTCCGGTTAATGCCTGCGCTACTTCTTGGTAGACCTGATCCTGAATAGCTATTTTATCCGCTTCTGTTCTGCCCATTATTTTCTGCGCAAGCCGTTTACCCGCATTGATAGGCTCCCCGCCGCGAAACGCGTTGATAACACCATCTTCTGTTTGAGCCTTAACGGCATCATCCATAGCCGTTCTTGCGAACGTTTTGGAGTTTTGCGAAACCGCCGACCTTAAATTAAGGGCGGTGACCGACCTTTCCAGTTCCGAGAATAATTGGTTCGCGGCGCGATTGTCGCCAAGTAGCATCTCGACTTTTTCGCGGTTTGCTCTACTGGATAAATCCTTAACTAGCTTTAATGCCTCTCTGGCGTCCATATTGTTATCGGTCATGGCGGCCTTAACATTGGCAAGGGTGTCGTCAATGTGTGTTCTTAGGCCTTGCAAAGCGGCGTCCCTCGCCTCCTGTGTCATGCCCCGAACGCCTTCTGCAACATCTTCGCGGGTCGTGTTGCTGCGTAAAATTCGACTCCCGAGCCTTAGCCCCTGGTCCCGCGCTATTTTATCACCGCCCAAACGAAGCGCCTCGGCATACTCGGGAACGGAATTAACAATAGCGTCCCGCAAGTCGCCGGATAGGCCGGAATACATACGCCCGGCGTCAGTAGGTCTACCAAGGTTATCGACAGACTCGGCCCCCATATTACCAAGGGCGCGTTTTATATAATCCAATTGCTCGACGTTTGGCATTTCAGAAAACCGAACCGTCCCGTCGTCTGCAATATCGACCATTATTTGGTTATTCTTGACGCCCCTTGCCGTCATTCTTTCATTGGCTGTGTCAACGGCCTCTCTCAATACACGATTCGGGACGCGGGATAAAACGCCTTCGATTTCCCGTCCGGCACCTGCCGCGTAATCTATCGGCTGCGAATAGGCCAAATCATACGCACTTTGTCTGCCCGCACTGGTGCTTTGCGCGATATTCCTGGCAGTTGTTTTAATCCCCATCGGGGTTCCTAGCGTGTCGTCTAATTGTTGCGTAAGATTTCTCCCCGCATTTGCGGCCCGGCCCTGGATAGCGTCCATTGCCTGCCTTGATCCCGGTCCACTTCTTTGCACCGCTGTATCCAGTAGGGATTGCGCATTCGGCCCAGCGTCGGCTAGCATCGCGTCGGGGCCAGCCTTCCGTATTCTTTGAGCGCCCGGCCCGGCAAGAGAATCGTCGGCTCCCATAGACCGCTGAATCGCATCATAAGCAGGGCGAGACATTCCAACGTCTTTAGCCGCGCGGTTTGCAAGAAGCCGCTGGACAAGGTTCCGCGCCCCTGCAAATGCAACTGGGGCGGCGGCCCCGATAGGGGCGGCAATCGCGCCTGTGGCGGCGGCGTTTTTCAGTCGGTTGCCCACACCACCCTCGCCGGCGTTGAATCCATAGGCAGCGCCCTGCGCGCCAGCCGTCCCGGCACCGGCAGCAACCCTGCCCGCCAACGAGACCGCCCTCGGGCCGGCCATGAACGGTAAAAGCATCGTTGGGATGGCCCCGGCGATTTCTGACGTTGTTGACAATACAGGGCTTTCCTTGCGGAATTGTTCTATTTTTTTCCTTTCCTCTCCAACCCTTGAATCGTATGCCTGGCCTATATCATCAGACGCGCCCGTTATTCGGTCATATATTGCGCGCGCAGCGGCTGTTATTTCATCAGACGACCCAAGGGAGAGCCCTTGCGCGCCACTTCTCAACATACCCTCGATCATGCCGATCTCAGGCGGCTGCTCTTGCTGCGTAATCTGTTCTTGCTGCGCCACATCATTTGGCGCTTTGCCGTAATCATCCCACGGCCCGCTTTGCGCGCCCTTCGCGTATGCCTCCCACGGGCCCGCCATTTTATATTTTACTCCAGCTTGCGGGGCTTGCGGGATCGCCGCCGTTGAATCTGTAGCCATCTTTTATATCGCCCGCTTTAATAGAGCCCGGCGAAGGCTGGTTTCCAGCCTGGCCGCCCGCCGCTGGCGCGCGCCGATCATTGCCGCGTCTGTCTCCGTAATCTGAAATATATGCCGCCCGCTTTTCGGCTAGAACTTGGGGATATAATTCCCTGATAGCCTTCAAATTAGTAACAAGCTGGTCTTTCTGCCCCGGATCGAGAGCGCCGTTAACGGCCTGCAATAATCTGTTTTCATTCTCACTCACACCGCCTAGCGCACCGCCTGTTGGAGAGGCATCGCGCATTTGCTGCAATTTATCAAACCCGACGTTTGCCTTAATTGTGTCGATTTCGTTTCGTAATGCGCGCGCGTCTGTATTCGGCAGTACGGACAGGAATGACCCGTACCCAGTCGAGTACGGAGACACGAGAGCCAAAGCGTTGTCAATGTGCTTAACAACCGTATTAGACTGCCTTTCAAGCCCCTGTAATGCAGAAAGGGCCTTCGGTTGAAGTGTCTCTTTTTTAACTTCTGCGGATACTTTCTTTTTTACCCTCTCCGATTCCTGGATGTAATCTAGGGGCGGCCTCGCGACTTCCGCCTTTGCCGATGCAATTTTAAGTTGCTGGCTTAACTGCTCCGGGGTTAGCGGAAGCTGCTTTCCGGCAAGCGTTGCCTTTGTTCTTGCATCAACAACCCCGATCTGTTGGGCGTATTGTTCAGGAGACATCGGCATCTGTTTAATCTCTTTTTGACGACGGAACGCGGCATCCTGGTCCTGTAACGTCTGCTTTCTGATCAAATCTTGGTTTTGCATCTGGAAGCCTAACCCGGCGGTTTCTGGCGTGGCCGATAAAAGCCTGGCCGCCATCCCTCGATCGGGAGCCACTCCGGGCGCTTGCGTCATCATTTCGCCCGTTCCGTCCGGTCGTTGGGAATCCCATTGAATCTGCCCGTCAGGAATGCCCGTGGCGGCTTGCATTGCGCCCTGAAGCGCCTGCGTCTGCGCGTCCAGTCTTGCCTGGGCTTGCCTTTTGTCTTCTCCCGCAAGGTATCCCTCTAGTGCTTGGTCAATAACACTCGCAAGTCCGCCCGCTGTAGTTCCGTTATTCGGATTGCGCCGCTGCTGTAGGAGTCTCAAAAATCGGCTATTAGAATTTGCTTCCATTATCGACCCCATCCAAACGGATTCATATATGAGAATCCTTTAGCGCCCGCACCTAAAAGGCTATATAGACCTTGATTCTGCTTTGTTGCCGCATCGCTCGCCGTTTGATACCCCTGGAACGTAGCCCCCAAAACATCCGGCGCGGCGATCTGCTGTTGCGGGGTGTTCACATAGGTCGGATTTTGAACCTGAGAGCCGGAGAGCATTGCGGCGAGCTCATTCAGGGGAATTGATCTTTGTTTTATGATCTCATCAATCGCCTGGTTTCTGGCTGCGGATTCGAGTCCGTACAGCCCGGCCATTTCACTCCCGGCTTGGGCCTGCGCCGCAAGCCTCGCGTCGTTCTTGCCTCTGTTGAATATGTCAAAAGCATTACCATAGGCGTCAGACCCGACCGCTATGCCTTGATTGGCTAGCTGCGTTTCCAACGCCGCCTGATCCCTGTCGAACTGCGGATTCAATCGATCATAGAGGCTCTGCGCCACATTCTGCCGCGTCTGTTCATTCGCTACCGGAGCCGCACCGATGCCGGAAAAGTCAATTCCCTGAGATAGCGCGCCCCTGACGTTATCAAGTTGTGCGTTGGCCGTTTCTCCGTACTTCTGCCCCGCCTGGCTTGTCAGATCGAACAATGTCTGTTGCGAGGGTGATAGTGTTTGCGTCGCCGTATATCGCGGCGTTCCATCGGACGCCTGCCCCGTTTGACTGTACGTCAGGCTGCCGTACGGCGTAACCTGGTCCACCATATTGATATTTGCCTGGGCAATAGCCGCCTCTTTATTCGCGGTTGCCTGATCTGCGGCGGACTTTGCGGGGTCAGGTGCTTCCGGCGTGTCAGATTTCATTACTTGTCTCCGTAAATCTTATTGTAGTCTTTAAGTAACATCCTTTGCATTACGCAATGCTCCCCAGGCCCGAATTGATGGGCCAGAACGGCTTCCCGCGTAAATCCAATGTGATTAAACGTCTTTAGCCCGTGCTCGTTCTTTATGTGCGTGGCAATCCAAATCTTGAACACGTTTAACTGATTAAATGGATAACCGAGCAAATCCGCTATATTCTTTTTCGTGGCCCACAAGGGATTGTCAGCAGCCATCGAAATCGAGATAGTGCGGTGCTTCCTTCTGAAGTCGTGATAAACAACGCCCGCCATCATCTTGCCGGAATCGGAAACAACGCCTATGGCCGTATGATCCCCGAAATCAATGTTAGACATAAAAACAAGTCTTTTCTTAACCCAATCCGAGACATGCTCGTCGATTCCGTAAATAAGATGGCTCAAATTTGCCCGCCGGGAACAAAAGTGAAATTTGTAGAAATCCAAGCGGGCGATGACGTTGATGTGTTGATTCGTATTCTCAGCGCCGCCGACCTGCCAATGCCTCGGATACCCCGCCACCCGGAGTATACCTGGCTCGATGATCCCCACAATCCATCGCTCCACAATCCATCGCTCCACAAAGCCCCATTTGATTGTGACGCGGAGGCAACGGCGGTTGGAAGTTTGATGTTAAAATCCACATTCAAGTCCAATGCTGAATTGGGCGATCCGGCACTTTGGAAAAGTGGTTCAACCAGTTTAAACGCCTTAACCGTAGACTTGGACCCGAAATAGCTAAACGCCTGCAATGCATCCGCCTCAATGTCCGAGCCGTTATCGGAACTCCCGGAATCAGCCTTATATACAACCCCGTCGGTCCCGCCAAAATATAGATTGTCGTTTAGCAACGCCCAACAAATTCCGTTCATCCCCTTAAATCTACAGGGTGAGTTTGTAATTGTATTGAAAACGTACTGGTGATAGACGGAACTTGATTGCGGCACGTTAAAAATGAGCATTGTGCCTTTTGGGTATAAAATAGGCTGCCAGCCGTAAACAGACCCGCTTGCCCGCACCGCGTCGTTCACTGCCTTGTTAATCTGCTCAGAAATAGCGACTCTGTTCGTTTGCGATCTATCCGCGCCGAGAATCGTTGAAAGAGCGACAAATCCGTCCTGCGTGATGATAATTAAATCAGCGCCCGCCTTAATCATACATCTGCGACCGATCGGCTTGCCGATTCTAAAAACACCGACTAGCGACCAGGTAGACGCAGATGACGGGTCGGTCCCCTGGTAGACAATCGCCTGCCCCTCGGATGTTAGGAATACGGCGACATCATCGGCCCCGGCCCCGGAATCCCTGGACCATGTACCCATCGCCATAATATACCCACCAAGATCGGCCAGCCCGGCTAGGGGGAATTGGGTAGCCGCTCCGGAAATAGAATTGACGGCAAGATACCAAGCCGTGAGGCTATCTATTTCCCCGAACCACAATCTCCGCTGGTGCAGATTACACCATACGAGATTGGCAATCGTCGGGCCTGTCATGGTAGCGTCGGCCCAGCTAGAGCCATTGTACGTCTTGGGCGTGTCGGCCCCGTTCACAATCAAAAGAAATTGACCGCCGGATGTTCCTATTTGAGTTTGCTGGTATCTATTGTTTGATTGCCCGGATACAACCGCAGAGCCAACGGCTCCCGACGACGTAACATCGTATATATTCCCGCCGTTCGCCGCAAATAAAGCACCGCTGCCACTAAGGGGGGTGTACTCAATCAAACTCTCGACCGCCCCCGACATACCCGTCGCGTGGGACTCATGGCCGTTTCTGATTGTCACCTTGTCCGTTGACGGGAACCAGTTGTCCAATATAACGGCGTTTTCTTCCGGCATGTCGGCAAGTGCGTTTCTTGCGTCCCATCCACCAACAGGGGGCGGGAGTGTTTTTGATACTGCCGGCAATCTATTTTACCGAGTTAACTTTTGATTTTAAGGAAAGGTAAGCGTCTTTCACGTTGGGGGAAAAGTCTGTTGCCTGAATTGTCCCCTGGGCTAAGAGCTTTGAAACTAATTCAACAAGAACCCACATGGCCTGTCTTCCCGAAACATCCCGAATAGACGACTCTGTTTGTGTTTTTTCTATTGCTTGGCTTTCCTCGGCGGTGTGCTCCCGCATTGTCCTCACAACCTCAAACTGCCCAAGGCCGGAATTGTATTGAACCGGGCTTGTGGCTGCGACATGCGGGCCGATTCCCTCTGTTCTGCGTACAATCTCTCGAACAAAATATACATTGCCGTTTTCGTCATGAAGTTGGTCGTCTGGGTTTAAGTTTGAAGACCACCCACCATCCGGCCTATGCACTCGCTTTATGTCCCGGAGCTCCGTTTTCCCGGACCCATCGGGAACGATATTGTGGTCAGCATCTTCGATGCAATACATAAGTTTACTCCGTGAATTAAGCGTGATTAAACGAAACCAAAACAAACGCCCGCCAAGTGGGCGATGCGTCGGCGGGGTCTTGCGTTATCGATAGCGCAGACTGCGCGCTTGCAAACTCATCCGATGCGCCGCTATGCCAGCAAAGCCCGGTCTCCACAAGCGCATCAAAATCCTCTGTCAGGTTTGTCCATGTGTAGGACGTTCCATCGCGCGACGCGCCGAAACCTATAGCCACCCCATTAGCCGGGATATTCAATGTGTCCGTCATTGGATTAGCTGTTGACGATCCGGTATCATATGCCGACGCCCCCGCACCATAGACTGCCCAGACGCCGACACTACACCAACTTGAATTTCCTGATGACGCTGAAACAACCACGTCCCCGGTCGTCCCCGTTGGAACACTGGCTTGCCATAATTCAACAACTAAATCGACGCCGCCGGAATTTGATGTAACGGTAACAAGCCTTGTGGCGGAAATTCCCGCAACGGTAACGCTATCAAGCGAATATGTAGCATTGCCGAAAACCTGCGCGCCGACGACGATTTTTCTGTCGGACGCTGCCGTTCCGAGCGCCTGGCCAGAAAACGTGTAATTGGCGGGATTTCTGTCTGTCGCGTCAACGGCGCTTGCAGTATAACTAACCGTCGCTGGGGTAACGACGCTATTACTTGCCGCCATCAGCGCCGCGATAATATCCATTAAGAGAACGCCGCCCCGATAAGCGACCCGTTCCAGATGGTCCCGCCGTCAACGGTCCAAAAAACAAGCCAATCAACGCCGCTCGCGGTAAGCGTCGGCGCAGATCCTCCGGCCCAATCGACGCTCGCGGGCCAGTTTACCGTTTGCGAGCCTCCGTTCGTTAAGCCGAGAACAAAGCCGCATAATTCATCACCGGCTGTCGGGTTGGAAAACGTGAATGTCGTTGTCGATGTGTCAACCGTTCCCGTAACGCAATTACCAAGCGTTAAGTCAATGTCCTGAGACCCGCCGCCAATTGAGCCGATGGCGTTCGTAACAACCCCATAGTCAAGAAAATTGACCCTTTGAACGGTCTGGTCTGCGCCGCTTACTGTGCCGGATAGAGTCACGGCCCCCAGGGTTTTGTTCGTTAGCGTGTCGGTTGTGGCCTTGCCGACAACGGTGTCGGATGATGTGAATAAAGTTACTGTCCCGGTATTGGAAATGGTCGAAATCACCGGGGCCGTTAGGGTTTTATTCGTTAGCGTTTCCGACCCGGCAAGCGTGGCAAACGAACCGTCTGACAATGCCGTATTGAATTGCGCGGTTGTCCCCGTGAGGGTGTTGCCGGATAAGTTAATCGTTTTATTTGTCAGCGTGTCCGTGCTGGACGCGGTAATTCCACTCGATAGTGACGCAATCGCCTGCGCGATTCTTTCCGCCGTCACCATCTTAACGGTGGTTGACGTGCCGGCTTCTGCTTCTGCCTGAGTCATTGTTGACGCTGTATAATTCAACTCAGCCGCCGTTGCGGTAACGGCAACACCTCCAACCTGAAGCCCGGAGTCTATATTAACCGCAGTTGTGGATAGCTGAAGCGGAGTTTCCGTTCCCTCGCCGTCCATTACCGTTCTGAGCGTCGTATCGATCCCTGAGTTCGAGTTTGGAACTTGGACAAGGTCCTTGTATGTATTGTTTATTTTTTTACCTTGGAGCGTGTCAGATGTCGCCATTAGTCATCCCATAATCCACTTTGATCGTTCCAGAAAGAGCCCACGGAATCGCCGGAAACACCACCGGACTCTGACCCAGGCTCCCCAGTAAAGTGACGGCCGCCGCCAAATATATCGCCGGACATCATAACGCCGGAGTCGGGCTGGTCATTGTCAAGGAGTGTCTCAAAATGTTCTTTGAAGTCCTGCTCTGCTTTTTGGTAAGGCAGGCCCTCGCCCATCAAGTACGCATAGACAACGCCCTGCGTGATTAGTTCCTCATCTATCCTGGCGACATCCGTGTCGAGCGTGAACCGCGCCTTTGCGGTCCCGCCGGAGGTTTCCGCCCAATAACTTGTGATGTATTCAAACGCAACGTTCTGGCCGCCCGAGAAAATCGGATAAACGGAAACAATGCCACCCCTATATATGAACTTGCGGCCGAGGGAATTTCTAATCCCCTTCATGGAGTTCCATTCGGTAGACGAAATCGGCCCCGAAATCAGGAATTGATTGGTTCTATCCCAAAACGTTTCAGGAACAAACCTGTCAAAATCAGCGGGGATGATCCCCGTTTGCGCCTCTTGGTTCAATGCCGTAAATGTTTTTTCTACCCTTAACGCCTGCCAGTCCACCTTCTTCATAAGGCGGTTGCCGATTTTGTTTGTGTAGCGCAACAGCTTTTGCGCCTCCGTATCGGTGTTCCCTATGATCGAGGATGGCCGACTAATACCAATTTCGTCGGCTGCGTCCTGGCATATCGATAAAAGCGTCATCTAGCCGTCTTTTTTCAGCGTAAGGGTTTTTCTGGCATCCTTAACCAGTTCGGCCTTTTGGGGGTTAACCGCGTCAAGCGCCTCTTTCTTGGTCTTAAACCAGCCGTCCTGATCCCCGCCCCAGTTTTTAAGAATCTTGCCGTTTACAACTTGATAGCGGCGTTCTTGGTAATTCATGCGACCTCCTTGATTAAACTAGCCTTGATGGTCTCGCTGGTTTCCACTACTTCCCAATCGTCTATATTTTCGATCATAGCCGTCAAAAGGCCGCCCGACCGATCCTTGAAAACATCGGGAAAACTTAGAATAAACTGCGCCAAATTCTCGCTTTGGAGCATTAATTCAACGCACGACGGGTAATCTACGCCGCCCGCCCGTATCGTTAACTTGTGCCTCGGGTCTACCTCATCCTTGTAGTAATGGGACTGACCGTGAAAAGACCCCTCAAGGCCGAAAAAATGCACCTCCTGGTAGCCTTTTTTCAAGGCTAGAAGCGGTGCCCTAGTTGCGGTAGTCGGGCCGCCGTTTATTGTATTTTCCGCCCAGGGAGCGCAGTTAAAAACCTGTACATCCTTATCTTTCAGATAATCGAACAAAAGGGGGTTGCAGTTCGAGGCCAGTAATGCCCTCTCCACCCCGTAAAATATCTTCTCAAACAAGCCCGTAACGTCATAATTGAACGGGTCAACGGAAATCATGGAAAACGGGATATTTTCCTCCGTTAATATCTTTGCCGTCCCGTTAACGGCCCATATATCGCCGTCAAAATCTCTCAACGAATCAAAATCTATATTTGGGCTGCTCCCCACCACCGCCAATTTCTTGGAAGTGGCGGGAAGCCCCAAAGCATCCGGCAAACCCAAAGATTCTGAGTATGCCATATTCTCTCTTGCCTTATCGTCATTCGCCGCCGGCTGGACCGGAACGTTAATCCGATAAGGTTTGGTCAATTACGATGTGCCGCCGTGAATACCGAGAGCGGTCAACGTAGCCCGAATTTCTTCAAGCTGGTCGATCACATTCTGCATCATTGCGGAAGTCGTAAAGCCGAAGCCGTTGCTCGCCGTAAAGGTCAGCGTCAATTCATACATGATTGAATTGGTGCGCTGCGCCACCGGGGTCTCGTTGTACAAACTAACGAGATCGGTGGAACTTTGGCCGAGCGAAGTGCCGTCGGTGTTGCCGTCAGAAAGCTGTTTAACAGCCATAGCTACTCTCCTTCTTAGTTGAAGCCATACCGCACGGCGAGGTCCGGACGGATCGTCTTATACCCGTACAGAACATCGATGCGGCAAGGCAGCAAGTCGTTGTTAATGTCATACTGACGGACGATTCGCATGGAAATCCCATCCATGACTTCACGAGCCGAAAAATCAACGCCTTTCGGCATCACCAAGTCGGCGGTCGCAAAAGCAAACGCATCCTTGTGGAAGCCGAGGCTGATTTTATAGTCCGCCGCATTGCCGATGGCCGTGGAACGGTCACTCTCAACTTTGTTGAGTTTGGCGGTGTTGGCGGGCATCGCGTCCACGTTCTGTTTCGCGCCCGTGGAATAGAGAGCGGGCGAGAAGTTAATCGTGGTAGCAGATGTGCTCGTGTCGGCAGTAACAACGAAAGGCTGAAGAATGCCCGTCGATGCCTTGGTTTCGGGGTGGACGCGGTAGACACTATCAAAATAGAAAATGTCGCCCTTTTTCCACGTACCCGCGCCGGTGTTAACCGTGATCGACGTTGAACCCTCGGCAATCGTGCCGGCATCGTTGACCAAATAGTCGCCGGTGCCGTCATCGGTTCCCGTGGTGTGGATCGGCCAAAGGGTGTTCTCGTAAACATCCTTGTACCCAACAAAGTTGTTGGCAACCATCCCGTCTTTGTAGTTTTTCGAGATGTTGGCTTGCGGGTTGTAGAGGGTCGTCAGCGCCGAAACCAGGTCAACGTTGTCCTGAGTGTTCATATTCAGGCAACGCCCCGAGGGGGCCAGGGAGTCGGTCAAAACCTTCTGACCATTCAGAACGTCCGCGAGCGTGATGGACGCGCCAACATCGCTCACTTCCTGATAAACATCCTTGTACATGCTCATCGCATCGCTCTCAATGTTGGCGGCGAGGACGGACATCGCAGGTTCAAGTACGCGATCCGAAAAGTCGTCAAGGTCCAAGGTCAATTCAGTGGACGAGAACGAAAGATCGACGCCCTTCTGAGTTGCGACTTGCAGCGTGGTCGAGGTTTCCGCCGTGTCCTGGACGTCAATAATACGACCCGTGCGGACCGTGTATTGATTAGGCAGGCGGATCTTCAGTGAATCACCGATCTTTGCGCCGGATTTTGCGTAGCTGTCATCGTACTGGCGGTTAACGTTGCCGACAAAGTTTAGTTTTTGGTGGAGGATTCGCAGGGATTCCCGCGTCACCGCCGTCGCAGTGAGAATGCTGTTACTCACAGGTTTTGCTCCTTCATAGGGATACCGGCGTTTCTCAACGCTGGATAGAAAAAGGGATTATATTTTTCCCCTCTTTCTGAGTTGCTCATTGCGCTTTTTGGCCCAATCATCCGCCGAGAATTTTTCGGCGTCCCTCACAAGATCGAGGGGAGAGGACGTTTTCCCCTTAGCCTTCATAGGCGTAACGGGTTTTGGCGCGGGTTTAGTGGGGGTCTTAGCCCCAGCCTGCGCGCGGTCATAAAGCATCGCCTTGTGTGCCCATTCAGTGACAATCGGGTTTAGCGGCCACTTCTTAGCCTCCGACTCTTTAACGCCGGATTTAACCGCGTACTCGACAATCTCGGATTCCTTGAATCCCTTAATGCGCCGCTCCACTAATTGCTTTCCCTCATCAATTCGCCGGGAGTACTCAGCCTCCTGCGCCTTGGTAAGTTCACTCTCTTGAGTGGAAACCTTGTTCACGATGTCGTTAAACTCGGCCTGCTTGATTGACTTCAAATCACTAATTTGACGTGCCCTATCCGGGTCGGACTGCCACATCTCACTAAGATTAACGCTATCAAGCTGCTCAAGTTCCGCTTTTATGCGTAGGCCTTGAGAATATGTATCCAGTGTCTCGCCGTGCATCTTCTCAAACTTGCTGACGGCCTGCTCTCGGGCTTCAACAGATTTCAAAGTTTCGCTAGCGGTCTGGGACTTCTTCGTATAGTCGGCCCAAAGCCCCTTGGTAAACTTATCGACTTCTGCGGCAACTTCCTCGGGGATGCTGTCTTTTGCAACCCTTAATTTGTTGCCGCCAAAATCGAACTCAATTTCCTCGGGTATTTCCTCATCAGATTCGTCCGATTCCTCAGATTCGCCTGATTCATCGGTTTCGTCTTCAGTGGTTTCCTTGGGCCCTTCTTCCGCCTCATCATCGCCAGGCAAATCTTCTTCCGTTTGGCTGGGCGCTTCAGCGGCTACTTTTTCGTCAACTCCGTCATCGACGGCGGTTGTATCTTCCATTTTTACTTCCTTCTAAGGGATGGGACACTTCACAGTGTTCCGGCCCGGTCACGCCATGTTGGGATCAACCGGCGGTGCGGGCTGTTGCCCCGGCTGCGCTTGAATGGGCGCTCCGGGAATCTGTACCGGCATAGCCGGCTGAATGCCTTCACTTGCTTGAATCTGCGGCGGTAAGAGCATCTGCAATCGCTTGGCGACCTTATCGGCTCCAACAAAGTCAAGATGTTCCATTAAAACATCGCCAATATACAAAGCCGAATCGGGAATGTTCCGCATAATCTCGATTAGTGCCTCGCGGGTTTCCTCTCTCTGCGTCGCGTAAGACGGGCCGGAGGATACCGTTACGTCGTACTTGCCAACGGCTAAGTTGTACAAGCGCGGCTCGCCGCCTATGCCGTCCTCTTTAGAACCGCCATCCTGCATGGTTAGGCTGACAACCTTTTCCCTCATATCATCACCAAGGATTCGGACAGACTCGCGCGGGGAATAAACAGCCGGGATGATCTCGACTAGAACCTCACCCGCGTATTTGATGGCCCGAGAAAGATTGTCAATGAAATGGAAATTGCTTATGTCGCCCTGGCGCTCGCGGGTCAGAATAGCCTTCCCTGACACCTCGTTAGACCGCGCGCCAATGGATGACGGGTAAATCCCGGTAATGTCTTGCATATCCTGGTTTGCGTTTGCGGCTTCCTGCAAAGCGCCAGCCGGGGCCGATGCAAAGGGTTGGCGCTGCGGCATGTTAGTCCCTTTGGTGTATTCCAGGTAAGGGTGCGACCGCGTGTTTGCGGATTGCCATTTCCCCTCTTTCCCCTTGGGTATTCCGCCTTCCTCGATTAACCAGGGCGCTTTGGGTGCCAAAGCCACCAACTCAGTCGTGGCCGACCGCCAAAAGTTATACATTCTTTGTGGGTCTTTGGCGTCGCGGATCATGGAGCGGAAATACCGGCGGCCATCCGAGAAAACTTCTTCACCCCACACAGGGCAGATCGGGATCATAGAGCCGGGCCATTTTTCCTCATCCAGAATCTCAACGCCTGAAATAATACGGCGGCTTACCTCGTAATAATCGGCGTCACGTTCTTTTCGTACTTCAAGGCCCATTCTCTGAAGGTACTCGGAAATTAATTCTTCATCCTTGTACCCGCCCACATCCTGACCAAGGCCCTCAATGAACTTTTTGGTCATGGAAACAATCTGTTCCGCGCGCATCGCGGTCCCATCGGAAAGCAAAAATAGCTTTCTGGTCTTTAATTCGCGCGCCCAGTATTCAGCGACCCGAATATGGTCTTGCTCCATCCAGTAGTCAGCAACGTCATTACCTGTAAATGCGGATTTTGCCTTACCGGGGTAAGACTTTTCGAACTCATCCTCGGTCAGCATTTCAGAGATAAACGCATAATCCCAATCGGAAGCATCAAACTGCGTGGAGCTTACATCCCAATGGACCATAAGCGGGTTAGGCACTCGCTCAATCTTTGCCTCTAGGTTAAATGAATCCTCATGGGCGTAGTCGATCCCAATTCTAAAAAACCCGAAACCGTTCGTGACGGCATGATCGATTGCGGTGTCGTAGGCAACCTCAGCCTGACTGCCGCGTTCTATTGACCGTATCAGGCCGCCAATAACTTCAGCGGTTTCAACGTCTGCCCCGCTATCTACCGGGGAAACCTTAACGCCGGGCTTGTTTTGCCGCGCCTCGTTCACAACTTGGCGGATATAAGCCGGCAGCCGGTTAATCGTCAGACAAGGCCGCCCTTCATCGCGTCGCAGCTTCTCGATGTTATCCGGCCATTGCTCACCAAGCCGCGCAAATCGAATATCGTCTTCCGCCGCCTGCCTGTTGTAGTCCGAGCCGTCTTGAGACTCGGCAAACTGCTCTAGGGCCTCTTTAATTACCGATTCAGGCATCGTGAACCATCGGCAGTGGCGCGTAAGGTCTTTGTACCTGCATTCTTCCGGTGCGTTTGAATTGGCTTAAATCCTTCATGATGTCCTCGACCCCTCGGGCCGCAAGAATGTCGCCAAGGTTGTTGGCTGCCTCGGTAAATCCCAAATCTTCATAGAGTTTCTTAATCATGCCATCCAGCCGCCTTCTATCATCGGTTCTGGGGCGGCCTCATTCGATTTCGCCCGGTTAATTTGCGGAAATAATTCAGTAAAACCCCAGACAAGGGCGTCAACTCGATCGGGAGAACCCTCGCCCTCATATCCTGAAGCTGTCATTTGACACATTTGGTCCTCTAGTTTGCCAAATGTCCCGACATGGCTGATTCTTCCGAGCGAATACAACGAGCTGATCGGTTCGGCCCGGATATGCTTGCCCCTCGACGCCCTAACCTCAATAATTGGTAGACCAGGGCGGATTGACTGGAGTGTATGTTTAACCATATCCCCGCCTTGATTGATTTCAATGACAACCGCATCAGCCTCTAAGCGGTCATACAAAGCAACAGCCCGTTCCGCCCACTTTCTAGGCCCGCCCTTTAGGGAAGCATCGTCCAACACATAACCACGATTGTCATCACCTAAAGCGCAGGCAACAATTCCATGTTCGTTCGAGTTTTCTTCGCTCGAAATCGCCGGGTCGACAGAAACAACAATCCGCGTTAGGTCCGGGGCTTCGCTCCGCCTTGTGTCGTTTATTGTCTGCCGATCCCAAATTGCCCCAACGGCCATCGGCTCATATTCGCCAAGCCAGACGTGGGCATACCGATCGGGATTATGCTTCTTATCGTGCTGCCTTTCCGCCTCTAATTCAGCGGGGAATAGCAAATTGTCGCTATAATTAACCTTTCGGATTATGGCATCTTCCGGCGGGTTATCCCCTCGAAAGAATCTATCAACAGCATCCGACGCCAACCGGGGATTCCACGAAAACCACAATTCAGATCCCGGCGCCCGGATCGTGGGGCGAAGCATTTCCAGCGATCTAACGGAGAGTGTTTGACCCTCCTCGACCCAGGCAACGTTGAACCCTTCGAGTGACTTGATCGACTCGGCGGTGTGGTCCTGCATACCCTGAAAGATAATAGCGCCATCGCCGGGCGTCACGATCCTGTCAGCCTGTATATTGAACTGCCGGCTAAACCCGAGCGCCGATATTTTATCCTCTAAAAGCCTCTTAGCCGATTCCTTAAGAGACTTCTGGACCTCGCGAATACAAACAGCCCGGAATCCTTTGTTAATCGCGGCGTTCCCTATCAGGGCCTCGGCAAAGAAATGAGACTTGGCAGAACCGCGCCCGCCATACAGGGCTTTGTACCGCGACGGCTTTAGAAGATCATCGAATACGGGGCTGGCGGCCCCTATTCTGGCTTCTGGCATCCCCACATAACAATAGGGCCGCCGTCTTTGCCGGTGTGTTCAAGCCTGTCGACTTCTTTCCAGCCGGCCTTTGTCTTTAGCCAGAATATAGCCGCCGTTACGGATGCCTGCCCATCCCCAACTGCCTTTTTGTATAGGCTCTCAGCAACCCTTGAATTAGCCCGCGCCGCCGCTGTTTTAATCTCGCGGTCAAAGTGCTTGCTCAATGTCTTGCGGTCTATTTCAAGAACGTCTGATATCTCTTCTAGGGGGACGCCGTAAGCCACCATCGCCTCAACCATCTTGCGGTTGTCGTCAGTCGGCTGATACTGCGGTCTACCCCCTTTGTTTTTGGTCAAAGGTTTCTCCGTCTGATTCAAGTTTGGCACTCTCGCCCGTAAAATCTTGCCAGCGTTTAATGATTACATCGCAATATGGTGGGTGTAGTTCTAAGCCGTGACAGCTTCGCCCGGTCATTTCCGCTGCGATTAACGTAGTGCCCGATCCTAAGAACGGGTCATATACCGCTTGGCCTGGGCTTGAGTTGTTCTCTATTGGTCTTTTCATGCACTCGACGGGCTTTTGAGTGCTGTGGCCCGTCTCGGACTTCATGGGCTTATCAATATTCCATACAGTCGTTTGCTTCCTGCCCCCGCAATACTGACCGGGCTTATTCTTTCTCACGGCATACCAGCACGGCTCATGCTTAGGGTGATAGTCACCCCGGCCTATAACCATATTATTCTTGGCCCATATAATCTGCGCCCGAATATTAAGGCCGTTATCTATTAAGCTCTCGGCAACGATATGGGCCATATTACCGCCGTGCCAAACATACGCCACATCGCCTGGAAATAGCGCCCAAGCTTCAGACCAGTCCGCGCGGCCATCGTTTATAACCTTGCCCACGGCGCGCGCGCCGTAGGGCTTTCCGTTAGCGCGATCAGCTTCGTTCCGCCAGTTTGCGTCATACTCAACCCCATAAGGCGGGTCCGTAACCATTAGATGCGGCTCGACACCGTTCAGGCACTTGGCCACATCGTCGGCGCTCGTTGAATCCCCGCAAACCAGCCTATGCTTCCCCAATAGCCACACATCGCCTAATTTCGTCACCGGGTCTTCAGGGGTTTCCGGAACTGAATCAGGGTCGGTTAAGCCCTCGTTCTTATCAAGTAATCCAGCTAATTCACTCTCACCAAAGCCTATCAGGCTCAGGTCGAAGTCCATCTCAGCTAGGGCGCCTAATTCAAGGCTTAGTAAATCAGTATCCCAGCCCGCATTCTCGGCTAACTTATTATCAGCCAGAATATACGCTTTACGCTGGGCCTCCGATAAATGGGCCAACTCAATACAGGGGATTTGATCTAAGCCTAACTTTCTTGCAGCCAATACCCTGCCGTGGCCGGCAATGATTCCATTTTCCCCGTCTACTAATACAGGATTGGTCCAGCCAAATTCCTTAATAGAAGCGGCTATCTGCGCAACCTGTTCGTCGCTATGTGTTCTTGAGTTGTTCACATACGGGATTAACTTGTCGATTTGCCTTTGCTCTATTTTCATAAAAGCCTTTTATAGGGGGGAAATACTATTCATATGCAGATGTGCACCTAGTCCCTCGCGCCTTCTTCCGTGAAACGCTCGCGCTTAATATCGAATAAACAATTCGGAGTTGTGT
>Ga0208644_1000327_pt1 | contig 38060 bp, 31 predicted proteins | sample VirMetDEL_Nov_18_FD_184517 | JGI IMG/M metagenome (GOLD analysis project Ga0208644, IMG submission 184517) | Aqueous microbial communities from the Delaware River and Bay under freshwater to marine salinity gradient to study organic matter... | ecosystem: Environmental > Aquatic > Marine >...
TTGCTAGTGCTTTTGCTCATTTTTTTGGGCCAGATGTAAAAGTTAAACCTAATACACTGGAAGTAACGGCTTTAAGACCTGATGCTAAAAGTCAGGCACAATATTGGAGCATGTTAGTTAACGGCGGTATTGCTACTGTTAACGAGGCTAGAAAACAGCTAAGACTAGAGCCAATGGATGACGAACAATGTGATTGTATTAGAATTCCGCAGAACATAGCGGGAAGTAATGTTGATCCCAGCGTAGGAGGAAGACCGCCTCAAGAGTCTTCTGAATAGGAGAAAATTTATGAATAAGTCATTTAACTTAATCGGTGAAGAAATAAAATCACTGACAAAAGGTAAAAAGCTTAAGATTGCTGGTTATGCTAATACTACTTCTAAAGATCGTACTAAAGATATTATAGTACCTGAAGCTTGGGTACATGGTGTAAAAAACTTTAGAAAAAATCCAGTTTTATTATATCAACATAATAGAAGTGACGCGATTGGTAGAGTTAGTAAAGTAACTGTAGACAGAAATGGTCTATATATTGAGGCAGAAATTTCTAGTGCAAAACAAGAAATACAAACCTTAATCAAAGATGGTGCATTAAAAGCTTTTAGCGTAGGTTTCTTACCAAAAAAAGTTTCTTATGATAGAAAAACTGATACTAATTTTATTAAAAGTTTAGATTTATTTGAAATCAGTGTAGTAAGTGTTCCAGCTAATCAAGATAGTTTATTTAGTATTAGAAAATCTTTTGATACTGATGAAGAATACAAAGATTTCATTAAAGAAATCATTGATGAAGAAGAAAATTTTGAAACCTCTTTTAAAGCAGGAATAGGTAGCTCTGAAAATGACTCAAAAAACATTTTTCATTACCACAGTTTCGAAGTAGATGAAAATGGAGATGGAGTTTCTACTTATTCCAGCAACGGAGTGACGCATAAACATGCGGTGATCAATTTCGAGGTTCAAGAGGAAGAAGGTCATATACACTCAATAAAAGATTGGAAAGACTCTACAAGACCTTCAATGAAAGCTGCTAATAACGCAGAATCAAAGGAGATCGTTCTTATGGATGAAGACGAAATTGTTGACGAGGAAGTCAAAGAAGTCAAAGAAGTTAAAAAAGAAGAAGAAGTAACCAAAGAAGTAACAACAGAAGAAGTTAATAAAGTTGAAGCAGAAGAGGAAGAAGTAGAAGATTATTCTAAAGAAATTCCTTTTGTTAATTTATTAGATGCTGATACTTGTAAAATTAAACAAGGGGATAATTTAGTTATAAGTGGCAACAGATTTACTGTTAAAAAAATTGCCACTGTAGACGACCCTAACTTCAAGTTACAGGAAATTTCATTAGATAATGAAAACTTAGACAATGAAATTTCTATAAAAGGTAGTTCTTTAGGATTAGTTAATAGATGGGATTTAGAAACTGATTATGATATTTCCGTTATCGAACATAAAGAAATTAAAAACTTAAAAGATCAAGATAGAAAATCTATTAGAGATCGTTTCGATAATTTAATTAATATGTCTACTATAGATTTATATAGTGTAAAAGATCAGGGAGACACTAATCAGAAAATTTTAAATACTACTATTAATTTAGTATCTAGCAAAAATTGGTCAGATGCCGACTATAAGCTAGCTAACCGCTATTGCGACACAGTAGAAGCTCTATTAGAAATGAATGAGTCCGATAGCAGAAATAAAAACCTAATATCATACGGCCATAAAGTGGCTAACAAGGAGAAAAAAGAAATGGCAGAACAATTAATTGATGATGTAGAAGTAATTAATACTTCTAACAAATCACAAGACGAATCTGTAAAAACTCAGGACACATCTACTGTGGATACAGCAAAATCTGATGCTTCTACTAAAATAGAAGTACTAGGGGATAGAATTGCTGAACTTCTAAAGACCTTAGAAGAAACAGGTAAAAAGAATGACGACAACGTTGTTATTCGTGAAGACTATTCCTTAGACGAGAAAGTAAAAGAGCTAGAACAGCAGGTAAAGAAAAATGCTGAAAGAGCTCAGGCTTATCAGAACGATAAACTAGCTTACGAATCTCAGACTGCAAAATCTCAGTATTCTAATATTCAGTTAGCTAACTTATATTTATATGCAAAAGCTAAAGAATTACCTGACACTGAAAAATTATTTGATACTAAACATACTAGTAAATTAAAAGCAGTTACTACTGTAGATGCATTCTTAAGTAACTTCTCAACTACTATCTTTGAAGAAATGGAACAACAGTTAATTATTGCTCCTATGCTTGAAAGATTTGAAGTAGACGCAAGAACTTTCAGAGTTCCTGTTGCTGACGAAGATACTGATGGAGACGTAGCACAGTTTGCTAGCGGAACTTTCGCTACTGGTGCTTACGATACTACCAGAGTACCTGTAAGTAATCAGCACTCATTTGGAGCAGTAGAATTTACTCCTCACAAATTCATGGCTGCTACCCATCTATCAAAAGATGAACAAGAAGATACTATTATGCCTCTAATGGACTTCTTAAGAAGAAGCGCTGCTAGAAGAATGGCTCGTGCCATTGATAAGGCTCTATTACGTGGTGACGGTAGCTTAAGCGGATTTACTGCTTCTCCTACTAACGCAATTACCGCTGGTAGTGGTTATGCCTCCGTTATTAAAGGTATGGTTACTCATGCTAATGATATCTCTGGCCTAAGAGTTGACACTGGTGCTACTCAGCAAGTTAGCCCTGCTGACATTGCTAGCGCAAGAGCTAAATTAGGTAAATACGGATTAATGCTTGGTCAGGATCTAGTATTCTTAACAACTATTGAAGGATATAACGAATTAGTTCAGACTTCTGATTTCAGAACTGTGGACAAAATCGGAACAAACGCTACTTATCTAACAGGTTCTGTTGGAGCAGTTTACGGTATTCCTATCGTTGTAACTGAATTCTTAGACAACACTGGTTCAAGTGACGAACAGATTGGTGCTCTAATCTACAAGCCTGGGTTTAAAATTGCTGAAAGACGTGCTATGCAGGTTGAAAGCGAATATAAGCCTCGTACAGAAGTTACCGCGTTATACTTCTCAACTCGTTGGGACATGAAACCTCTAACTACTGCAGGTACTGCAAGTGCTCCAGCTCTAAATGCAACTAACTATAGTTTTGCATCCGTAGTACGTAGCGCGTAATAATTGATAATAACTAGGAGGGAGTTATCTCCCTCCTAGATTTTATAAGGAGGTTAATAATGACACAGAAATTCATTCATAAAGTAAGTCCTGAGCTAACTGATAACGCTCAGTATAAGTCCATTGGAGATATTCCTAGCGTAGACTTAACTCAGGGATCTACTATTAGACTATATCCTGGAACTTACGATGCAGTAAGTGCTTCTTGGGATAATATCGCAGTAGAAGGTGTTGGTGATCCAGCCGACGTAATTCTAAACGGATTAGTTCTATCTAATACTGCAGCCAATACTGTAACTTTACAAAATATGACCGTTTACGGTAGTAACAGTATGGCGGCTTCTGGTAAAGGTGCTATCGAATTAGGTAGTCCTGCAGATGCAGGTGGTAGTGTTGCTCTTAAGTTAAAAAACGTAATTCTAGCTAATGCAGATTTTGGTGTTATCGCACACGGTAATACTATGTCAGTACAGGCAGATTTCGTTGATGCTACAGGAGTAGATAGAGCTTATAGTTCTAATGCTAATGTTACTACTAATTTCAGTATTTTAAATACTTCATCCAACGCTTACTTTACTGCCGGTGGAGCTGTTAATAATGGCGCTACTGGTCCTGTAAGTACTGTGACCTTAAGTCACAGCGGTGGAGCCAACGTAGGAACAACTACTGAAACAGTAAGAGCAGCTATTTCTTAATAGAAATACTTAAATCACTGTATATTGTTATATGTTTTTGGAGGGAGGATGGCAACATCCTCCCTTCTTATTTAGAAAGGGGTACATAATGATACCAACAACTATAAGGGACGAAATAGACGCAGTTAAATATTTAAGTAAAAGACAGTATTTAAATATCGAAGAATTACTTGATGATTGGAAAGTTAATCAAGAAAGTAAAAATAGATTAAATACTAAAGTAGATTGTAATGTTAGTAGTTTGTATCAGAAAATACATTACAGCAACAAAAAAGGAGACTAATTATGAGTTTAGTAGATTTAGACGAAGTTAAAAATTACTTAGAAATAAATAGTAATACTTCTGATGCTAGACTTAGTAATATTATTAATTATGTTAGTGCCAGTGTAAGAAATTATTGTAATCAAGAAATTACTGAAAATGTTTATACTGAGTATTTTGATGGGGGTGTTATTAGCATTTTTGTGGATAATTTACCTGTTAATAATGTTACTGTAGTAGCAGAATACGATGGAAATACTTATTCTAATTTAAATGGGCCTAATAGTGATGGTAGTTTACCTACTGCTAATGCTAATGCAAATTTACAGTATATGTGGTATCAAGAAACTGGAGAAATTAGGAAAATAGGGGAAGATGGTAAAGCAGTAAGAACCTTAGATTTAGGTAATCATCCTTTTTTTAATAACTATCCTAAAGGAATTAAAGTTACTTATGGTGCCGGATATACTAGTGTTCCTCAAGATTTAAAATTAGCTTGTTTAGATTATATTAAAATGATTCATAAAAATGAACAAAGTTCTGATAGTTTCAGTTTTGAAGGCCAAAATAAGAACTCGTTTCCATTAAGCGGAAATTTCCCTAAACATATACGAAGAATATTAGATTTTTATAGGATTTTATAATGGTTCAATTTTTAATATATGATATAAATGCTGATGATGTAAAAGAAGAAATTGCTAAGGTAATGAGAAGAACAGGCAGTGGTAATCTAAGCCCTTTAATGGGGGAAGGACTCGAACGATCTTTAATTAAAGATTTTAAATTAGGATCTTATCGTAACGCCACCAATACTACGTCTAGTGGTATGGCAGATATAAAAACTAGTGCAATGATGCGAAATATGGATCTTAACGCTTTTTATGTTAGTTCTTTTAGTAGAGTAAAAGGTACTAGTGGGTTTAGTGAACCGATGTTGCCAGAAATTGTAGATGGGTTAGAAGTAAAAAATAAAGCGCTTAAATTAGATACTAACAAAGATGGTTCTTTTTCTAGAGGTAATATGTCTTTTAAAATAGGTGGTACTACTTTATCTGAATCTAGTTTGAAAGATAGCGAAAAAGGGACAAGAACTAAGCAAGTAGTAGATTCAATAAGAAAAGGGGATGCAACTTTTAAAAATAGAGGTATTAAGCATATAGCTGAACAATTAAAAAAAGATCCTGAAAAATTAAAGTTAGCTAAAAAAAACATAATATCAAAAATGAAACAAAATAATAGTTTCTTAAGAAAGATTAACTTATTTACACTACCCTTAACTATTCAAACTACAGATGGCAAGAGAAGAGAATTTGGGGTAGTAATTGCTAATGTTGGCGAAAATAAATTAACTTCTGAAGATTTATCTGTTAGAATCAATACTAAAACTAATCAAGTAGATATAGGAGTACACGGATCTAGTATGGGAAAAATACTAAAGCGATTACAAGCTCATATGTCTAGAAGTATACTAGATAGTAGAAATGTAGAAATAGCTACTTCTTCTGCTATTAAAAGGCATCCTAAAGGAGAAAAAGGTTTTATATCAGATTTGTTAAATGGAGTAAATACCAAAATTTTATCAATAACTATAGGAACTCATACTAAAGATGAGTTAGAGGAAATAATTGGTAACTTAAATATTATCGACGATACAGATGAATTCTTTGACGACGAGGAGCAAGATGATGCGTAAAAAAGGACTTGTTACGGATACTTTAACTGCTTTTGACACTATGATGTTTGGTATTTCAGAAAAAGAATTAAGTAGACGAGTTAAACTAAGTGTTATTAATAGAATGCCAAAAGGCCCTGTAGGCGGAAAACCTTTGTCAGATAGTGTGCTTACTTATAGAACAGGTAGATTTGCTAAAAGTATAGAAGTATTTTATAGCAGAAAACTACGTGCTATTCTTTATTTCTATAATCCGATTTATATAGTTCATGAAACTACAGGTAGAGACCCTAGAAAACTTATAGAAAGCAGTATTAGACGAGTTACTGTGAAAGCTATGGGACACAAATTCAATATATTTAAAGGATTTTAAAAAATTAATTTTTGTAATAAAAAATTAATTTGGTATACTTAAATGAGTAAAAGAAATAATATAATAAGCAATATAATAGAAAATCTAAAATTAATAGACGGAGAAGTATCTTCGTTTGATAACTCTTATACTTATACGCAAAGCGTATTTAATAATGTATATAGAGGATTTAAGTTTTTTGATAGTATTAATGATTTTCCTAGTATTTACGTATTGGGGGGAGTAGAACAAAGAATATATAATAGTGCTAATTTAGTAGAAGGTATTATGCCTATTAACATAAGATTTTTTCATAAATCGGACAATACTCGTAATGAGGTAAATGATTTATTAGAAGATATAGAACATGTTATCTATAACATACCAGATAATCCCGATCAAGGAATAGAAGATATAATAATAGAATCTATGAGTACAGATGAGGGTTTATTTCAAAATGAAGACGGTGGTGGCTATGGGTTAGGAGAATTAACTCTTATTGTCAGATATGTTTTATAAAGGAGATATTTTAAAATGAGTTGTAATTTAAATTTACAAAGAGATAGTAAGATTTTCTATTCTACTGTAGATATTGACAGCGGCGCAGCAGTAACTGCTATGACACCAAGTAACACTTGGGAAATAGAAGTTTTAGCTGGCTATGCTGTATCACAAAGTGCTACTACTCAGGATATTACCACATTAGAAAGTGGTTTAACTCCTGATAGAAGCGTAAAAAGATATAATACTGCTTTTAATCCAGCAGAATGGAATTTCCAGTGCTATTTAAGACCTACAAATGCAGAAGATGGAACTGATGTTTCATCCACAGGTAATGTTAAGCCTGTAGCAGATTGGTTCATGTGGCAGGCAGCTTTAAATAACACTGCCCCAGCAAGTGGGACTGCTGAAAGAAGTGCTTGGCAGGATACTGCTAAATACACTACTGCTCTACGAGCAGCAAGTGCTAACACTAGCAGCCATAATCCTAACTTTGCTGTAGCTCAAGAAAACCATTTATACATTAAAATGGATAATGTTTTCTATCAAATAGCTAACGCAGCTATTAATGAAGCATCTGTAGATGCGGCTATTGATAGTATTGCTACTACTACTTGGAGCGGTTTTGGAACTGACTTAATTGAATTAACAGGAGTTAAAAGAAATAATGCTGTTAGCGTTTTTGGTGGTGTACTAAATGATGGTACTTCTGTAAGTGCTAATGGTAATGTAGCTAACTTAAGTAACGCCGCTAGTTTCCATAGTTGGTCAAGTTATAACGTAGCAGGAAGTATTACTACAAGTAGATTTATTAAAAATAGATTATCTACTGTAGAATTACACCACACACCAGAAGGTGGGGCAGATGTAAGCTATACCTTCCCTGTTACTAGCTTAAGTTGGACTATTAACAACAACATTACTTATTTAACTCCAGAAGAACTAAATACTCTTAATGTTCCTATTGGTAACTTTGCTGGAAGCAGAACTGTTACTGGATCTTTAAGTGCTTATTTAAGACATGGAGATAATGAAAGTGCAAGATTCTTACGTGAAATTGTTAACGATAGCAGAGTAAGCCATAGTTCCGGTGCCAATGCTAACTTAAAAGTTGGTGGAGCAACTGGCCCTTATGTAGCTTTCTATCATCCATCAGTTCAATACGATTTCCCTACTCACGCCATTGAAGATGTAATCAGCATCCAAGTAGCTTTCCAAGCACAAGAACCGGAAGCAAGTTGTGGTAACGGTGGAGAATTTGATATTTACGTAGATCACGGTTAATATAATCTGAGGGGATTAATTTAACAGATAACAAAATAAATAGGGCGTTTACACGTTTAAGACAAGCTTATGGTTTTCCCCTCACCATACCTGCGAGTCATATAGCGTGTGAACGCTCATTTTTTATATAGAAAGGTAAAAGAATGGGAATTATTAGTAAAGTAAAAGTAAGCGAAAGATTAAGTGAGGTAGAATATCCAGAAATTCCAGGATTTTTTGTTACTCTTCGCTACTTAGATAGAGAAAAATTAACAAAGATTAGAAATGCTTGTATTGTAAGAAAAAGAAATAGAAGCACAAGACAATTTGATGAAGAAATTGATAATGATAAATTTACTGAGTTATATGCAGAAGCAGCTATTAAAGGTTGGAGAGGATTAAAATTTAAGCATCTCAAACATTTCATGCCTGTAGATATTAGTAATGAAAATCCAGAACAAGAAATCAAATATTCTGAAGAAGATGCTTTGGACTTACTTCAAAATAGTACTACATTTGATCAGTTTCTTACTGATTGTATGGGTGATATATCAACCTTTGAAGAAGAAAAAGAAGAGGAAGAAGTAAAAAACTAAAAACTTATCTTCAACAAGAATTTGTTGGAGGTAAGAAAATAGACTTAGATCAAGAAATAGAACTATATCAGCAAATGGGTTGGGATGTTAATGAATTATATGAAAGAGATAAAGAAAAATTTATTGATTATGAAAATTTAACTATTGAATCTCAACAAGCATTAAACTTATTTAATGTATTGCCAGATAAATTAGATGGAGCTGCTATAGGATGGTACGGTAAAGATTTTTCTGAATTATCTTTTTTTATGGAATTATTAGAAATATACGACTATAAGAAAGTATTTAATTTGTTATTATTAATAGTTAGTGAATACAGTAAACATGTTAGTAAAGAAAGAGAGAAGGCAGAAAATAGGAGATAAAAATAATGGCGGGAGCAATTAAGTCTGTTATCAACTTAGCTTTTAATGTTGAAGGCGCTAAACGTGCTAGAGACCAAATTAAAGGTATTAGAGATGAAACAGAACACTTAAATAAGCAACAAACAAGATTAGGTCAAACAAGTGCTAGTGCAGGACGACACTTCTCAGCTCAGTCAAATGGGCTTGGAGGTCTTGTTGCTGCATACGCTGGTGCTGCCGCTACTATTTTCGCCGTCCAACAAGCATTCTCTGCTTTACAAAAAGCTGCTCAAACAGAACAAATTATTTCTGGTACTAGAGCGTTAGCTGGTGCTATTGGTCAGTCTGGTGATGCTATCATTGCTAAAGTACAACAGATAACTAAAAGTCAGTTAACTATGGCAGAAGCTGCTCAGAATATCAACATTGCCTTATCTGCTGGGTTTAATCAAACTCAGATAGAAGGATTAACTAGTGTATCCTTAAAAGCTAGTAGAGCGTTAGGTAGAAATCTAACTGATGCTTTACAGCGTGTTATTAGAGGTACTTCTAAATTAGAACCTGAACTATTAGACGAATTAGGTATCTTTACTAGAATTGATCCTGCGGTAGAAAAATATGCTCAATCTTTAAATAGATCTGTTACTTCGTTAACAGAGTTTGAAAGACGTCAAGCTTTCGTTAATGCTGCTATTACAGAAGGTGAAAGAAAATTTGGTAATATTGATACCACTACTGGTAATGCTCAAGAAAGCTTAGAAAAGTTTTCTGCTACTATATTAAATATTGGTACATTTTTTGGTACATTAATAGCAGATGCTTTAAAGCCTTTTGTAGACTTTTTCAGTGATGATATAGGTAATGCTCTATTAGCGTTTGGAGCATTAGCTTCAATCGTTTTTGCTAAAGCGTTTAGTTTAGCAGCAAGCGGTGTAGGTGCCTTAGCTGCTAAACTACAATTAACTGCTAATAGTTTTGCTAATATGACATTAAAAGGTACTGATGCAAAAGAAATATTAGAGGATATAGCTGAAAGTAATATTGTTCAAAGTGCTACCAAAGGAAAAGGAAAATTAGTAGCCAAAGGTAGTAGTGGAGCAGCCTTCAATGCTGTTAAAGCTTTACAATCTGGTAATCTTGACGCTGCTCAAGCTGTAGAACAATTAAGCATATTAAAACAAGAAAAAGCTTTATTAGATAGTCAAATTCCTGTTTTAAAAGAAAAAGCTAAAACTAATAAAAGAATAGCTGAACAATTAGAAGTAGCTAAAATTAGACAGCAAAATATAAGCAAAATAATTGACGAAACAGGTCCTAAATTAGATGGTATAAATACTAGAACTGTTAGATTTGCTAACAATTTCAAAAAAGTAACAACTAATGTTGCGGCTTTCGCTACTCAAGTAGGTATTTTAGCTAGTAGATTTCTTGGTATAGTAGGTATAATTACTGCCTTATCTCAAGTTATAGGCCAAGCTTTTGGTGTAGATCTTTTAGGAGAAGCTTTTGATTTTATTAAAAGATTAGTAACAGAAGCTAAGACTTTAAATAGAACTTTAGAAGCTATAGGTAATGCTACTACTAGTAGTAGTTTTGCTAGTGCTACAGCTTTGCTTTCTGAAGATGAAATTAAAGATGTAAATAAATCTATAATTAATTCTATTTCTAACGCTATTAAAAGTTCAGATTTTGGAAAAGTAATTAGTAGATCTACTATTAGATTATCTGCAGCAGAAAAAGAAGCTTTTACTTCTTCAGGTATGAAAGTACCTGAACAAGCTGGAGAAACTATTAGAGAATCTTTAAATATAGATGAAGCTAGAGAGATGCTAAAACAAAAAGTTATGAAAGAGTTAGCAAATGACTCTATTGCCTTAGCTGAAGCTATCAGAAGAATAAATGAAGAAGCTACCTTCTTAGCTCCTGCATTTGCACAAGTTAATAAAATAGCAGGTACTACTATTCAAGAATTAACTACTGCTTCTAAACAGTATATTTTAGATAATAATGAAGTATTTGTTAGTTTAGATGGTATCAGTCAAAAAATAGGGGAATTAGGAGAAAACGGAGTAATATTAACTAAAGGACAAGAAAGTTATTTAGCTTCCGTAATAGCTAGTGATGCTGTATATCAGAAATTTATAGGAGAACTTGAAAGCGGTAATATAAATGCTGAAGCAGCAAGTCTTAGATTAATTAATGCACAAAACCAATATAATGAAGCATTAAAATCTGAAAATGGAACTAATGTAGATACTATAGCAGTATTAAAACGTAGATTAGATATAATAAATAGAGAAGTTAACGCTATTTCTCTTAGAGAAAAATTTCAAAAAGATCTGAATACTCAACTTGGAAAAGAAATTAAACTAATGGATACTTTATTTATTAGCGGAAAAGCTAATTTACAAGGAGAGTTTGCTAAAAATGAACTAGAAGTAGCTAAAAATAGAGCTAACTTAATAACTGAAACTATTGATAAAGGTAAAGATCTTGTATTACTACAAAGAAAAGGTAAAAAATTAGACAAAGAACAACTTGATTTAGCTACTGCTGCTAATACAGCTATAAAAGCTAGTATAGGATTTATGGTAAAATTAATACTAGAATCTGAAAAAATAGTAAAACAAGAAGAAAAAAGATTAAGATCTTTAACTCAACAAAAACTTATTTTAGATTTACAAATTGCTTTACAACAAAAACAAGCTGATTTAGAATTACAGAAAACTAGAAATTCTAATACAATGCAGATAGAACAACAAAAATTATCTATTATGCAAGAGCAAATTAATATACAAGAGCAAAGTGTTAAACTAGCAGAACAAAGAGCTAATGCAGAATTGTTAATATTAGATGCTACTATAGCTAGATTAAATAGAGAAAAATCTAGTATTGAAAGATCTGGAAATAGAGCCCTTACTTCCGCAAGAGGACAGGGAGATATTACTATAGCTAGAGATAGAAGAGCAGATAGAGCTAGAGATTTCGGTAGATTTTTTGGTCCTAATAACGAAGAATTAAGAAATAGAGCTATTAGAGATGAAGATACCTCTTTAAAAACTGAATTAAAAATATTACAAATAAGAGAGAATCTAGCTAAAGAAACTTCTGAAAAAGAAAGACAAATAATCGAAGCTCAGAAATTAAGAGTAGAAAAAGAACTACAGCTTCAAGTAGTACAACAAAACTTAGCAAATCAAGAGCAGACTAATAGATTAAATATTTTAAATAAAGAATCTGAACTAACTAAACAACAAATTCAGAATACTATTAGTCAATTAGAAGGTCAAAAGAATCTATTAATGGATCAAGAAAAGCTACAATTACAGCAAATAGCTAATGATCAAGCTACTAAAAATGCAGAATTTGATTTAATAACTGAAAGATTAAATGTACTAGACAAAGAAGCTGAAATTTTTCAAAAATTACCTGCAGATTTAGCTGACATATTTAATCAAGCAGCAAAGGCATTTGCTATATCTACTAATACAGATCCTAGTAAATTAACTCCTATTTCTTTATCAAGTACTGCTACTGCGTCTAGTAAAGAAGCTAGAGATGCTGTAGAAGCCAGTAGAAGAGCTAGTAATGCTGTATTTGATGCTAGAAGAAAACAAACTACTAATAATACTAATAATAGAACTGAAAATATACAAGAGCAAATTAATGGTCAAAAACAATTATTAGATACAGAAGAAGAACTAAGACGATTAAGAGAACAATCTATATTAGCTGAAAGAGACGCTAAATTACAAGCTATCTTAAACGAAAAAAATAAGTTAAGAGAAGAGTTAAAGAATTTAGATGCTTCTGAAAAAGCTAGAAAAGAAATTCTAAGAGATACTATTGAAGGTCTAGAAACAGAAACTCAAATAGTGTTAGAAACTCATAGAGAAAGAGTAGATGCTCTTAATAAAGAAAAAGATATAATTTCTGATTTAGGTGAGTTAGTTAGTGATAACTTAACTAGTGCCTTTAATGATTTCTTTAATACTATTTTTACTGAAGTTATTGATGGTACTAAAACTGTTGGAGACGCTATGAGAGACTTATTTAGAGGTATTATCACTAAATTAATAGAAGATATTACTCAAAAGTTAATCGTAGAAAATCTTTCTAACGCTGCTAGCGGTATTCTAAGTGCTTTATTCTCAAGTGGAGGTTCTGTTAAAGCTTTTGCTGGCGGAGGTTTAGTAGAAAATTTTGCTAGTGGGGGAGCTAAAAGAGATAGTGTTCCTGCTATGTTAGAGCCAGGAGAATTTGTTCTAAGAAAAAGAGCGGTTCAACAACTTGGTATTAACAATGTAAGAGATATGAACAGAGGAAATGGTTCTGGAGGAATGACTCCGCAAATTAATATAATTAATAAAGGAACCCCTCAAACTACTGAAGGTACTCCTAAAGTAGACTTTAACGGTAAACAAATAGTAATAGATATTGTTACAACTGATCTACGTAACAATGGTCCTATTAGAAAAAGTATACAAGGAATGAGAAAATAATGGCAACTTATCCAAATGACGCATCATGGAGTGCAGAAAATGTATTTTCTGCTTTAAATAGTGTAGAATTTACTAATACAGGAGCTACCACAGACTTTAATTTAGGAGTCTATGTTAACACTGTAGGAGAAGTATTTGCCATAGTAGATAGTATAGTTCAAGAAACTACTACCTATACATTAAGTAATAGTGGAGGGACAGTTAATTTTTTAACTGCTCCCGACGCTAGTAACTTAACTCTTAGATCCTTATCAATACCTAGCGAATATAAGAAAATACAATCTGTAGATCAATTTTATACTGTTAATTACAGTAATACTAGTACTACGGTTGTAGATAGTAATACTTATATAATTAATGGTGTAGATACTGCATTCGCAGTTCCCGTTGACGTTATACCAAGTGCTAAAGAACAAATTTTTGTTATAGTAGATGGTACTGTTCAGCCTAATGACTCTTATACATGGCCTAGTGCTACTTTAGGAACTGTAGGTATAGATATATCGCCTGCATTAGATACTCCTAGCAGTTTAGAAATTAGAGTAATTTCAGGTACTAGTAGATACACTTCTAGAAAAGATAGTATGGCAGATAGAAAACCTGACATAGGATATTCTGAAGGTAGATCTTTTGATAGTGTCAGTTTCGAAAGCCAGGCAGGATATGAAAGCTATAGACTTAGAAGTAGAAGACCAAAAAGAACTTATGAATTAACTTATACAAATATAACAGGCATAGAAAAACAAGCATTACAAAGTTTTTATGATGCTAGAAGTGGTAACTTTGAGAAATTTACCTTTGATTTAGATCATATTAATGGTATAGGTAATGTTACTGTTAGATTTGAAGGTGAAAACTTAGATGTTCAACATAAAGGAACTAGAAGTAGTAACCTTATTGATAACTACTATGATGTAACTATAAGACTAAAGGAAAGCTTTATATAATGACTTCAAGAACTTATGATATAATTTTAACATTAGATAGTATAACCGGATTTTCAAAAGGAAATAATATTATAGGAGTAGATACTACTGCTGAAGGTATTATAGCTAATGTAAATTCAGAAGATAATACTGTAAAAGTTAAGTTAACTAATACACATGTTAAATTTAGTAACAATGAATCTGTAAATACTACTTTTATAACTACTACAGGAGGAAGTGCTAACACTAATATAACTCCTTATGTATCTCCTTCATTCGATAGTGAATCAGTAATAATATCTTCTAATATAACAAGTGTAGCTCCTAGTAATTATATTGCTGAAAAAAATGCGTTTATACAACAACCTTTAGTTAGATTATATACTTTATACTACCCAGGAGAGTTCTATCCTCCTACTGAAGGAGATAATCCTAGTAATGAAGGATTAGGTAGTGCTTGGCCAGAAAATATACCCTTTAGATTTGCAGAAGTTAGAGGAGATTTTGCTAGTGATGTTGGTTATACCATTCAGTTTGAAAATAAAGATTTTACTCCTTATCCTGTAAATAGTGGTGGAATAGATATTTCCAGTGAAGGTGAAGTAGGAGAAACTAGTATTAGTATAGCCAACTTTGATAATTTAATAACTACTTTAGTAGAAGATCCGTTTTTATCAGGTAATAATAGTAGTAATAGCGTAACAGGTATAGTTAATGGAGAAACTGTGAATGGTATTGATCCTAGAACAAATCCTACTCATGCTAATTATGATGCTACAATAGCTAATCAAAAAGGTGGCAATAATGTTGCCTGGAATTATGCTGACACAATTAGTTTTGGAGATACTTGGGTAAAAACTAAAGGAGATACTAGAGATTTATTAGGTGGAGTTGTAGAAATTAAATCTACTTTTGCTACCTTTTTAGATGTTTGGCCTGAATACGGAATAGTACAGTCTATTACTAGTAATAGTATTCATGTGTCTAGCGGATTACCTTATAGAGTAAATGATTCTGTAAAAAGTAATGCTGATGCACAAACTTTTACTGTATTAGATGTAGTCGGAGATTTTGTAATATTAGATAATAATAATCCAGGACAAAATGTATCTGTTGGAGATAAGCTATTCATTGTTAATGAAAATGCTGACTCTGAATCTTTTGTTAAAGACGTATTTAAAATAGACAATCTACAAGCATTAAATGAACAAGTAGGTGTATTTAGTTTAACTAACTTTCTACAATTCTTTAAGTTACAAGTACCTAAAAGAAAGTATTTTAAAAATACTTGTCAATGGATTTACAAAGGAGATGAATGTCAGTATCCAAGTAGTGGAACAGGCACTATTCCTGGTTCTACTGAAACTGCTAACGGTTTTTTTGATATCAACAATCAGACAGTAGCTAATGAAGCAGATGATATATGTGCTCAAAATAGACAAGCATGTGATTTGAGAAATAATCTTAGACATTATGGAGCTTTTTCAGGTACAGGAAGAACTATACCAAGATAATGACTGTTAATTACTATACAAAAGAATGGGGATTACCTAAAGAAATGGTAGCTAAAGAAATTATAAAAAAGTATTTAGGAATACAACACGATTATTATACAAATAATTGTTTTTCTATAATTAATAAAATATATAAAAATGAATTAAATAAGCCTTTAATAGATACTTTAGATAGATTAGATACTGACTTAAAAGTATCCAAATTTTGGCATAAAAAGTTTACTACACAAATAATATCTAAGGAAACTGAATACTTTAAACAAATAAATTTGCCTGATTTAGAAAGTTTTGATATAATATTATTTAAAGATAAGAAAGGTAGAATAGTTCATTTTGGAATGTACATATCCGGATTAGAATTTTTTCATTTACAAGAAGATTCTCAGTCTAGATTAGAAACATTAGATGATTATTGGAAAGGTAGAATCTATGGATGTTATAGAAAAGTATAAAAAATACTGTGGGCTGCCATATGAACATCTGGGTAATGATATTATTAAAGGTATAGATTGTGTTAATTTAGCCTTACATATAATAAAAGAAGAAACAGGCGTTACAAGAGATTATACTACAAAAACTTTTTGTAATTTAGAAGGAAATTGGTATAATAAAGCAGATAGTCATAAATTTAATCCATTAAATAACTTTAAAGACGAAGCAAATGGATGGGTTAGTGTAGATAAGAATAAACTGAAAGAATATGATGTAATTATTATGACTATAGGAGCTAGTAACGTACCTAACCACTGTGCTTTATATTTAGGGCAAAACAAAATGTTAATGATTTTAGAAGGGAAAACTAGTTATATTGCTACATATGGTAATTCATATAAACAATATACTAATATGTGTTTTAGATGCAAAGAATTTATGAACAGTTAATGAAAGATATGGGATTACATGCTCAATCTAGCTATCCGTTAGAAAGTTGTGGTATTATTACAAAAGAATTTAAATATATAAAATGTGATAATGTTTCAAGTGATCCTAAAAACAGCTTTATATTAGATCCTGTAGCTTTATATACTTATGAAGACGATATTTGGGGTATAGTACATAGTCATCCAGGTGATGAGAATCCAATACCTAGTGATGAAGATTCCCCTTCTACAGTATTTGATGAATACAAATTTTTAGTAGGATTTGGTACAAAGTATTTTATCTATTGGAGACACAAAACTATAGATACTATAATTTATGAACCTTTTGAAGTAAAACATTTAAATGAGAACAATACACTTTCATAAAAGTTTACACAAATATACCAATAATATAGATAAAATATCTATAGATGTTAATACTTATTACGATTTAGTAAAAGCTAGTATTGATTTATTTGAGGGATTATATAAACTTTTCAAACAAATAAATTTATATCATAATGCAGAATTAGCTTTAATAGTTGACGGTAAATTATTGTCTTTAGATAATTTATTTTTACCTGCTAAAGGAAAGATAATTAAGTTAGTTCCTTTAATAAAAGGCAGTGGTAGAATTGGTATGATAGTAGCTGCGGTAGCTATAGTAGCTTTAACAATTTATACTGGCGGAATAGCTTTAACCCCTACTTTATCTGTTGTGGGGAGTTCTGCGGGGAGCATTGGTGCTGCAACTATAACAGGAACTACTATTACTGTTACTACTTTTGGACAACTAGCATTAGGTATAGCTGCTAGTTTATTTTTAGCAGCTATTCAACCGCCTCCTAAACCTCCTAGAATTTCTAGTAGTACAGGAGGATTTAGACGAGATAATGATATATTTAATGGTTTAGCTAATACTACCAATAGTCAAATTCCTGTACCATTAAATTATGGAGAAATGAGAGTATCCGGACAGCTTTTAAGTGGTTTTATAAAAACTATAGATCATGGAAAAAATGATATAGTAAAAGTGGTGGATCAATTTGAATCATGAGAGTAACAATACATTTCCATAAACTTTTACATAAATATACTAAAAATTTAGATAAAATAGAATTAGAAGTTGATGATTTACACAGTATATCATTCGCTATTAATACTTATTTTCCTAGATTAGTAAAACTATTTATAAATAATACTAGAGATTTTGATAATAATAAGCATTTAGATTTCTTACTTATATTAGATAAAGATAAAAAAATGCTTACAGAAAATAGATTATTAAGAAATAATTTAAAACCTACTGATACAGATTTCTATATTGTTCCTTGTATTTGCGGTAATGGTGGAGGAAAAAGTAGTATATTAATAGGAGCATTAGTATTAGCTACAGCATTTTTTGCCTTACCTGCTATTGCGGGGGTAGCTGGATCGGGTACTTTAGGAGGATTTACTGCTGCTTTAGAGACTTCTGGATTAGTTGGATTCTTAGGAAGAGCTGTAGTAGGTATAGGGTTAAACTTAGTTTTAGGAGGAATATTATCTTTTATTAATAAACCTACTGAATTAGGTAGTAGAGAAACAGACTCAGATAGTAGAAATAATGATGCTTTTGGGCCTTTAGCAAATTCAACAGATAGTAGTAACTTAATAGCTTTAAATTATGGAGAAATAAGAGTATCAGGACAACTTATAAGTGGATTTATAAAAGTTATAGATCATGGTAAGAATGATATTGTGAGTGTAGATGACCAGTTTAGCGCATAAAATATATCTAAAATTAAACGATAAAGAAGTACCTCTTATCTATGGAGGTAAAGGCTGCTTTGTGGCTGGAACCTTAATAAAAACAGAACAAGGTTATAAAAAAATACAAGACGTAACTACTAATGATAAAGTATATTCTTTCGATAATCAAGGAAATTTAAATCTAAATAAAGTTAGTGTTGTTTACCATCATAAAGGAAAACAAGATACAATATTATTTACTTTATGGAATAATCAAAAACTTGAAGTAACCCCTAATCATTGGATGTTAACTCCTGATAGTAAATTTATGGACGCATGCATGTTTGATGTAGGCGATTGTTTTGTAGATGTTACTGGTAATTTTATAAGCATAGTTGATAAACAATATAAAACAACTAATAATACTTATAATTTAACTGTAGAAAAAGATCATACTTACGTAGCAAATGATATTTTAGTACATAATAAAGGCGGTAATAAAGGGGCAGCTTCTGGAGGAACAGAAAGCCCAAACAGTTTATTTTCTACTGATATTCTATTCTTAACTGTAGGGTTAGGAGAAGGACCTGTATACCGAGTTAACCCTAATGGGCCTCAAGATATAGAAATGAATGAAGGTAGTATTGATGATTTTATCAATCTAGATGGTGATGGGGAAGAAAACAATGATTTATTCAAAACATTAGTTAATACAGGTACTCTAAGCCAAGATCCATTAGAAATATTTGGTGATGAAGTGTCTGTTCCTCAAAACTTTGCTAGTCCTATTACTTTAAAAAAGGGTAATATTGCTGGTATTCCTAGAACTAGAGTATTCTTACAAAACACTAGTGTTGCTACTATTGATAGAATAAGATTTAACTTTATTATTGGAGGGTTATTTAATGTCAATGATAAAGGTGATATATTTGCAACTTCAACTAGTGTAAAAGTTACTATTTTAGATAGAACAGGTACTACAGAATTAGTATCTAGAACTGTAGAAATAACAGGTAAAACTAATACTAACTATAAATTTCAAGTAGATATAACTATACCAGAAGCTAGTAGATCTAGTAATGGATTAAAATTTACTATAGAAAAAGTTAATGATGATAGTGAAAATAGTAGAGTAAATGATTCTATTCAAGCGTTAGGTTGGGATGAAATTACTAACGATGATGTAGCGTATGTTAGAACGGCTACTATTGGTTATGCTGTAAAAGCAAGTTCAGAGTTTTCAGGAGGATTACCTACTATAACTAGTATGGTAAAAGGATTATTAGTTAAAGTTCCTAGTAATTATAATCAACCTATATTAGAAAATGGTGATATAGATTGGAGAGAATTAGAAGTAGTAGACGATGCATCTGCTACTGATACTAATAGTTACCAATCTGCTGGTTATAGATTACAAAGTACTGGTAGTACTGTATTAACTGCTGATGAACCTGAAATTTATAAAGGTATATGGGACGGTAGTTTTGTATTTAGTTGGACTCAGAATCCTGTATGGATTCTATACGATTTATTAACTAATAGAGCTCACGGACTAGCTATACCAGAAGAAAATATAGACAAGTATAAGTTTTATAAAGTAGCTCAGTATTGTGATGCTGTAGATAGTTCTACTGGTAAATTTATAGGAGTATCTGGGTATGCAGATGGTACTTTTAGACATAAGCCTAGAGGTAAATTTACTAGTGTAAGAGAAACTTTAATAGGTCTTAATGAAGGCATAGAAGTATTAAATAGAAGATTTACTTGTAACGTTACAATTAGTAGTCAAGATCAAGCATTTAATACCTTACAAAAGATAGCTAGTATTTTTAGAGGAGTGATTTTCTATAGTGGCGGTAAAATATCATTAAACGTAGATCTTCCTGATGAATTACCTGTTGCTACTTTTTCAGAAGCTAATATAGAAAAAGATAGTATTAGTATTTCTGGTATTAGAGAATCTGAAATTATAACTGGTGTGGAAGTAGCATATATCGAACCTAACAATCATTATAGAAGAGAGTTAGTTAGAATAAATGATACTGATTTATTAAAAGAACAAAATCATATTGAAAATATAGCTACTGTTGAAGCTACAGGTTGTACAAGACGAAGTCAGGCAATTCGATTTGGTCAATATTTTTTAGCTAATAATAAGTTTATTAGAAGAAAAATTACTTTTAGAACTAATATAACAGGCATAAATCTAAGTGTAGGAGATGTTATAAGTGTGTCTAATAGAATGCCAGGTACTGCTTGGGGATACGCTGGTAGAGTAGCGAGTAATTCTTCTATTGCAGGAAATAATGTTCATTTAGAGCATTTTACTAGTCCTGCAATTTCTGAATCTACTTTTAGCAGCAATACTAATCCGTTAGCTTTAAGAATGGTTAATTTAAATAGTGATACAGTTGAACTATATATTTTATCGGATAATTACACCACTACTAGTTCTGGTAACACTGCTAGCGGTATAGACCTAATAGAGGTTGAAACTAGTTTAAAATTAAATCCAGATACAAAAACTTTTACAAGTACCAATGTATCATTTACTACTGATACGGTACCTGTATTAGGAGATTTATGGACTTTAGGAGAAATAGATCCTTCTAATTACTTATCTAATTTAGGAGATAAGTTATTTAAGGTAACTAATTTAGAAAGAGATGAAGACGAAAAAATAACCATTGCGGCTAGTGAATATATTTCGAATGTATATATTGACAGTGATGAGTTAATTAATTATATTCCTGTTAAGTATGAAGATATAATTAGTCCATTAGTAAGACCTCCTACTCCTATATTAAGTTTAAATAGTCAACCTAGAAGAAAAGAAGATGGAAGTATAGGATATGATATACATATTACTGCTACTACAGACAGTACAAATTATCCTATATTAATGGAAACTGAGTTAGAATACGCTAGTGCTAGCGAATTTAGAGAGATTGATGGAATATTATAATGGCATTTAAAAGATTTAGTGTAAGTAATGTAGATTTCACTGCAAATGGTACTTCTGGTATTATTAGTGGTAAAAATGGGTTTGTTTCTCAAATAGGAGTAATACCTGTTCTTATAGATAGTGTAGCCATCGTAGATGGTTCTACTAATTTACAATTTACTGCAAATAGTTTATCATTATTACACGATTCTAATTTTTCTAATAATATATTAGAAGTTAATGATGGATTTTTTCAAGGAATAAAAGGACTAGATTATATTGGTATTCCAGTTAATCAAAAACTAAATACATTTAGTGATTTTGGTTTCGTAGGATTTAATCCAACATTTACTCAAATATCTGCTAATATTGTAAGTCATAATCTAACATCTAATACTATTACAATCGAAAATACACTAACTCAAACTTCTAGACTGGTAGATAAACTACCAGACACTCCTTTTTATGCTCAATTATCTCAAATTGTTACTCCTGAATACTTTGATAGTAAGGAATTTTACATCAGCGGAAGTAATCTAGTAAAGCAAAAATTCGTAAATACTAGTAGTAATACTAGTAGTTTGACTGTAGATATAGGTGTAAGACCTAGATTTAAAAAAGAAATAAAAATATGGTTAGACGGAATAGAAGTAAACGAGTCAGACTTTACTTGGGATAATACTGCTAATATAACTGTAGATGTTACTAATAAAGATTTATTAAGAGCAAGAGTAAATACTTATACTGTTCCAGCAATTGAGCAAGGTGATAACGTATTTGTTATCGCAGATAATTCTTATAGTATAGCTAACGTATCTTACGATTCAGCTGATGCCTTTAGTAACTCTAGTTTAACAGATAATTATTTTTATAAAGTTAAGTTAACTGATAATATAAGAGCTAATGTTAGTGGACTTAGTTTAGTTAATAAAAGTTTAGATATTGAAGGTACTATTAATAATGTTTATTCTAGTAATAACACTTTTACTTTAGATTATAATGAAAATGTATTTTTTAATAACTTTAGATTAGCTAATTCAAAAATCTATATTGTACAAAGTGCGTTGAGCTTTACCCCTATTACCTTAGGTTCCGATAAAGTATTAAGAGATGTTCCTAGAGGTCTTAATCTAGTAAGAGCTAGAAATAAGAATAGTCAAGCTAGAGTCAGTGATACTGTAACTAAATCTGTATTTGTCGATGAAATTCCTATTAAAAAAGTAGAAAACATAAATATTAATGAAAGTTTATTTATAGATACTAATCAAGGGGTTTCTGTTAAGATTACTGTAGTATTTGATGCCATAGAAAATCAAGAAGTAACTGATTACGAAGTTAGTTACAGATTAAATAATACTAGTGGAGACTTAACTAATTTTAATACTGTTAAATTACCTAGTGTAGGTATTTCTGAAGATGGTAAAATGAGATTTACTATCAATAACGTAGATAGAGGTACTGGGTCCGAATCTAATAGTATAACTATACGAATAACCCCTTTAAATAGACAAATTAGAGGTATTACCGCTGAACAAACAAAAGAAATAGTAGGTAAAACTGCTAGTCCTAATGCTGTTCAAACAGTCTTTGGAGGACAACAAGGAGAGAATATATTCTTAGGTTGGACTTTCTTACTAAATAGCAATGGAACTGTAGTAGATTTAGATTTACAAGAAACTCTTATAAGAAAGGTTGCAGGAGAAATAGCTGAAGCAGATGCTTTAGATGCCTGGAATAGTGCTTCAACTATAGCAAGAGTAGCTACTCCTGCTACTAGTATTTCTTTTTCTATAGATACTTTTGGTATTACTGAAACCTATTTATTTAGAACAAGAGATACTTCTGGTAATATAAGTGAAGATGTAAAAGCATTAACTATAGCTACATTTAGACCAGCTAATACTGAAGTATTTAAAGTATATAGTGAAGACGATCCTAGTGGTAATGTTATTACTGGACTTCCTAATGATAACGCTACAGAAAACAATTATCCTAGTTTTTCTGACAGTGCAACCGGGGGATTAGTAGATTCAGGTCATGAATTTGCTGATTTAGCAAATGGTACAAGTTCTGGCTGGACAAGTTTAGCGGAAGTAACTGATCTATCTGCAAGCGGAGCTACTGCTTTCTATCAAACTCAAGTCAGAGATATAGGAGTAACTGCTACAGGTATATTAACTATCCTAGCAAATGGAGTTTCTACTTTAGCTTCTACTTGGAATTCTTTACTAAATAATGTAGTAACAGGAGTATCTGACGCAGGTAGTGCTAGTAATGTATTAGTAGACAGTGACTTCGGAGGTATAGGTACGGTATTAGGATTTAATAATGTAAATGCAGCTACTGTATCTTACGATGCTAATAACGACACTTTGATCAGTGGGGGATCTTCTGGTAATGTGTATGCTATATGGAATTACGGTCAATTTGCTGCTGACGGTAGTAATGCTAATAGTTTTTCTTTAATAGCCGGTACTATTAACACAAATGCTATAGAATTAGGAGCTAGTTATTATGCTAATGGAGAACCTACAGGTACTAATAGTATGATAAATCTAAATAGTTCTACCAGTTATGCTTTAGTTAATCTATCACAGTTTATTGATGATGAAGGAAGTGTAAATTTCTTAGGTCCTGATGAAGCAGTAACTAGCAACATACTAATTAGATATAGTACTACTGATCCTTTTTATGCTAACGGTAACGTAAATGTAAGCGTATTTTCTTCCACAGCTAGTACTGATAGCGAAGGTTGGAAAATTTTCAATGGATCAAAAAGAACATATAGATATTTTCAACTTAAATATCAATTATTCAATGATAATCCTACACAAGCGGATTTTGTTTTAGATAAATTCAATTATGTTCTAGATTTAGAAGATAAAATATATACTGAGAAAGTTGCAATTACAACTTCCCCACAACAAATAAATTATTCTAGTGAAGGATTTATACAATCCCCACTAATTAGTATGACAGTAGAAAATGCAGATCAAGCTTTGGTCCCTGTTACTGTAGATATTGCTAGTAAAGATGCGGTTAATGTAAACGTATATAGTAATACTGGAGTAGCGCAAACAGGAATAAATGTGTATTTCACTGCGTCAGGAGTTTAATAAATGGTTTCTAATACTTTCGCAACACCCCAAGCATCTAAAGCTATAAACTTAGCTAGAGTTGATTTTAATCAATCTATGTTATCTATTGCTACAAATTTTTATGGACCTAGTTTACCTACTAGCGCAGACATTACTATACTAGGAACAGCTACTGCTCCTAGTGATGGATGGATGTATAGAAATAGTAAAAATGGAGTGTTATATATTAAAGATAGCGCTAATAGCAAGGGATTAGCAGGTGATTTTACGGTTAATGGTATAGGAAGTAGAATTATAGAATCTCTTAGTGATTATTATGGCCAAGAAAGCGATTTTGATTTAGGAGAATTATTTAAAACTGTAGGTAGTAATGCTAGGTTATATATTAAAAAAGCTAACACTACTGGTGACGCTAGTATCGCAGACGTTGGTCTTCCTACTGAAACTTATAGTATAACTAGACCTATGCTTGGAAATGCTATAGTAGACGGTACAGCAGTATCTACTAATGTTAGTGTAACTGATAGAAATGAGGTTATAAATGGACAAAAGAATTTTACTGGTAATACTCTTATTATAAGCAATACTAGCGCTACCGCTACTGTTGGGCCTGATTTAGAATTATTTAGAGATAGTACTAGTGCTGCTGTTAATGATTATTTAGGCAGAGTACTTTATACAGGTAATAATGGTAGTGGAAATAATACTGAATATGCCGCTATTACTTCTCAAATTAATGATAATACTAATGGAAGTGAAGATGCATCTTTATTATTAAGTATAATAAAAGCAGGTACATTAACAGAAGTAGTAGATATTAATGAAGCTAATACATTATTTAATTTCGACGTAGTAACTTCTCAATCTATGTATGCAGATGTTAATTTAGTGGCCGGAAATGCTTTAATTTCTACTAATAATGTATATGGTAACACTTTACATGTTACTAGTAATGTAGAAATAGGAGATAGTGCTAATGTAGTTAATGATTTAACTGTAGGTGGTAATGTTACTATAACAGGATCATTATCTACTAATGCAGGTGCTATTCCAACAGCTAGAGCTTTTATTATAAATAACGGTTCAGCTTCTATAGGACAAGGATCTGGAGTAGATTCAGTTTCTAGAACTACTACAGGTACTTTTACCGTTAATTTAACTGACACTATGGATTCTATTAATTATTCAGTATTTGCTCAACAAGACAATTCTACAGGATTTACTGCTATATTTAATAAAACTACCACTAGCTTTCAGATAGTTACTAGAACTACCGGAACTGGAACTCCTTTAGTAGATACCAACGTTAATGTATTAGTATTGGGAGTTACTAGTTAATTAAAAAATAAAATTTGAATAATTATAAATATTTAGGTATATTAAAAATATGGTAACTGCAGTAACTAATAATACAATAGATAGTAATACTCTTATGGGATATAATTTTCAATTACATCAGATTGAAGATTATCATCTAGCATTTAACATTTCCTCATTATTAGGAGATGATAATAATGCCTGGGTAAATAGTAATGATTTTAGTACTTATTCTTTAATTCATAATTCTATAGTAAGTATGGATAGTAATTTATTAGGATACGCAGTTCAGCTACAGAGCAATGTAATAAAAACAAGTAATACTTTTACTAATTTAACGGATAACGTATTTTTTATAAATACTGCTGCCATTAGTTCTGAATATATTGATGTATTTTCAAATGGTTTAATACTTACTACTAATTTATGGGTATATAATAATTCTAATAGTTCTGTTCAATTATTAGATTCTAGCATTGATCCAAGTACTAATGTATATATTAGTTATTTTGTAGAAAACGAATTAAATAAGGTAGACAGTGATAGTATAATAGATAATAGTATTCATATTTTTTCTATAAATAACGATATTATTTTACCAACACATAGTTTAAATTTTGAAAAAATAGAACAAAGTAATTCTCTTATATATAATATTCAAAGTAATACTACTACTACTGTTAATAAGAAAGGCTATATCGAAAATGTACTACCTAATACAGTAAGAAGATATTATGATCCCGCTACTAAACAAAGTTTAGGCGTTTATGTTACTGATAATATAATTAATAAAGCTAATTTAAGTGAAGATTTTAGTTTTTTCACTGCACAAGGTAATATTATCAACACTTCTGATATAAGTCCTAATAATATATTATCTTCTACAAAATTTATTAGTAATGATACTTCAGGTATAAAGTATTTATATAGAGATATAGATAATTTAGTAGTTAATAATACTTATTGTATTAGTATTTGGGCTAAGCAAGAAGACATAGGTAGGTTAGCTATATCTAGTAACACAGGATCTTCTCTAACTAGTATATATGATACTACCAATTTGAGTGTTTATGAAAATTCCTCACAGGAATTGCTTAATAGTACTATAGAAAAATATAATAATGGATGGTATAGATGTTCTCATGCTATAAATGCAGATAGTACTACTATGAACCTAAAAATAGGGGTTAACAGTTCTTCTGCTTCTAACATTTTTGTGTTTGGAACTCAAATAAATGATGGCATATATCCAGAATTATATATACCTACCCAAGAAGACGTAATTAATATATCTAAAGATAACTGTTTAATAAGCGTAAACCAGTATATTAATGATTATGATTATACTATATCAGGTACTGTAAAAAAGATATCTAATACAGAATCTATTACTTTATATTCTATATACGATGAAGTATATGATATAACTAATAATACATATTTGAATAATTCTTATACTACAACTATTAGTATAGATGAATTAGGTAATTATGTACAAATATCTACCAATGCAAACAGCATATCTACAGGATCAGTAGCTAGTACTGAAATAAATCTAATTAGATTAGGAGGTCAAGAGTCTATAATATTTCAAAATATAAACTTATGGAATAGTTCTTTAAGTAATTCTGAAATATATACTCTTAATTAAGACATGGCATTAAGAAAAGTTACAAATAATACAATAGCTAGTAACACTGTTATGGGCACAAATATGCAAATAGCACAAGTAGAACAATATCATCTTTCTACTGGATTACAATCTACTATAACTTCTGCAAATAATAATGCCTGGGTAAATAGTAATGACTTTGCTACTTTTACTACATTAAATACTGAGTTAGATAGCTTATCTTCTAATCTTAATAGCTTATCCATTAACAATGGTAATTTCTTATGGAATAATACTAATGTAGCTACAGGTACTAGTAATGTATTTTTTATAGGTAAAGAAATAGATAGTATTCAACAAATTAATTTATATAAAGATGGATTATTACAAACTTCATCTGATTATATTTTCAATTCTGGTAATAATACTGTACAATTCAAAGCATCTAGCGTAGCTGCTAATAGTGTAATAGTAATTGATAGTTTTTATTTTGGTCCTGATTCTGTTATAGTTTATGAAAAAGATAACCTTTTAACTTTGTCTAAACTTGGTTTTATAAATAGATACCCAACAGTACAAGAACCTACCACAAGTATGAATCCTAAGAGAATAAATAAAACTGAAAAGTTATTTGCTGCTGTTCAATCTGAAAGTACTTTTACAGTTAATAATAAAAGAGAATTAGAATTAGTCAATCCTAATACTGTTAGAATAATTCATAACCCTAATACAGGAGAAAGATTAGGAATTTATAAAGAAGCATATAGACAAAATCATTTTAAACAGGTTTTAGATATTGAAGGGGGATCTAATTGGGTTTTATCTGGATCTGATATAACTGCTACAAACAATGTAGCTCAAGCTCCCGATTTGTCTAGTACTGCTACTGGTTTAATTTCATTAAATACTAATTCTGTAAGTCACACAGTTACTTATTCCGCATCAGAATTACCAGATGCTAATTTTAAAAACTATGTATTTGATGTATACTGTAAATCTGAGTTATATAATAATTTTGGGATACAAATAAAAACTAACTCAGCAGATTATATAACTGCTACTGCTAATATTGCAAACGGAGTAATAACTAGTAATGTAGCAGGTAATTGGAAAATAGAAAGATACTCAAATAATTGGTCTAGACTAATAGGTAGTAATTTTAATTCTTCAGGAGCTGCTTTTGATAGTTTAGAATTCGGTTTTATGCCTGATTCTGTAACTATAGGAACTACTTATTTAGGAAACGATAGTAACTATGCGGGATATGTATGGGCTCCTAAATTAGAAGAATCTAATGTAGCACATATGCCTATATTAAATGATACTACTAATAATATTGTTAAAGCAGATATAGTAACTACAGATATAATAGTAGAAGATTATGCTGATTATGAGAATGGATTAAAAGTTAGTATAACTCCTCTAGGAAGTTATGTTAGCGATCTAGATCCTATATTTCTATACAGTATAAATGATTCTAACAATAAAACAACTTATAATGTTAACATTATAGGTGATAGTAATTTAGATGTAGTTAGTAATGTAGCTACTAGTATATTTAGTAATGGTCACTTAACCACTAATATTTTGAATACTAGTAATGTATCTAGTGATTTAGATTTTGACACCAAAGAACATGTAGGATTTTTAAGTGGACTTACTTTAAAGTCTTTTACTAGTAGTACTACGCAATATCAACCGTATTTATCTAGAAATGGTAAAAAATTATATATATTAGATGCAGGATTTAAAAAGTTATATGAAAATATATTTGAAACTAGCTATGCTTTAGATACTTTTATTGCTTCTAATACTTATATAGGTGAGTTAGCTAATCAAACTACATTAGGAAGTGTAGTACTAAACAATAATGAAGATAAAATGTTTATACAAGCGTATAACGCTCCTAATGATAATATAATGACATACAGCTTATCTATACCGGGACAAATAAATACTGCTAGCTTAATTAGTGATGTTACTATTGATGCTAATAGCAAGGCTTATAGATACATGTGCTTTTCTGATACAGGTCATCAACTATTTGTAGGAAGAAATGCTGGAGAAATTACACAATTTAATTTATCTGAAAGTTATAACGTAGAAACAAGTACTTTATACGAAATCAGTAAAAAGTTAAATACAGGATCTGGAGAACAAACTCTATCTAGTGTTAATATAAATAAAGAAGGTACTAAACTATATTTAAATAGTCCTCATCCAGGAAATGTAACTTTATTAACCTTACAGGAACCTAATGATATTTCTTCTATAGATTATGATACTTATTTTAATTTAACAAATGAAACTACTACTCCAAAAGATGGAGTGTTTAATAATACTGGTAGTAAATTATTTATTATAAGTAGCTCAGAGGATATTTTAAGTTATGACTTAACTGAAAATTATAATATAGAAACCATGGTATCTAATAGTTCTTTTTCTAGTAATATAGCTGCTGAAGGTTTAATTTTTGATAATGTAGGAAACAATTTATATGTAGCAGAAGCTTCTGTAATTAAACAATTTTCTTTATCAGAAAGTTTTAACATACAAACTAGTACCTATTCCAATATATTCTCTACTAGTGCAGATAGTGCTAGCAATAGAGGAATATATTTTCAGGATAATGGTACTAATGTATATGTTTCAGGAACTAATTCTATAGTACAATATTCTTTAAGTACTCCTTATGATATAGGTACTAGTACTTTTTCTAATAAAGTGGAATCTAATCCTAATCCTGATTTATTAAATGGAGTTAGTAATGATCTTACTAGTATTGTATTTAATTTAGACGGTACAAAAGCATATATAACAGATGCTTTTCAAGAAGCATTACATACTATTACTTTACAAGAACAATGGAATATAGCTAGCTATGTACCTAATACTAAATTTTCTACTGCCTCTGAACATTCTTCTCCTGTAGCAGTAGAAGTTAGTGCTCCGGGTCATAAAATGTATGTTATGAATAGTTCAGGGGCTTCTGTTTTTGAATATAATTTATCTAGTAATTATGATTCTACTAGCGCAACTTATTATCAAAATGTAGATTTATCTTCTGACTCTGCAACTATGCAAAGAATTAGATTCTCTCCTGATGGAGATATAATGTACACAGTATCTACTTCAGCCGTAATATATCAGTATAGTCTTTCTGATAATTGGAATGTTGCATCTGCTACGCTATCCAATTCTGTAGCCGGACCTAGTGCTGGATCTATAAGTGGGTTTTCTATTAATTCTAGTGGTACTGAAGCTCATTTATTTACTAATAAAATTCATAGATACACCTTATCAGATCCTTTCAATATAGAAAGCGGAATTATAAATAGTTCTAATGTATTTGCTTCTTTACAAGATGTACAATTTTCAGAAGACGGACTTAAATTTTATACTTTAAATGATACTTCTACAGTTAGAGAAGAATTAATTGAATATAACTTATCAGAAAGTTACAATGTAGATAGTATATTAACTAGTACTGTTCCACAATCTTTTTCATTAGACAATTATGATGCTTTTGTAAAAGGATTATCTATCGGATCTGATGGTTGTAATGTTTATATAGCAGGATATCAAAATAGGGGAATTTATCAGATAAGATTAGAAAATCCATATGATTTGTCTAATGTGAAAAATTCTACTTTTACCTCTACATTATATAGTGTATTAAATGAACCAGAAGGTTTATTTTTTGGTAATAATGGAAATCTTGTGTGTATAGTATCTGGATCAACAAATAATGTATTTTCTATACCTACTAGAAAACCTTATTCATTAGATCTTGAATTTAAATTCGATACTTTATATCCTGAGCTAGTTTTTTCAGATACAGAATCATTTATAAGTAAAGATACTACGAAAATATATACAGCATTTAGATCATACACTAATCAAATAAATCTTGCTATTCCCAGTAAACTTACAAATCATACCGAATTTGATTTTTCTACATTACACTTAGGAGAATCTAGTAATCAACATTCTACAGTAATATTACATGAAATAGATATGTATAATAAATTGTTATCTAACTTAGAATTGAGTACATTATCAGAATAATAAAAAATAATATCTGGTATAATAAAATTATTAGTGTATTATATGTAATATATAAAGGAGATAAAAAATGAACAATAAAAAGTGGTCCACTATTCATGTGGTAGGACAAAATGACATAGATCCTTTTTTGGAACCTAAAACTGAATTAAAACCTAAAATAAATATAACTAAGGCTAAGCCTAAGGAAATTAAGATTAAAAAGGAGAGTAATTAATGAAAAAAACAACTAGTGGTGGTCCTTACCCTGTTACTGATGTTAACATAAAGAAGCCTTATCCAGGCGGAGGAATTAGTAATGGACCTAAAAAATTAAGTAATGCAAAATTAACTGGAGGACCTAAACAGCCTTCAGAAATGGGATATTATGAAAATGCAGGACCTACAAGCCTAGGTATTCCTCCTAAACAGGGAGTAAAAGATACTTCTAAAGGACCTGATAAATATGGTACTCCAAGAGCCATGAAAACAGATAAGCCTTTCGCAACTATGGATCCTAATAAGGATGTAACTGGCGGAATGTAAAAAATATGTCGATAGCTCCGCAATTTTTAAAACAAACTGTAAAAAAGAAGCGAAAGCGACAAAAAAAGAAGGCCGGGAAGTAATTCCCGGCCTTTTTTCTATTCTATCTTAGTGAAAAATTCTTTAGATTTTCTTTCTCCTAATGAACCTACAATAATAGATTTAATATTAGAAAAATATTCTTTATCAACTCTATTTAGTATTTCCCTAAGAAATTCCATTTCTGTATTGCTAAAAGTTACACTATTTAATATATAATTATCAAACATTTCAATAAGTTTTGGATGTTCTTTTTCAACTAAATCATATATAGCATTAGCATATACTCTAATTTCATATTGTGCGTGACTATCCATTCTTAACTTTAAAAAATGAAATAAATTATGTAAATCTATTTTCCAATACATTTCAGTATAATTACTAACAGGAAGTACTGTTCTTGCTATTTCCCTAGCTACTTGATTACTATCTAATAATTTTTTATAACTAGCATAACTATTATTATTACTGAGCTTCATTATATCTGAAAAATAATCTTTTTGATTATCAGATGCTGATCCCTCTTCTCTACCTTGATTATTACTAGTACTTTGAGGATTTATATGATTATTTTCTGGCACATAAAATTCGTCAGTCATTTCACTATATCTAGCAGAATATTCATTCAAACTAGCAGTTCTATGTCTAATCCATTGTCTAGCTACAAAAATAGGCATTTTTATATGAAATACAAACTCTACCATTTCTAATGGAGAAGTATTTCCACAAACTATACTGAAAGTATCTTCTGCTCCTCTTACTAATAACATTCCAGTACTTGACGTAGCACAATATACTTTTCCATGATATTCTTGTATATTATGAAATTGTTTTCGACTCTCTATTGTAAAATAATTATAATAAGCTTTGTAGTTATATAAATTTTCTGACTCTGAAACTTTATGACAATCATATTCAAACATACTAGATAATGTTTCAAAAAGTTTTGCTAAATAAATATCTTTACTAGAGTACTCTATTTGTGGTCTGTCTTGTTTTATGCTGCCATCACTATTAACTAACCCTAACCATAAACTATATAATTGGGTATTTGTATATTCCTCTAATACTATCCTTTTAGATAGCTCATTTTTATCTCCGGATTTTAAAAGTAGTATATTATCAATAGTAAAGTTATAACTGTTTTGACTAACATTATCATATCTATTAAATGATATATTTAATTTTTTTAAAATATCCATAAGAAAAGATATTTTTCTTTCTTTTTTAAGATGAAAAGTTATTTGATTTTTACTTTTAGTTAAATGCCCGTCTCCTAAAAAAAATCCCATTAATATACTTGTATAATCTAAATTAGAAATATCATAATCTAAACTATAGTTAGTTCCTGTTTCAAAATGTCCCCATTTAGACATATTTTGAATTTTTACTTTTTTAAAATTATCTTGATATTTTCCTTTAAACCACATAGTGTGATCATTAGTCACACAATAACTAAGTCTAGCATTTTCAAAAGTATACATAGGTTCTTCATTGTTAAACTGTTTAACAACTAATTTTTCTCTTAATAATTTTTTACTATTAGTGTCTGGAACTAAAAATGTTTCAATATAATTACAATTTTTCCATTTTTTCCACCCTTCTATAGTTAATACTTCCATTTCTGGATGATAACAGTGCCTGTGCCTAATTAAATAATCTACCAAACTAATATCATCGTTAATAGTTTTAGTACCTTTACCGTAACTAGTTCTAGCAGCTCTAGCTATACTTTTAATATCTCCCATACTATCTACTAATCCAATAAAACCATGGTCAAAAATAGACATATAATTTTCGTCATTAATTATCTCTTGTTGTTGCGTCATTTTTATACCTTTCCACTACTCCCGAAACCGCCTCTATCAGTTTTTTCAATGTTTTCTACATACTTAAATGTTACAAATGGTATAGGTCTAAAACATAATTGCGCAATACGTTCTCCTGGTTGTACGTAATAATCTTCTTTACCGAAGTTAGCTAATATAACTTTAATTTCATCTCTATATTCATAATCAATAGTACCTGGGCTGTTTAAAACAAACACTCCTGCTTTAGCTGCTAATCCGCTTCTACTTCTTACTTCAATTTCCCAATCACGACATTCCATTTGTATCATTAGTCCGGTAGGAATCATAACAATGCTATGTCTAGCCAACAGTAAAGGATTCTTTATACACGCTTTAACATCATATCCTGCGTCAGAACTTCTATTTTGAAATAATGTAACGTCAATTTGATTTTCTAAGTGCAGTGCATCATCAGTTTTTTGTATTTTAACATCTAACTCTAATCTACTATCTATATTATCTCTATTTATTCTCATTTATTTCTCCTTAAAAAATTAAGTGATTGCTTTTATTTTTATTTTGTAACCAACTAATATCTAAAGTCCATGTATGGGAACTTCTTTCTTCCCATTTTCTAAAAGCCTTATTTATTTCTATATTAGCTAATTCTTTAGAATAGTTATTTACTTTCATAAAATGATTAAAAGCTAACTCATAATTACCATTAATTCTTGCTAATCCAATATGCTTTACCATATGACAAGTAGGGCATAAAGATATTAATCCTTTTAAGCTTTGAATTCTTTTATTATCATCGTAATACCAAATTTCATGACATTCTACTGGATGTTTAGTTCCTTTTCCTCCACAAATTTCACATTTATATTTGGCTTTAGCATAGCATTCTTTACGTAGCTTATCCCATTCTTGTTTAGATACGTTAGACCTAACATTCTTATAATGACAAGTTTGTGGTACTAATTCTATGGTTAATTTCATTTACATGCGTTTAGCAGAGTGTGCCAGGCAGTCTCTCCTTCTGACCCTTCTTTGATAGCTTCCTCATAATAATCAAAAAGATTTATCATATTCTCGTTTAAATCTAATAAATCTTTACTGTTATTTAGATTTTGTATATATTTAGCTTTTCCTGCTATAGGTAAAGAATCTATTAAATTTGGTATAGTTTTGTATTTTTTAGCTATACCTAATCCTCGCTTAATACCAATTCCTTCCACTCCTGGAATAGTATCTCCGCTATCTCCCATTATAATTTTTGCTACTAAATATTCTTCAGGAGTACATTCAAAGTCTTCTAATAAACTCTGAACGGTTATTTCTTTTCTACTAAATATATTGAAAATACTAACATCTTCATCTAAAAGTTGATATAAGTCTTTATCGCTACTAACTATCCATGTATGGTCATAATCTTCAGATAAATGATCTACAAAGAAAGTTATTAAATCATCTGCTTCTACTCCTCTAAATTTATAATGTTCTATATCTAAGTAATTATTAATTAAATCATTTAGACAATTGAAAAAAGCTTCTTTTCTTTCTTGTTCTTCTTCAGTAAGTTCTTTTTTTCTACTATCTTTATATGTAGGTAAAATATTATTTCTATAGTAACTTTTTCCATAATCGAAACATATAATAACTCTTTCTGCGCTATAACTTTTAGCTAAGCTATAAGCAGTATTTATATAGTCATCATAAAACGAAGCATAATTATGTTTACCAACATATCTAAAAGCTAAGTTATTACCGTCTATTATTAATAAATTGTTTTGCTTTGGTTTAGTATTTAAATCATCCTTTTTAACTTCTAAGGCTATTAAATCATCCCATTCTTCTACCATTTTAGTTCCTTTACTATTTTATTTTCTTTATTATATGGGTATTTATTATACTCAGCAATTAAAAATTTAATTTTTATTGTATAATTACTTATTTATCTCGACCATTTTCTTAAGATCAGTATTTTCTTTTAAAAAATCGTCTAATAAAGCTATTTTATACATATTATCAAAAGCTTTTACTACTAACTGATTTTTACAATTAAATCCTGTATCCCAAGAAATAAAATCTTTACTACGATTCCATCTAAAAAGTACTAAGGGATAATAATTTCGTTTACTTAACTTAGTCATAGTTTCTGCTTCTTCACATGATTGCTTCCAAAAACTATGCAAATTACTGGTTTTAGCAGTTAATAAATTATTAAAGTTTAGTTCCTTATAATGTTTGCATTCCATTGTAAAATGCCATAAATGCATATGATGTGGCGCCCATATATCTCCTTTTAAATAAGGTAGTGCTCCACTACTTGGTACTCTTTCAAAAGGTATTTGGTAAAATTCAGTAAAAATATCTTTAATTTTTCTTTCATAAGACCCACCTTTCATTGCGCTAGTATTAGCCATATTCTATATTCTCCCTTTTTAATTAACATTAAAAATCTTTTGTTACATTTCTATGCTGTCGAATTTTTAATTCCGAAAAATTACACCTCGTAAGTAAAAAAGTCGTGCTCCAAACTATGTTGGAACACGACTTTTTTTATTTAATTTTTTCAAAATTTCAAAAATTTTGTGAAAAATAAGTTTTTAGTTCAGTGTACCCTCCAACAAGATTATTATTGTGAAGAATAATAGGTGCTGTTTTCATATTATATCTAGTACCTATTTCTTTTCTTTTTTGTATATCTCTTAAAACTATGTATTCATAAGAAATATTTCTATCTTCTAATAATTGTTTAGCTTTATCACAATATGGACAATCTGGAATTGCATACAAAGTAAATTCTAACATTACTTTCTCCTTTAAAATAGCTGACAGCTATCTCCTTCACAGAATTTATTCATTTCAGTGGCCATTTCATCTTCTTCAGATAATACACTAAAATCAATTATTGAAAGACTATTTTTATAATCAATAATCTCTTGTCTATCCGCAGCAATATAAGGAGCTTGCTGATAACCATGTTCAGATAATGGTAATAAGCTTACACTCTTCAACTCACTTTCAAAAGCTGTTAAACAATCAGCTATTTCACTAGACTCTTGTTTATTAAAGGTAACAGTAACGCTAACCATATTATCTGCATAATATTTTTGAACGTCGCTCGTATCCTTAAATTGTCTCCAAATACTGACTTTTGATTTGTCAATATGATCTTCATCGTGGAGAACAGGAAAATAAACAACTACAGTCTTTTTTGGATCGCTTGCTGCTGGTTCTATTCTATAATTTGCATTTTTTAGAATTTCTACTAATTCACTATCACTAGATACTCGAATAGTTCTGTAGTAACTAGTACTTTCAGGATGATGAATACCTGGTAGTGATCCTGCTAATATAGAAACAGTACCACTAGGTTTAATAGCAGTTTTTCTTATGCTTAGAGGAATTCCTAACCAATCGCTATATTTTTTATCTATATAATTAATATAGTTATATGCTTGATCCATCCAGTTTAGAGATTCAGCTCTACCTGCTTTAACAAATAATTCTTGAATTCCTGAAATAGAACAACCAATACGTCTATTTCTATTAACAATACTATTAGTTTCCATCCAATGTGTCCCCATTAAAGTAATGGTTTTACTGTAAAGATAACTAAATTTTAAAGTTCTCTGGAAATCCCAATAATCATCGTGTTTAGCAGGGTAATTTTCATTTAAATTACATACTTCATAACTCTCTAATTGAATTTCGCTACAAGGATTTACTCCTAATACTTTAGTATCGTCAAATTTAGGGCCATCAATCATTCTACCATAATTCTTAGCGTTTTCTAGCCAGAATATTCCCGGTTCTCCATTACTAGAAATTAATTCAGCTATCCTAGAATAATCCATACCAGGTTTACCATATACACTATTGTTGGAAGCCCATCTAAATCCTCCGAATTTAAATGCCCAAGGATAGTCATTGTATTTTTCTGCAATTTCTTTTCTAGCATTAAAGTCATTGTTATATAAATTATAATCTTCTTCTGATAATTCTTTGACTTCAGTAGGACAAGTTAATCCCATTTCTACGCTAGCAGTTTCATAGTTTTTCAGATTTAGATAGTCTTCATCATCAGGCTCTCCTAAAGCTAGTAATGCACTTCTTCTTACATTCCCAGCTACTACAATCTTACCGATAATATCAAAAATATCTACTATATCACAAGCTTGTAAGTATTCACCGTCTCTGTTAGATAATATAGATCTAATAGCTTCAAAACCTTGTACTAATGGTTCAGGACCGCTAGCAACACCACCAAAT